>ERZ795059.19-NODE-19-length-298511-cov-16.838569_pt1 | contig 298511 bp, 223 predicted proteins | sample MGYA00375143_ERZ795059 | MGnify/ENA primary metagenome ERZ795059 (study PRJEB30188, sample SAMN05720168) | activated sludge metagenome | isolation source: Anaerobic digester | place: USA | collected 2015-01-07 ... | reverse complement strand
GGGTTCTGCGCCGTGCCGGTCTTGCCGCAGACTTGCACCTCTTCCAGCCGGCTGGCGCGGCCGGTACCGCCCACGGCGTTGACCACCCGGTACATGCCCTCATGGATCACCTCAAAGGACCGCGCAGTGATCGCAGCGCTCTCCCGGGCGATCTGTTGTTTGTAATACTGATGGCGGGCTGGATCGTACAACTTGTGCACCATGTGCGGCCGATAGCACCACCCCCGATTGGCGATCATCATCGCGAAACGGGCCATTTGCAAGGGCGTCACCAGCAGATCCCCCTGGCCGATGGCCAAGTTGAGCATCATGCCGTTGCTCCATCCCTTGACGCCGAAAACCCGGTCAAGATAGTCCCGATCCGGCAGCACACCCGGCTCCTCGCTGGGCAGATCGATGCCCGTGCGCCTGCCGAATCCCAACTGCTTCGCGGCCGTGGCCCAAGCGTCCACACCGATCAGCAGACCAAGCTGATAGAAATAGGTGTTGCACGATACTTTGAGCGCGTCCATCATATTCAAACCGCCGTGGCCTGCGCCGTACCAGCAATTGAACGTGCTGCCGCCGATGGTAATCCCTCCGTGACAGCTCACGGTGTAGCCGGGGCTGCACTTGTTTTCGTCCAGGGCGGCTGCCACTGCCACCATTTTAAATGTGGACCCGGGCGGATAGGTGCTCTGGGTGACCCGGTCAAAAAGCGGTTTGCCGGGATCGTTCACCAGCGCCTTCCAGGTTTCGTTGCTCAGCGTGCCGGTAAAGATCTCCGGATCATAATCCGGCTTGCTGCATATCGCCAATACGCCGCCATCGCGGCAATCCATCATCACGATGGCGCCGCGCTTGCCGTACAGCAGCGAATCGCCCAGCATTTGCAGCCGTGCATCGATGGTCAGATAGAAATCCTTGCCGCGCAGGGGCTGGCTTTCACCCACGTCGATGATGTCGCGCACCTCCCGGCCGATGACATCCACCTCGATGAAATCATAGCCCGGCCGGCCGCGCAGATCTTGATCATACATTTTCTCCAGCCCGGTCTTGCCCACCAGATCCCCGGGGATCAACCCTTCTTTTCGTCGCCGTTCCAGTTCAGCTTTGGAAATCTCGCCGATATAGCCGAAAAGATGAGGCGCCTTGATGCCGGTCGGATACACCCGCCGGGTTTCCACCTCGTAGGTGACGCCAGGTAAATCCAGTTTGCGCTCTTCCAGACGGACCAGCAGGGGATACTCGACATTCCGCTTGAGTTTGACGGCGAGATACGGATTACCGGCTTCACTCAGCCTCTCGCAGAGTTTTTCCCCCGGTTCCGACAGCAACTGGCCGAGAAGATTCAGGACCTGCGGATTGTTTTTCGTCTCGCTGGGCACTGCGCTCACCGAATACGAAGGTCGATTTTCCACCAGGATGACGCCGTTGCGGTCATAGAGAATGCCGCGTGGCGCTTCCAGCCGCAATCGCCGCATGCGGTTTTGATTGGAGTGAGCAAGATATCTGCTCCGCTGAAGGACCTGCAGATTGACCAGTTGCAGTGCCAAAGCGAGAAACAGTGCCGCCAGAACGCCGACAACGACATTTTTATTGTAAACGGTGTAAGACAATCGTTTGTATTCCCATCAGGTCAGCTGTTAGACAAACGGAACGGAATCCTCTTTATACAGTTTTTCCCACGTCTCCTGCGAGATTAGAGAAAACAGAATGAGCGTCACCAGCTCCGTGTACAGGGTGGAGAAAAGGATCCGCCACCATAAAACGCCAGGCGACCAGTGCTCGATCACGGACAGGACTGCGAATAGAACCACATTGTTCAGCAGCGCGATGCCCATGACCCGAAAACTCGCTTCATACGAATGGTGAAATGCATGTTCGCTCAAAAAGGTGCCTGCGGCAAAGGAGGCCACCGACCGGGCCAACGCCCCGGGGCCCAGGAGGGCATGGTTGAGTAGATCTTCGGCCAGGCCGGCGCTGAACCCCCATATCACCGCGCGCCTCCGGCCTTCACGCATACTGATATAGCACAAGGCGATGATGCACAGATCCGGTTTGATGCCGCGGACGGCAAACAGATCCCCCAGCGCCACCTGCACCAACAAGGCCAATCCGACGAGGAAGAGGTAGAAAAGATATTTCACCTCAGCCCCCTGCCTGTCGGCCGGCGTTCGCGTCCAGCATCACGAACACCTCTTCCAATCGGGAAAAATCCAGACGCGGCTTGACATAGATTTTTTGAAACATGCCGGCGTGGGCATCGTCGATCATTGAGACCACGCCGATTTTGAGCCCGGTCGGAAACAGCGAATTCTGTCCTGAGGTCACCACCCAATCGCCCACTTTGATATCCGCGCTGAGGAACACACCGGTGAGCAGACCTGAGTCAAAACCGGCCCACTGAAAGACGCCCTGCACGCGGCTGCGCTGATCCAGCGCGGCCACACGAAAGTTTCGGTCGGTCAACAGTTGAACGATCGAATGATTGGAGGAGACCGAGAGCACTTTGCCCACCAGGCCGTCGGCCGACATCACCGGCAGATTTTCCTGAATGCCCTGCAGCCGGCCGACATCGATCAGGATCGTCGCCATGCCAGGATGACTGCCGGCGCCGACCAATCGTGCGGGTTGCAGACGCGCCGGCGTCTGTTCGGCAAAGCCCACCATGGCGCGCAACCGCTGATTCTCATAGTGCGCCTCCGCCAGCTGGCAGTTGCGCACCTGGAGCATGGCATTTTGATAACGCAGGCGGCTGTTCTCTTCATAGACATCGCTTAACCGCCGGATCGCGGTGACCGGCTGCGCCATTCGTCCTAAAAGTTCAAGACTGATGCTGTGCAATGCGCCTAACTCGCTGCCGTGATTGCCCATAAACATCAGTCCGACGGATGCAACGACGGCCAGGGTAAGAATCAGATAATCCAGTCGGGGAGCAACAATTTTCTTTAGGTTTTTCGGCAAAACGTTCAGTCCTGAAATGCATTCTGTCTGTCAGCGGCAAAACGCGGCGGCTGTCAATGCGCCGCGGCCGCGGTGGAGCTCGCCTGCGTCCGGCCCTCCCAGCGATGCAGGGACGGAAGGCCATCCTCGATCACCGCGTAGCTGAACGCGGTGAGCCAGTTGCCTGCATTGACATACCAGCCATGACGATAGCGCACGCATGCAGGCACATGGGTATGCCCGAGCACCACCATATCATAACCCTGATCGATCTTTGCAAAGGCAAAAGCGCGATAGTCTTCGTCGCTCTGTTGGTCGGCCGCTTTGTCCGCGTCCCGGCTCATCTGCGAAAAAAACAACGCCAGCGGCACGCCGATATCCGGATGCAACCAGCGATAGAGCCATACGTTGAGGGGGTGACGCAGCACCCGTTTCAGCGCTCGATACCCATAATCTTTCTTCAGCAGGCCGTCGCCGTGAAGCAGATAAATCTTTTTGTCTTGGTGCGTCAGTTCGAGGGCATCGCGATGCAGCTGCAGTCCCACCTCGCGCCGCATAAAAGCGCCCAGCCAGAAATCATGATTGCCGGCGATGTAATCGATGGGGATGCCGGAGCGGACGAGCGAAGACAGCTGCGCCAGAATATGAAAATGGCGGTTGGGGATGGCATGACGGTATTCAAACCAGAAATCAAAAAGATCGCCGCAGATGATCAGGCGGCAGGGTTGGTCCTGCAAGGATTGCAAAAACGAGAGCAACAGCGCCGTTTTTTTTTCTTCCATCCCCGCCCGTTGCGCACCGATATGCGCGTCCGAGATAATGTATATTTTTTCGTCCATCAAATCCTGGTGGAGGCTCGTCGCATGTCGAGCGGCAGCTGCCGCAACATCCGGCAAGCTTCCTGCCGCCGGCGTTTGCCCCCATGTGCCCTGCGGCGCCTGACTGGTTTGAAAGAATTTAATCAACCTAGCCCATAAATGCAAGGATGTTCTTGCCTTGCGCCGCACGAAGCGAGGAAAAAAAAGTTGACAAAGTTTTAAAAGTTTGCTAATTTAATGCAAATCATGCTGGCAATGTCTAATCCCCGAAGGGAGAAATCAATACAGATGGAAGCACTGGGTTTGATCGAAACCAAAGGATTGGTGGCCGCCATCGAGGCTGCGGACGCCATGGTCAAAGCCGCCCAGGTCACCCTGATCGGCTCGGAAAAGGTAGGCGGCGGACTGGTGGCCGTCATGGTTCGCGGCGATGTGGGCGCGGTCAAAGCGGCCACCGAGGCCGGTGCTGCGGCTGCGGAAAAAATCGGCGAACTGATCTCGGTCCATGTGATCCCGCGGCCGCACAGCGATGTGGAAAATCTGCTGCCCCGGGGCGGCGCCGGCAAGGCGGTCAGCTGATCGACCCGATGAAACCGTGGGCTGGATGGCAGGATTTCCTCCTGCCGCAGCCGGCTCTATTGCAGGCTCTATGAGCGGGTGGCTTGCCGCCCGCTTTTTTTGTGCCCAGCCGCTTGCCGGTATGCACAGCGCACGACATCAGGCGCAGCGAATCCACAACCGGTTGTCAGTGAATCCCCATGATCACGATCAAAGCATATGCGAAAATCAACCTCTGCCTGCGCGTGCTCGGCAGACGTCCCGACGGGTATCATGAGCTGGAGACCCTCTTTCAGCAGATCGACCTGTGCGACACCCTGCTGTTCAGCGAGGCGGACCAAGCCCTGACCGTGAGCAGCAGCCATCCGGACTGCCCGGTGGGCGAAAAAAACATCGTCCATCGAGCGGCGGACCTGCTGCGCCGCTTCAGCGGCTGTCGTTGCGGGGTTCACATCCATATCGAAAAGCGCATCCCCATGGGGGCCGGCCTGGGCGGCGGCAGCAGCGATGCCGCCGCCGCACTCAAGGGGCTGAATCGCCTGTGGCGCCTGAACCTGGACGACGCGCACCTGCACCAACTGGCCAGCCAGTTGGGCGCTGATGTGGCGTTCTTTTTGCACGGCGGCAGCGCCTTGGGGACCGGCCGCGGCGAACAACTGCAGCCGTTGCAGTTGCCGCTGGACTATTTCGGCGTATTGGTCTATCCCCACTTTCCCATCTCCACCGCCTGGGTGTATCAGAACCTCAAAATAAACTTGACAAATAGCTCAAAAAACAGTAAATTTTATAGCTTGACCGATCTTGTCAATGACCTTAATTCCTGGCAACAGGGCTTCACCAATGACCTGGAAAAGGTGGTCTTTGAAGAGTATCCGGAGCTCGACCGTTTGCGTGAACAGCTCGCAACTGCCGGCGCGTTTTTTAGCCGCATGTCCGGCAGCGGCTCCTGCATATATGGTTTGTATAAAACTCGAGCCCGTGCCGAGAAAGCCTTTCTCGGCGTTGGTACATCCTACCAACGATTTCTCTTTTCCCCCATTTCCACTCACCTGAATTCGGCTGAAACAGTCTGAATCCCTAAACTGGGGCGTCGTCAAGCGGCTAAGACACGGGACTTTGATTCCCGCATTCGGAGGTTCGAATCCTCCCGCCCCAGCTATGGTGACGGCCGCAACTACCCGTCAACGACAGATCCCGGTTTCATTGCCAATCTGGTTTGCAGCAAATCCGGTTTCGCTTTTCATTCATCGAGGTAGGCAAGATGACGATTACCGCTCCAAGTCGGCGCGAGGCCAAGCTCTTCTCTGGTCGTTCCAGCCTCGCATTGGCCGGAAACATTGCCAAGGCCTTCGGCAAGGAATTAGGACAGATCACCATCAAAAATTTTTCTGATGGAGAGATCTGGGTCAAATTCGAAGAGAACATCCGCGGCACTGATGTCTTCCTGATTCAATCCACCAACGCGCCCAGCGACAATCTCCTGGAGCTGCTTATCATGATCGATGCCGCCAAACGCGCCTCGGCCTACCGCATCACAGCGGTGATCCCCTATTTCGGCTACGCCCGGCAGGACCGCAAGGATCAACCGCGGGTGGCGATCTCGGGAAAACTGGTGGCCGATCTGATCGCCAAGGCCGGCGCTGACCGCATCCTGGCCATGGACTTGCACACGCCGCAGATTCAGGGTTTTTTCGACATTCCGGTGGATCACTTGTACGCCTCGGCCATTTTCGTCGAACACTTTAAAAAGAACATGGACCGGAGCAATTTGGTGGTCGCCTCTCCGGATATCGGCGGGGTGCACATGGCCCGCTCCTACGCCCGCCGGCTGGAAACGCCGCTGGTCATGCTTGACAAGATCCGCATCAAACACAACGACTGCGTGGTGACCCACCAGCTCATCGGCGATGTGTCCGGCAAAGACGTGCTGCTGGTGGACGACCTGGTGGACACCGGCGGCACGCTGTGCAACGGCGCCGTGGTGCTGCACAGCAAAGGGGCGAAAAACGTCTATGTCGCAGCCACGCACGCCATCCTCTCCGGATCGGCGGCCGTGCGCCTGCAGGAATCGGTGATCTCCCAATTATTCTTCTCCGATTCAGTTGAAATTCCTGATTATAAAAAGAAAGATAAATTTCAGTTTTTATCCGTCGCGCCGTTGCTGGCCGAAGGCATCACGCGAATTCACGAAGAAAGGTCCATCTCCGATCTGTTTCCGGAAAAAGGGCCGATCCTTTAACATCCTGTTACCCATTACTGAGGAATTCCCATGGCAGAAATCGTCATTGAAGCACAGCGCCGCGCCACCACAGGTTCGGCGGAGGCAAGAAGAACCCGGCGCAAAGATCAAGTGCCCGGAATTTTTTATCAGCGCGGCAAAGAATCGCAGCCGTTTTTGGTGGACGGCAAGGTGCTGCTCGCCGTCGTTCATGCCGAGTCGGCCCTGTTCGACGTCCGTTTTGACGGCGAGGCCATCCAGAAATGCGTGGTCCGTGAAATTCAATGGGACCCCATCACCCAACGGCCGATCCATGTCGACCTGATGGGTGTGTCCATGACCGAAAAGATCTCCGTGGCCGTACCGGTGCGTCTGCTCGGCGTGCCCTATGGAGTTAAAACAGAGAACGGCATCATGCAGCACCTGATGCGTGAGGTGGATGTGGAATGTCTGCCCAGCGATATTCCGGACAGCATCGAACTCGACGTCACGGAACTCAAAATTGGCGACTCACTGCACCTTTCCGATATCCATGTGGATAAGGTCAAGGTGCTGGGCGATCTCGAGCGGCCGATCGTGACCGTCACTGCGCTGCGCATTGTCGAGGAAACGCCGGCGGCGGCGGCCGAGGAAACGGCGTCTGCTGAGCCGGAAGTGATCGGCAAGAAAGCCGAGGCTGAAGAAGCCGAAGAGTGAGCGAGCGACCCTCATCTGAACCGCGCCGCTGTCTGATCGTCGGCCTGGGCAATCCGGGCAAACGGTATCAGCGCACGCGTCACAACCTCGGCTTTCTGGCGTTGGAACGGCTGGCCGAGGAGCTGCAGGGCGCGTTCACATCGAAACGATGCAACGCAGAGACCGCGGTTGTCACATGGGGGCGGACGCCCGTACTGCTGGCAAAACCGCAGACTTATATGAACCTCAGCGGCCAGGCGGTAGCGGGGCTGATGGCCTATTACCGCATCGACCTGACCCGCTTGTTGGTGGTGCTGGATGACAACGACCTGCCCCTGGGGCGCTTACGGCTGCGGCCGCACGGCAGCGCCGGCGGTCATAAAGGGCTGGCGTCGATCATCGAACATCTGTCGACCAACGAGTTCAGCCGGCTGCGCATCGGCATTCGCAACGAAGAGCAACCGAAGGAACTGGCTGATTTCGTTCTGGCTAAATTTTCGCAAAAGGAATGGCCGCAGGTGGATACGATCTTGGATGCCAGCATCCGGGCGATCGCTGTTTTTATCCAAGACGGCATCGAGGCGGCCATGAATCAATTCAACCACATCACCCTTTAACAGATAATCACCAAGGAGGAGTAACTTGCGAACATACGAAACCGTCATCGTCATCGATTCCCTGCTCAAGCCCGAGGAAATCGACAGCATCATCAACAAATATGAGCGATTCATCTCCGCCAACGGCGGCAAGGTGAGTTCCATGGATCGTTGGGGCAAACGGCGGCTGGCCTATGAAATCAACAAACGGCAGTATGGCTTTTATGTGCTCATCCGCTTTGAGGGGCCCTCGGCGATGATCAAACAATTGGACCGCGAGTACCGCCTCAACGAGTCGCTGTTGCGGACCAAAATCATCAAGCTCGACGACAAAGCGCTGAAAGTTTTAGTGCAGCAGACCGCCGCGGCTGCCCCGGCTGAAGCGCCGGCGGCGCCGGCGACGGAACCGGCTGCAACGGCCGACGAAGCTGCGCCGGCGACCACCTGAACGACGGCGGCGCCATAGGGCGGCCGCAATCCAAACGGCATCATCCCTTTTCATATAAAGATACGTTTCGCCGCGCTCAACGATGTGGAGAATCGATATGGCTGATTTAAAAATGCCTGACATCAACAATGTATTGATCGCGGGCAATTTGACTTCGGACCCTATATTTCGTAAAACGTCCAACGGCACCGCGGTGGTGAATTTCTATATCGCTTCCAACCGCAAATACCGCGATAATTCCGGCATCTGGCGGGAGAACATCTGCTACGTGGGCGTCGTCGCCTGGCACCGCTTGGCGGAAGCATGCAACGAAGTGCTGAAAAAAAACCACTCGGTGCTGATCGACGGAGAATTGCAGAGCCGCAACTGGCACAACGAGGACGGCTCCACCCGCAACGTCGTGGAAATCCGCGCCCGCCGCGTGCAGTTTTTGGATCGTAAAACCGAACGGGATGTGGAGGAATTGGCGGCCGGCGGTGAACAGACAGACAAAACCGCGCCGGCGGCCGCTGTCGCGCCCACAGAGTCCAAACAAACGGAGGCGCCGGCAACCGAGCCCGCCAAACCCGCCGCCGAACAGATTGAAGTGCAGAAAATCGAACCCACTGATTTCGATTTCGGCTATCAGGATTTGAAATTATAACCAGTGATAACCCTAAAAGGAGTTCGTATGCTGAAGAAAAAACGGATTTGTCGATTTTGCGAGGAAAAAATCGAACATATCGATTATAAAGACGAAAAGAAACTGATGCGCTTTACCACCGAACAGGGCAAAATCATCCCGCGGCGCACTTCGGGCACCTGCGCCAAGCATCAGCGGCTTTTAGTCAACGCTATCAAAGTCGCTCGCGAATTGGCTCTAATTCCCTACGTCTCGGATCTGACCAAATAACTCAGGAAATCAACGATGAAAATCATACTGAAAAAAGAAGTGCATAAAGTGGGACAGCCCGGGGATGTGGTGGAGGTGAAAAACGGCTATGCCCGCAATTATTTAATACCTCAGGGTTTTGCCGTTCTTGCCAGCGACGGCAATATGCGGGCGTTCCAGCAGGAGCTCAAAGCACAGGCCAAAAAGATGCTCAAAGGGCAGCAGGAAGCCCAAGAGCTGGCGGACAAGCTCGCCCAGGTCTCCGTCACCGCCGCTGTGCAGGTGGGTGAAGAAGAAAAGCTGTTCGGCTCCGTCACCAGCCAAAACATCGCCGACCTGCTCAAAGAGATCGGCTATGACATCGACAAGAAAAAAATCCTCTTGGACGAACCGATCAAGGCGTTGGGTGTGTACGACGTGCCGGTCAAACTCCATCCGGAAGTCACTGCGCATCTCAAAGTGTGGGTTGTTAAAGAATAATCCCACCCGGGTTGGGCATGAATTTTTTTTACCTGCTGCTGTTGGCGCATGTGGTGGGAGACTTCCCGCTGCAGAACGATGCCATCTTCCGCTTGAAACAAAAATCGATGACGGGGGTTGTGGTCCATGTGATCATCTTTGCCGCAGTCGCTCTTATCATCCTTTCGCCCTTTTTAGCCCAACCCGTGGTCTGGGCGACCGTCTTCATGCTGTCGGTCGTCCATCTGCTGCTGGACCACCTCAAAGTAAAAATGACCCGCCGGCAGTCCGGAGATCGCTTCCGCTATTTTCTCGCCGATCAGGCGCTCCATATTTTCTTCATCGGCCTGGCTGCGTACTGGCTGTCGCAAAGCATGACCGACGCGGCCATGCCCGGCCTGTATGCGAACCGCCGGCGGTTGATCAGCGCCAATGCGTTGATCGTCGCTGGTTTCGCCGGCTCAGTGCTGCTCTTCTATGCGGAAAAGCTGGTGATCCAAAGAATGGGCGGGGATCGCCTCGCCGCATTTCCCAATCAGCGCCAACGCTGGCCAGGCATCATTATCCGCACCATTGCTGCAGCCGGCGCCATAGCCGGCGGCTGGTACACGCTGTTGCTGCTCATCATCCCCCTGTTTGTCCGTTTGCACCCGTGCTGGTTCCATCTTCTCAAGCCCTTGTGGCTGCATGAAAGTCTGGCCCATCTGCTGATCTGCACGGCCTGCGCCGCCTGGGTCTGGCTCGGAGCCTGAACCACCAGCAGTCAACTCATGGCCGCCCTGCACCTGAGGACACCACGCCAGCGCTGCGTTGCACGCGGCCCTAGCCGCTGACGATCTTGAGCCCCATGACCAATCCACAGATCGCCAGCAGGATCAACCATTGCAGCCAGGTTAATTTTTCATGATACACCATCCACGCCAGCAACGTAGTGAACACCATTTGCGTAGCGATGATCGCAGTGGCCAATCCCATGGGCCCCATGGACATGGAGAGCGCATACAGGCCGGTGCCGATAAGGGTGGGAGAGCAGGCCAGCGCGAGCCTGCCGAACTCTTTTGGCTGCAAACGCGCCAACCCGGGATGATTCAGTTTGGAGCGAAGAAAGAGGATCAAAACCGCCATCAGGCCGGTGCCCAGTTCCCAGACATAGCCGACCAGAAACGGATGAAAACAGCGCGACAGCGAGCCCATGGTGGAAAACCCGCCTCCCAACAACAGCCCGGTCAAACCGGCGCTGATAACGCCCCGGCGAAGGCTGTACTGCGGAGGCAGCGTTCCTGTCGACCGCGTCAGCCCCAGAACGAAGACAGCAAGAATAATCAGCGTCATCATCACCACCTGGCCGGTCTGCATCGCCTCATTAAAAAAAATGAACCCTAAAAAAGCGGTGACAATGGCGATAAGACTGTTGGCCATGGCCGTACCGACGCCGACGGGCAGAAAACGAACCACATCGGCGATGGCCCAGTCGCCGCAGGCGGTTAGGATGAACAGGAGCAGCAGCACCGGCCACATGGAAACAAGCCGGGCATACTGGTCCAAGGGCGCCCATGCCAGCAGCGGCGCCATGGTCAATCCAAGGGATAATCCACGATAGGCCACAGCCGAGAGCGTATCCATCCGCCGATAAAAATCAGCCATCAGCGTCATTTGCAAGGCATAGCCAAAGGCAGCGATAAACGCGATGAAAAAAAACAAAGGTCTTACCTTTTCTTGAAACGGCCGCTCCGCCGTGATTCGATCTCAGGCGAATGCGGAAGCGGTTCAGGTACTTTGCGGAGAACCTTTTGCCCATTGAAGCAGTTTTTCCCACAGCCGGTACTGCAGGTCGAGACGGCGGATCCGTCCGATGGAGCTCCCCTGGCTGATAAAGTTGAAACAGATCCTCGCCAGCTCGCGGGTGCGCAGATAGCCGAAATCCTTGTGCGGATTCCGTTTTCGCTGGATGACATAGTCGTTGACCACCTGCACATCCAGCGGCGCCACCTGATGACGGTTCGGCCGGTAGTCGTCCGCAAGTTGATAGTCGAACGCCACCTTGTCCTCCAGATCAGCCAGATTGTACCAGCGTTCGACAACGGCATCGGGGGTCGGCGGCATTCCGGCGTTCAAACCCCACTCGTTGCGGATTTTTTGCACCACCACCGGCACGCCCAGCGGCGCGCCGATGGTGATCAACTGCTGCACGCGCACCTCCGGAACCGTGTGCGCCAACACATCATAAGCGATGATGGCGCCCATGGAATGAGCGATGAGCAGGATCTCTTTGTCGTGATGGCGCCGCAGAGCTTCCGCTAAGCGGCTGCGGATGCGGTCGCGCACAGGTTGAGACCCCTCCACCGGCGATACCCACGAATTCCGGTAATAACTGTCCAACTCGAAAAAATAACGCTGAATGATCAGATCGGTGATGTGCTTCCAGATGATCTGGCCCTCTCCGTCCAGTTTTAATCGATCCAGCTGCTTGCCGAACAATTGCAGAAATTTCTTGCGCAGGATCGACTGTTTGACCGCGGAAGCGCCGGCAGCGATCAGATAGGGTTCATCCAGATAACGTTTGTCGTCCGGATCCTTGATAGAAGGATCCAGAGGCGCTGGGTGCATAATGTCCGCCCAGTAAACGAGCTCAAAGGGAAGATTGCGCCGCGGATGTCCGATGCGGCTGAATCCCTCATACAGGCTTTTGCGCCACCACGATCGATACAGGGACGCGGGAGGCTTATTCCCCAGTCCATGAATGCCGATGATGATTCGTTTCATGATCTTCGCGGATCCACCATTTGCACTCCCAATGAGGTCGACAGGATTATATGTTTGCAGACAGGGCCGATTAGCGGCTCAGCCAGCCGCCGTCCACCGCCAGGGTATAGCCGTTCACATAGTCGCTGGCGCTGGAACTCAGGAACACCACAGCGCCTTGCAAGTCCTCCGGCGTGCCCCAGCGTTGAGCGGGAATGCGAGCCAAGATTTCAGAGCTGCGCTGGCTGTCTTGGCGCAACGGAGCGGTGTTGTCCGTGGCCATATAACCCGGGGCTACGGCGTTGACGTTGATGCGATGGGGCGCCAGCTCGTTGGCCATGAGCCGGGTCAGTCCCATCACCGCACTTTTGGACGATGTGTACGACGGCACCCTGATGCCGCCTTGAAACGACAGCATGGATGCCACATTGACGATTTTTCCGCCACGGCCCTGCTCCACCATCACCCGTGCAACGGCCTGGCTGAGGAAGAAAAGGGTACGGATGTTGATGTTCATCACGTCGTCCCAGTCCTTTACGGAAAATTCCAGCAGAGGGGCGCGACGGATGATGCCGGCGTTGTTCACCAGAATATCGATGCCGCCCATTTTCTCTTTGGCAAACGCCACCACCTGATCCGCGGATTCTTGGCGGCTGAGATCAGCGGTCAGGGTAGCGCACCGGCGTCCCCATCCGCTGATGGTCTTTTGCGCTTCACTCATATCCAGCACATCCACCAGCACCACATCCGCGCCGGCCTGTGCCAGACCCTCGGCCATGCCGCGGCCGAGGCCACGCGCTCCGCCGGTGACGATCGCCGTTTTTCCATCTAATTTAAATTGATCGAGAATCATACTTACTCCTATATTTTTTTACTGCAGCCGTATCCGATCCTGTTAATGCCCTGGTCGCGGCAAAGGCTCGAGCTTTGAGCAGCCAGAAACGCGTGCGGACAACCGGGCGGCGAATGCAGGCGCACATGCGGACCAGCAGCCATCCATAAGGACCCCTGCGGTCACCTGAGCTGATCGATCGTCAATCCATCCATGTCGTCAAAAGCCTGGTTCTCACCGCCCATGCCCCAACAAAAGGCGTAGGCTTTGGTGCCGACGCCGGAGTGAATCGACCAGCTTGGTGAAATGACCACCTGGCGGTTGGCCACCACAATGTGCCGCGTCTCGTCCGGCTGACCCATCAGATGAAAGACCCGACTGGCATCATCCACATCAAAATAAAGATACACCTCCATGCGGCGGTCGTGGGTGTGCGGCGGCATCGTGTTCCAGACCGAACCGGCGGCCAATTCAGTGAATCCCATGACCAGCTGACAGCTGCGGATGCCGTCCGGATGAATATATTTATAGATCGTACGCTGATTGCACTGCTCGGCGGAACCCAGGTTGGTGGCCGCGGCATCCTTTTGGGCGGCCTGCATGGTCGGGTACTCGCGATGGGCCGGGTAGCTGAGCAGATAGAAATAGGCTGGGCTGGCGGGATTGTCGCTGCTGAAAATGATCTCGCGGCTGCCGCGGCCGATATACAGACCATCGCGATTGTTCATGTGATACACCTTGCCGTCCACTTTCACCGAGCCAGCGGCGCCGGTGTTGAGCACACCAAGTTCACGGCGCTGGGTAAAAAAATCAGCGCGCAGTTCGCTCGCTGCTTCCAACGCCAAAGGTTTGGCGGCAGGCACCGCAGATCCGACGATGGCCCGGTCCACGTCGCAATAGACCATCTCGATCACATCCGGCTTGAACAACGAATCCAACAGAAAAGTGGTTCGTATTTCTTCGGTCGTCATGCGGGGAAAGCGCACTGGATCCGCAACGATTCTTGATTTCATGGTTTATTCCTTTCTATGATTGCTCTATCTATCATTCGGCAAGACTCTTCATTCTCCATAGCGGCCGGCTGCGGCCAGGATCCTGGCCGCAGCGACCAAAGCGGCTGTCTCGCTGCGCAGCCTCCGTTTGCCCAAAAAAAAGGGTACCGCGCCCTGTGCCAGACTGGCTGCGACCTCCGCGTCGGTAAAACCGCCCTCTGGTCCGATCATTACCACCACCGGCGCGCCGTTCAGCGTCAGATCGCAGGAATTTTCGGCGGCCGCGTCAGCGATCAGACAAAGCCGGCCGGGCAGGGTCTGTAAAAATTCTGCAAATTCCATCGGCTGATGAATGACCGGACACACCGAGCGGCCGCATTGCTTCATAGCGCTGCGCGCTTTTTCCTGCCATCTCTCCCAACGGTGCGACGACGACTCTACCAGGGTCCGCTCGGTGAGCAGAGGTTGAAAGCAGGAAACGCCGACCTCAGTGCCCTGCTCCACCACCTGCTCAAAGTGACTGCCCTTGAGCAGCGCCACCGCCAGGGTCAATGACAGCTGCGGTTCGGCGAAGCCGGAATCCAGCTGCTGCAAACTCACCTGCAGCCTGTCGGATTCAATGACCGTGATAGCACCTTGATAACGATGGCCATATCCATCCACGGCCACCAGCCACTCGCCCACCCGTTTGCGGCAGACGCGCACCGCATGTTGGAACTCTGGCCCGCGGAGCGTAAAGCCGGTGGAGGTGACGTCTTGGGGCTGGACATAAAACTGTTGGTAATGGCTCATTTCAAAACCATACATAGAGGTCGCATATCCATTCCGGTCGGCCCTTCTGATCAAAGGCATATTCCAAGCGGAACAGATCGACATAGGGCAGATGAACATGCAGCCCAAAACCAAAACCGTGTTGAAAGGCGATGGAGCGGCTATCCGCCAGTCGGTTCCATATGGCGCCGGCATCCCAGAAAATACCGCCGCTGAGACCAAAGGGCAGATTATTCATATAGGCGGCTAGGGGTGAGGCGCCATCGCTGAGATCAAAATAGCGCACTGGCAGCAGCGGGAAGCGGAGTTCTATTCCGCTGACAAACCGCTGATCGCCCTCCCACTGCTCGGTAAAGTGGCCGCGAAGCCGTTCCTGATAGCCGATGAAATACCGCTCATAGGGCGGTAAACGACCTGCCGACAGATTGGCCGCCGCTCGCATGGCTAAAGAGAGGCCACCGGCCAGGGGCTGGTAACGGCGCAGATCAGCCCCGTATTTACGAAACTGAGCGAAATTGTAATCCGCCGCCTGCACCGATAGAAACCACCCATTCCGCGGATAAGCATGCAGATCGCGGCGATCATACACCCATTTCAGGCCCACATGGGCAAGCCGGTCGACGCCGTCATTGGAAAGGGCGGCCGGAATTCCAGCCGGCGTCTCTACCCGGCGATACCCTGTCTCCGCGGACAGATAGGTGTGGATGCCCCAGCGTTTACCCACTGCCAGCGTCATGCCCTGATGCTGTTCATTGAAATCGGGCAGATCGAGATTTTTGTTGCTGATGCGATTCGAGTACAGACTGGCCTGCAGGAACAGGTTACGTGTGCCGCGGATCCAGGGATTGGTATAGCTCAGCTTTGCCCCGGGATTATACCCCAGCCAGAAGGAGCCGTTCAAACGAATGTTGCGGCCCGCCACATTATGATGCGACACGCCGGCGCCATATGAGAGCTTGTCCCATGACCTTTCATTGGTGGTCAAAATGAGATAAGGAAACAGGAACCACTGTTCAGAAACTATGATCAACACATCCACTGCGTCATCCGCCGGAAGCGGATGCGCCTCCACCCGTGTGAACAGATGCAGATTTTGAATGGCCTGCCGGTCGGCTTCGAGCCGATCGGCATCGAAACGATCGCCCTCCCGAAGTTTCATCTCCCGCCGAAGGATCTCCTCCCGGGTTTTGTCATTGCCTACAAAGAGGAAGCGGCGGATGCGCAAGGTGTCGGCCTCGCCCGCAGATTGAGCCAACGAGCCGACGGCCCACAGCCAAAGAAAAAGAAATGTCTTACCGCTCATCCCATACCTAAATTCGTTCTTGCCGCGCCGCAGTTTAAGCGGTCAGCGCAGCAGGCGCTTGGTTAATATCACTTCCGTGCCGGTGTCCGCATTGCGGAAAACCACATCGTCCATCAAAGTGCGGACAATAAAAATGCCGCGGCCGCGATCCTTGAGCAAGTTCTCCGGCTGCAGAGGATCGGCCACAGAGGTCGGGTCGAATCCAAAGCCCTCATCACGGATGGCGATTATAAAGTCCTGTTCCGTGAGCGTGAAACGCACATGGACTTTTTTGCTCACATCGCCCTGGTTGCCGTGAAAGATAGCGTTGGCGACGATCTCGGTGATGGCGATGGCGATGTTGTCGCATTCCTGTTCGCTAAAGCCGGCGAGGCGGGCCAACTGCTCAGCCTGCTCCTCCACCACCTGGATCTGATCCGCTGCACTGGGGACCACCAGGTCTTGCACGATTTCCCGTCTTCGCGACACAATGAGCCTCACGTCGGGTTTACGGCTTTAAAAATAGCACTCGATCTGCACATCCAGGTCATTGATATAATAACAAGACTGTCCCGCCGGCTGAACCCGTCGCCGAACGCCGTCGACCAGAACATGAACCTTGGCCGAAGGGGCATAACGAATGCGCAGCATCGGTCCATAGCTGATAAAGGTGCCGGTAAATTTTTTAAGCTCGGCTCCGGTTTCGCTCTGATCGTGCCGCCACTCCTTGCGTATATATACGGTGAAGCCGGGGGAAAGGTTCATGCCGGCATGGCTGACATGGTTCAACCGGGCCTGAACCCAGTGGCTGGTGCGCGTGGTCATGATCCGTTCGCTCCAGCTTTGCCAGAACAGCTGGCCGTTCTCCTCCAACTGCAACCGGTAGTCCACAGACCAGGACGTATGCGCGGTAACCCGCCAGTTCAGCGAATCATCCATACTGAATTTCCGGAACACATGGCTTTTCGTCGTCGTCAGGCCGCCCTCAAAATCATAATCGACGTAATTGGCCAGCACCTCGAACGACTGATGCCAGCGCAGCCGCGGATGAGGCTGGTAATACAGACCCGGCCGCAGCCGCAGGATCCGGTTCCAGTTATTGTCCGCGCTGCGTTCGCCGAACAGGTAGACCATATGATACAGGTTGACGCTGCTCTCGATCTCCAACCGCAGCGCCGGATGGCAGTGATGGCGGTAAAGAATCTGAACATGGCTGCGCCACTCATCGCGGTCATCGAAATTGCTGGTGTCCGGAGTGTCATAACGGAAAAGGCTCATGGCGCCGCCGGCAAACAACGAATCCGCGCAGCTCAGGCGCAGGCCGCCCTCCTCGATCATCGACAGCCGCCGGCTGTTATTGTTAGGTGTGAGGAACGCAGTCCGCTGGGAAAATGGCACGGACACCGCCCCGGATTCAAGGTCATACTTTTGGCTCAGGCTCTGATAGGTCCATTGCGACAGGTGGCGCCAGCCCCTGCCCCGAGCGGACACAGAAACACCGTTCTCCGCAATCTGATCCGAACGATGCCGGCTTTTCTGCTTGCCTGAGGCGCCGTAGGAGGCCACTTCGACGTCGCGGAACTGAAGGCCGCTGTTCACCTGCATCTGCACACCGTCCGCGAGCTGGTAGCCGAGCCGATTGACAAAGCCCTTGTTCTCTTCTCGCAAGCTCTCAAAATCCCCGAACACCGAGGTCGTGTTGTCGTTGCGACGGCGGTTGCCGAAGAACCGGAGCGTATCGGCGGTGCCTGGCGCAAAGGCCTTGGCGATTTGATAGCCCACTGCGTTGTTGAGGTTCCGGCGATCGCGAAACCGGTCCTCCATGAGCGCCAGCGTCAGCGTGTTGCGATAGCTCGATAGATCCCACTCTCGCGCCGCACCGTCCAGTTGATAGGAAAGGCCGTAATCGCGACGATCAAAGCGATAATCCCATTTCGGGCCAGCTGTGCTTTTAATCTCGAGCCGCGGCGAGGGCCGGTAATGAAAACCCACCTGCCCGCTGCGGGTGTGGATGTCGGTGTTCAGTCCTGTCTGCCGGTCCATAAAGGAAATGGACTGCGCCGCCGCAATCAGCTGCCAGGCCGTCGAGAGGCGATAGAGGGCGTCGACGGTCACGCTCTGATCATCCTTCCATTTCTGATCAGCAGACAGCTTGAGCATGTCGGAGCGAAAGCCCGCGGCAAAGGAGAGATCGAGTCGCGGATGAATCGGCATCCGTTTGCCCAGCTCCCACTGCCAGAAGTAGGTGTTGAGCTCATGACGGAACTGCATTCGGCTAGCCTCGAGGTTTTTGGCCGTCAGCCCCATTTGCGGCCACGCGGAAGAACCGCAGAGCATGATGAAGCAAAATCCTGTTGCTCCGAACCGCCATGTCAAACTGAGTCCCATCAAGGATTTGGCGTTCCATCGTTAGCGTAAAAGCCGGCAGTTGTGACTGCAGCGGGCCCGGCTGATCCTCTGTCGCGCGATCAACAAAAATGCCATCACCGAGCAGGAATGTGATGGCATAGGGCTCCGCTCGCAAATCCATCCTGGCTACGGTTGAACCTGAATGATGATTTCGTCCTTGTGTCCGAGACCGGATTCCTTGCGGGCTTCCATTTGGATGCGCTGGCTGTCCTGAGACAAACCGGCCGCCTGTTCATTGAGCCATTTCCGTTTTTTCTTTTCCAACTCGATTTTTCTCTGCAGGTCATGCCCCTGTTTCCACAACCGCACTTGGGCGTAGAAACCGGAGCCGCCGGCGACAAAAACATAAAAAAAGACCAGAGCGGCGATGATGAGGTACTTTTTTCGGGTCAAGTCCAGAAGGCCGGCTGGCAAGAACCGGCTGAGCCCGGAGGCGCGGCGCACCTTCCAAGACGGTATAGACGACATGGGCATCCTTTCTTCCATGCCGAAGAGCATTATCCCCTCGCATGATCCTGGCTGCTGGTTAAGCGGCCCGGTTCAACGACGAACCGGGCCTGCGATCTAACGTTTCTTCACCACCGACATGCCGGCAAAACGGGCGACTTCGCCCAGGCTTTCCTCAATGCGCAGCAGCTGATTGTACTTGCAGATGCGATCCGTGCGGCAGGCGGAACCGGTTTTGATCTGACCGGCGTTGGTGGCCACCACCACATCGGCGATGGTGCTGTCTTCGGTTTCTCCGGAACGATGCGAAACCACCGCGGTGTATGAAGCGGCTTTGGCCATCTCGATGGCATCGAGGGTTTCGGTCAGGGTGCCGATCTGATTCAATTTAATCAGAATGGAGTTGCACACGCCCATGTCGATGCCGCGTTTCAGCCGCACCACGTTGGTGACGAACAGATCATCGCCCACCAGTTGTATCTTGTCACCCAACTTTTCGGTCATCAGTTTCCAGCCGTCCCAATCATCTTCCGCCATGCCGTCCTCGATGGAGATGATGGGATATTTTTCCACCAGCTTGGCGTAAAAATCGACCATCTTGGCCGGCGTCAATTTCTTCCCTTCGCCTTTGAGATTGTACATCTGGGTTTTCTTATCGAAGAACTCGGAGCTGGCTGGATCCAGTGCGATAAAGATCTGCTTGCCTGGTTTATAACCGGCCTTGCTGATGGCTTCGACGATCACCTGCAGCGCCTCTTCATTGGATTTCAGATCCGGCGCGAATCCGCCCTCATCGCCCACGGAGGTGTTCAGTCCTTTTTTCTTCAACACCGCTTTGAGGCTGTGGAAAACCTCGGCGCCCATGCGCAACGCTTCGGCAAAGCTCGAGGCGCCGGCCGGCATCACCATGAACTCTTGCAGGTCCACATTATTGTCCGCATGTTTGCCGCCGTTGAGGATGTTCATCATCGGAACCGGCAGAACTTTGGCGTTGACGCCGCCGATGTACTGGTAGAGCGGCAGTCCGAACGCTTCCGCCGCAGCCTTGCACACCGCCAGGGACACGCCCAGCATGGCGTTGGCGCCCAGCTTGGCCTTGTTCGGCGTCCCATCCAGCTCCAGTAAAACCTTGTCGATAAGAACCTGATTCGTCGCGTCCTCACCGATAATGTCGTTGGCGATGATGTCGTTCACATTTTTCACCGCCTGCTGAACGCCTTTGCCCATATAGCGTTTGGCGTCGCCGTCGCGCAATTCCACAGCTTCATGTTCGCCGGTTGAAGCTCCAGAAGGAATAGCTGCGCGGCCGAGAGCGCCGCCCTCCAAAGCCACATCCACTTCAATGGTGGGATTACCACGGGAATCTAGAATTTCACGTGCGAAAACATCGACAATCGTAGTCATGAAACCTCCTGCAAGATAATGTTAAGGATAGCTGAAAAAAGCGAAAAGTTGCACGGTCATACAAGCGATGCCCCCAGCCACGCCAGAAGAGCGCCGCTGAGAGCTGCCAATACGTTCACCACATCATTGTTCATCCACCGGGCGCCGCCGACCAATCGAGTCGCCTCGCCGTCGCAGTGGACTTGTTTCTCCGTCGCCTTGCCGCATCGGTCGCAGACAAAACGGGCCTGCACCGTGGCCCCCAGCAGACTGTCCACCAAACTGGCAAGAAAGCCGGCTGACGCCATGATAAGAAAGGCCGTGCCCGCACGTCCGGACAACACCGCCGCCGGCGCCAATCCGATGCTCAGACTGGACAACACCAAACTGCCCAACGCAGCGCCCAGCGTACCGACCCATGAAAGACCGCCCGAGGTGCCCGGCGGTACCGGTTGAAACGTTAAAATGGATCGCGGCGAAGATTTGGACAACAAGCCCAGCTCAGTGGCCCACGTGTCCGCAGTCACCGCTGCCACCGAAGCGCCGTAGAGCAGAAAAAGAACCGGCGCTGGATTGAAATGCCAGATCAACAGGATCAAGCCAGCCACCCCGCCATTGGCCAACACCTGTGCGGCATCACGGCTGCCGCTCTTTTCAATCAAGCCGCTGTATCGCTGCTTGGCTTTTTTCCCCATTCCAGACAACAGACTGGAGAGAATAAAAAACGTCAGTATCGGCAGGGCGAACATCCAGCGACCACTGCCAAAGATAAGCACGCCCAGAAGAAACATCGTCACTGCCCCACCGGCGGTGAGAAAGCGCAACTGCACTGAAACCCACGCCAACAGCAGAGACAATCCCACTCCGAGCAAAAACCCATCGGCCTGCAGCGCAGAATGAGAGATCAAATAGTGCAGCACGAAAGCGCTCCCCAGAGGAACGGTCAAGTTGTCCGATCCACTGAAAGAAAGCGACTCACATGCTGTCGCCACCAAAGCCGCGGCCACGGCCATCAATGCCAGCCGCCAGCAGCTGTGCGGCAATGACAATAAAAAACACAAGCCGAACAACGCAATGGCCAGGCTCGCCAGAAACATCGTGATGGAACCCTGCAATGTCTTAGCCTCAGCCCCGAGGCGATAAACCTGAGGCCGGCGCATCCGCCTGCCCACCAACGCGGCAGCCGCATCCCCCACAGCCATGATCAACATGGCGATGATGATCACACCGCGATAGTCATCCCACAACCATAACAACAGCACTAGAAAAGCTGAAGGGTAAAACACCGTGCCCAACGTCGGCCGCAGCGTATCATGCATGCCGCTGAGCCAGCCATAGCGCAGAGCCAGTATATTGAAACCGACAAAGAACAGAGAGATCGCCGCCAAAGGCCATTTCGATTGTAAAACCAAACACCCTGCAGCCACCAGCATTCCCGTCGCCATATGCACCAGCTTGCGGGTAACCTCCTGCCGGCTGGGATGGCTTTTCCGCACAAACTCTGCGGCTGCCATCACCAGCAGCAATAAAAAACCGAGTACCGCGACTCGGCTCAAGTCAGAATCCGGCACCAGGGCGGCGATCATTTGTCCTGTGGAGGTGTCCATGTAGCTATTATGTAGTAATATTTACAATTAAAATCAACTTTTATTTAAGGGTTTTCACCGGCGTACACTATATATTGTGGTATGCACGGCTGCAGTGACGATATAGAATTTTCCCACAAGTTATCCACACAGGGCGGTTAAAAAAGGCGTTTTTCGCTGAAAAACACCGCTGCAAAAAAGTTAAAAGCCCGATGAGCATAAAAAAACGGCCTCTTTGCGGCCACGGCGGCGTAGGCAAAACACCAAATAGTTTATAAATAATGAATTATAAAGTATAATATATAACGATATTTCAAAATATTATACGCTACATGGATTAGAGTTGGCGCCGGGCTGCTGACGCCGGCTCTTTTCGGATGAGCATTTGTTCATTTTTTCTACAAGTTATCCACAGTTGAACAGTCGTTGTCCGCTGCAGGCGACAAATTAAAGCCAAAGGCGCTCACCCCCTGCGCTTGAATCGAGGAGCGACGCAGTTTATAAAATAAAAAGGCTTGCGGATAATCAGCGGCATGCTTCGAAGCCTCGGCTAGCGTATGAGCACGGCTTTGCCCATGGCCTCCGTCTCCTCACCCTGCGCTGAGGCTATGACTTTATAGAGATAAACACCGTTGGCCGGGCGGTCTCCATCTGCATCGCGGCCATCCCAGAGGATCGCGGCAAATCCGGCTGCGGTGTCGCCGTTCTCCAGTTCACGGATCATCCGTCCAGACACGGTGTAGATCCGCACCGAGACCTTTGCAGGCTGGGTCATTTCAAAGGTGATCTGCGTGTCATTGGTAAACGGATTCGGATAATTCATCACTTGCAGCAGCTTGAGATCCGATTCAACGCGGAATTCATTGCGCTCATAAGTCGAGTTGCCGCTGGGATCGGACAACAGCACCTCCAGAGCGTGATCGCCGTCGGATAAAGCGGGCGTAAAGAGCAAAACCGCCGAAGCGCCGGACGACGGCGTCTGCCATAGCAGAACGGCAGAAGGATCGTTGTAGGCGATCCGCTTGCCGTCCAGCCATACGGTGATGCGCGAACTGTCCGGCGCAATCGGGCTGTTGTCAAAAGCAGAGATCAGGATTTGCGGTTTCGCGGCCACCAGGTCGCCGCTGACGATCTTGCGGTCATCATAGGTGATAAGGATTCGCGGAACTGTAGTGTCTGGACGGACATAGACTGTGGCGGTAACCGTGTTGTTGGTTTCCAGCACCTCATTGATCTGATCGCCGGGATCTACGCTAATTAGCAGTGTGCGCAACCCGGATCGATTTCCTGCGATCCACTTTTGCTCCACGGTCCAAAAGCTGTCCGCTGCCAATGGTTCGTTGCGCAGGTGGCGGGCAAAGGTCCGATAGCCCACCTCTGAATCATACTCTTGAAACAAAACCGCCACGCTGTCCGCCGGTTGCAGGCCAAGGTTATGAATTTGCAGGGTCATCGTAACCGTGTCCCCCACCAGAACGGTATCTTTGCTTTGGGTCAGCACCGCCGGTGCGACGGCCAGATCCGGGGCGGGCAGAAAGTGAACTTGCCATTGCTTCAGCGTCGGCGTGACCTGGCCGTTCAGGGTTCCCAATCTGGCCTGCAGGTGGATCTTGGGATAGCGGTCGGCCGGCAAATCGGTGAGATCCAGCTCACGCAAAACGGCGCGGGAGCGCAGCAGCGTGTCCACCTGATTGTTGTTTTTATCAGCCGCCCACAGGACCATTTCCATCCATGTGGAATCCGGAACCGTGGCATCCCATGCGATTCGATCCCAGCGTTTTGCCGGACCGATGGCAGCGGTTTGCAGCCACCCTGTTTCACTGTGGAGCCGCAGAGTGTCTAAAACAACCGCTTCCACTCGGCTGTCGCTGGACTGATACTGCTCGAACACCTGCTCTGCGGTCGCGCCTTTGAAACCGATGAACGCCCAGGAATCGCGGAATTGAATCAGCCGGGACAGCCGGCTGCCGAGGGATTCCAGCGCGTGATGGAACCGTTCCTGGTCGCCGACCGCACCGTCATCGCTTATGGCGATCAGCACCAGTTGATTCTGTTTTACATTTTCCAGAAACTCTGCCATCGCCGTAACCGCGGCCGCATCGCCATAGGTATCGAATCGCCGGGCGGCAATTACGCGGGCGCTGTTGCGGTCCAACACCACCACGTTGTAGCCCCGGCCGGTGGTCATCAGCGCCTCGCCCTGCATGGCGATGACGGCGTAATGACCGGCTGAAAAACCGGCGGATTGCACCAGCAGCGGGAATGAACGTACATTCAATTGAATGCCCTGGTCACTGCCTTGCACGCTTTGCCGGTCAGCGCTTGCCGCGTCCTGCGTCAGGTCCTGCCGCCATCCGGACCAGGGCCGGCCGCTGCTGAAAAAACGGCCGTTCAGCACAGGGTGTTCGTCCGGATAGGCCGGATCGCGCGCCTGCCAGTAGTAGAGCTGATCGGGCGCCAACGTCCCCGGCGACCAGATGATCGCCAGGGGCTGGGTGGACAGCGGCCCAGAGCTGCGCCGCAGCGGGCTGGTGAACGAGGCGGTGGTGTCGACGAGAAACTCGATGCTCTGATCGGCCGCCGAAGCGGTCTGCGGATTTTGAATTTTTATTTTCACCGAGTCAAACGGAATCATGGCGCGGTCCTGCGGCGCAATCAAAAGCATGCGGCTGGATAACACCGTCACCCGCCGCTCCTGGCGATTGTTGCTTTCGTCGGCCTCGTGGATTTTGTCCGCGCTGTCCAGAACCACTTGAATATCCACAGCACCGGTCATATTGCGCAACGGCCAGACCACGGCGGTCGAATCGACCAGTCCCAGCGGCGGCCGCAGCACGTTAAAGACAAACGAACGGCCCAGGGTTGGATGCTGAACGCGGATGGATGCCTCGACGCTGTCCCTGGTGGCCAAACCGTAATTACGAATGCGCACCTGGATATCGGCGGTGGAATCCCCTTCGCTGGGCGCTTCGGGACGAATGCGGATATCATCCGGCATCAAGGCCAGGTCCGGCTCAGTCGGCAGCGCCAGCTGAGTCGCCGGATCGCCCAAAAGATTGTACTGCAACAGCATGTCGCGGATATGCGCACTGCTGCCGAAAGCGCTCCACAGATCGATCTTGGCTTCATTCACGAGGCGGCCGAGCACACGAACCGAATCCCGTGTGGCCTTGGGCAAGAGCATGCGCAGAAAGGCGTAATCCTCGTACGAATAGCCCCACCCGGAGGTACCGAGAAAAGCGATGGCGCCCCGACCGCGGGCAAGTAGAAAATTCTCGCCAAAGCTGACCTGATCCGGCTGAGCGAAACGACCGGTGTGACAGGTCATGGAGGTGATAAAGGGATAGCGCGGCGCGTTCTCCAGCAGATCGATATCCGCATTGTGGAACATCAGATCCCAGGTCCGGCTGGCCGCGTGGCCGATGAAATTGGTCCACACTGTGCCGTTGTTCAGCGCCGCCATGATCGCATCGCGGTTCTCGCCTTCGATGAAATCGAGTGAGGTTTTATGAATCTGCACGCTGTGGCCGCTGACCGGCGCCGGCGTGACAAAGTCTTTCTGCAACGCGGCGGATTGGCCGCGAAAAGAGGCCTGATCAAGAATCGTAAATCCGCCGCTGATGAACAGAAACTCTTTTTTCCAGGCTGCCGACGGGGCGGCCTCATAGTCGATGAGCTTCTGCACCACCCCCTCCGCTTCGTCCACGGTTTCCACAGGCCAGCGGCCGATGGACATATCGGGCAGCAAATCCCCTTCGCCGTCCAGACAGACAAACCACAGATCGCTGACCGGGTTGCCGTAGGCGGGGATGTAATTGTTCTGTCCCAATTTGCCATAATGATAGTGCGGATCCCAAGACGCATCGCCCAGCAGCAACACATAGGCGGGCCGCGGCGGCGTCCAGTTTGCATAAGCGTGCTGTAGAAAAGCCTTGATCGCCTGAGGACCGGACAGGCCGAAGGTGAAGCAATCATACACCTCCTCGATCCCTACCACCACTGTGCGGAAGTTATTTCGCTGCGCCCGGTATTCAGCGATGTGGTCGGCGGCGGATTGAAACAGAGGATGGGTGATGACGATATAATCCGCGCCAAGAGAGGAATCGGTCAGATCTCTGCCATGGTAAACCAAACTGCGCAGCGGCGTGCGGATGGCGGTGGAATCGAACACCACCACTCTGCCCGTAGGAACATAGGGCAATGAAAATTGCGCACTGAGAAGCGCATCAGGCGAACGCACCACTGCAGCCAGTTGAACCCGGGCTTCGCCCTGCCCCTGCAGTTTCAGGGCTTCGACCGTCAGCTGCGGAGCGCCCACGCGGCAGATCAGCGCATAACTGCTGCGAAAGGTGATCTCTCCACTGTGCAAGCCCCCCAGCCGCTGCATAGCCTGCTTGGCGGCAACGGTCAATCCCGACGAACCATCGTCCGCCACCGCAATCAGGACAAAAGTGGAATCAGTCTGACGGTTAAGAAAAGCAGCCATGCTGTCGGATTGCGCATTTGAGCCATAGGTGTCAAAGTTTTTCTTTTGCAGCACCATGCCGGTGACGCCGTCCAGCGTCACCACATTGTGGCCGCGGCTGCCGCGGAACAACTCCACGCCATCGGAATAAAACAGCGCATGGTTGCCGTCGCTCAATCCGGCAGACCGCACCTGCAGCTGAATGTGGTGATGGGGGGCGATTCGAATAGAATCGATGGACCGGCCGGCCGCAAGGTCCCAGACCGTGGGTCGGCTTCTGAAGCCGCTGACAAACAGCGACTGATGCGTTGCCAGATCCGCGCCGGAAAATTCATACAGGCCGTTCACGCTGCGACTGCGCTGCGAGTAGCTCACCTCCAGCCAATCAAGAAAAATTTGCGAGATCGCGGACGGCGTGTCGCCGATCAATCGTATCTCCAGGGTGTTGCCGAAGGTTTTGAGGCCGGCAGTGACGACTTTGAAATCCGGAAAAACCTGCTCTCGATCGTTAAAGAAGAGTTCACAGACCGGAACCTGATTGACGTAAATCCGCACATGATGATCCGGCGTATGCGGATCGAGGGTGAGGCCGCGCAGACGCAGACGAAAACGCACCGAGTCCTCTTCCTCGGCAAGATGGAGAAGATCAAACGGCAGAGAGAAAGAAGCGTCCCGGTTGATGACAGCCCAGACCCACCCCTCGCCGGGAACCTGCTCGGTGTTCTGGATATCGTCGCTGGTATCACCCGAATAATAGGTAAGGTTCTGTTCCAGATGAAGCAGTGCAGGCAGATGATCTACCATCTCGCCTGTTATACCGGCCGCTACAGGTTGGTAACGCCTTCCCGGCGACGGAGACCAATCCAGCCAATAGACAGCCGTATCTCCGGCTGCGTCGTAATAGTCGTCCGCACCGAAACGGCGTTCGCCATAAAAGCGAATGGCATCGTTTGCAGAAAGACGGTCGGAGTGTTGCGGATGCAGCGCCAGCGGCTGCTCCACGCCTTTGCAATAAAGCTTCAAATCAGAAGGCACGATGCCGTCAAGGGCGATGCCGGCCGCCTGCAGCTCCTCGCCTTTCACCTCGTACACTGCGGATTCGGTGATTAAAAGCTTCATGGCTTGACCGGCGGTTGGTTTCCATGTCTGGACCTGCGGCCGCCGGGCTTTCTGCACCGCCTGAGGATGAAAGGTGATCTGCAACCGGGCGAAGGCCAGCGAGCGGACACGCCGGCCGGCCGCCTGATAGCGCATGGGGTATAACGCCACGCGCAACAGATTGCGCTCTCGGCGCCGGCCGACTTCATGGCTTAAAAAAACATCGGGGTAATACCCCGATGAGCCGGCAAAAGCCGGCGTTGCCGAATCGTTGCTGGAATCCGCCGGCAGATAGCCGGGGGCGATCGGATAGGGCGCCACGGCCTCGGTGACCACCGAGTCCAGCAACTGCACCCGGCTGGTGTAGCCGGAGGGAATTTCGAGGGTGTAAGCGTCCAACGGCAGACCGGGGCGATCCGCATCCTGGCTGAGGGGCAGGGAACCCATCTGCGGCCGCGCCATCGTCGTCTGCTGCCAAGCGATGGTCTGCCAGGTCAGGGCCGGCGCCTGCCACTCCAGGATCAGGCGATCGGGCTGCTTTTCGATGACACGAAAGTGGGGCGATCCGCTGATGGCCTGGTTGAAGAATGATATGGAAAGAAATAAGGCTGGGTAAATTTTTTTAAACATTCCGGTCTCAGCAATTCTATTCAGGCAAAACCACAAAGGCGAAACTTTGATCGCAAGAACGCAGGCATCCCCTTTCCATTCATGCGGAAAGAGGTTCTCCCGGCAGCGACGGCGGCGCATAAAGATACGACAATAAAACAAGAGAATAAATAATTTTCATCGCGGTGCTCGCTCCGCCTTGAACAAACGCAGCCGGTAGAAATTTTCAGACCCCCAAGGAGATCCTTCCCATTTCACAGCGTCTTACACCGCAGGCCGCATCAAAGTCGAACACTAATAAAAAACCACCCGTTTCCTTCGGCCCCGGGCTTATACCGGGTGCAGGAGGAAACGGGTGGTTAGGCCCGGGGTCCAATAGAACCGATTATTGCAGAGAGAACGACTCGAACAATCGTAAATTGGTCAGCATGCCTTGAGCCATGAGGAAAGCCAATACCGCCAGGATCATGCTCAGGCCGACCATGAACAACGCGGCCCCGCCATGGCTCAGCCCTAATTTGACCAGGCGGTGATGAATGTGCTCCCGGTCCGCATGAAAGGGATGTATGCCGCGGCGCATGCGGCGGATGATAGCCAGCAGCGTGTCGGTCAACGGCAGCGACAGCATCAGCAGCGGTACGACCACGGCCGCCTTGCCGGGAACGGTCATGGTGGACTGGATGCTGAGACAGGCGAGGGCAAAGCCGAGCGGCAGGCTGCCAGAGTCGCCCATGAAAATTTTTGCCGGATGGAGGTTATAGCGTAAAAAGCCCGCCACGCTGCCGATCAGCAGCGGTGCGACCAACAGGGTAAGGTGGTTTCCATATAACCCGGCCACAGCCATAGCCATGGCGGAGACGACCAGGCTGATGCCGCCGGCTAATCCGTCCAGGCCGTCGACCATGTTTACGGCGTTGGTCACGCCGACGATCCACAGGACAGTCAGGGGCCAGGCCCACCACCCCAGAGCCAGTTCCACGCCGGGAAGGATGGCCGTGTCGATCCGCCAGCCTGCTGCAACAGCGACCAGGCTTACAGCGATCTCGACAAACAATTTCAGATTGCAATTCAAATCGTACTTGTCATCAAACGATCCCAGGATCATGAGGATCGTCACGCCCAGCAGTAGGCTGGCCGGCAGCGGCTGTAAAAAGGCCGCCCGTTCGGGAAAAAGAACTGCACAGAGTATCGCTGCGCCGACGAACGATGCAAACATCGCCGCGCCGCCGAGCTTGGGAATCTTACCGTTATGCATGGAACGATGGTTCGGTACGGCGAAAACGCCGAACCGCAACGCAGCTTGCCGGACCATCGGAGTGATAGTTAACGCGATGAGGAAAGGAATGGCCATGAGCAAAAGATAAAAGGTCATAGTCGGTTCCGTTTATGAAAAAGGTTCAAAGGTAATTCCTTTGCGAAGCAAAAGATGCTGGTATAGATCAGAGATGCGCTGCACCATGGTGGCCACGTCCCAATCGGCGGTGACAAGGGCTCGGCCGCGCTCCCCCATTCTGCCGGCGGCGGGACGGTCTTGCATCAATTGAAGGATGCGTTCGCCTAGCCCCTGGACATCGCGCAGAGGCAGCACAAAGCCGTTATCGCCGTCGATCACCACTTCGCGCACACCTTCACTGTCAAAACTGACGATCGGCTTGCCGAGCGCCGCGGCCTGCACCAGTACGCGCGGCAGTCCTTCCCATAAAGAGGTCAACACAAACACATCCATAGCCGCCATGACATCCTCGATGTCATAGCGATAGCCGAGAAAACGCACATTTTTTTCAATCCCCAGCTTGCGCGTTTGCTGGGTCAAGTCCCGGCTCGCCGGTCCATCGCCGGCGATCAAAAACACAGCGTCCGGCAGATGCTTTACCACCTGACACGCAGCTTGTAAAAAGTAGACATGCCCCTTGCGCATCTCCAGCCTGCCCACCGTGCCGACCACCGGACGTTGAGCGGGGATGCCGAGTGATTCACGCATGCGACGACCGCGCTCAGCCACTTCACTGCGTTGCAGCTGAAACCGCTCCAGCTCAAAACCGCTGCGGATAGTGATATAGCGGTCCGCTTGACCGATGCGCGCATCAAGATATATTTCCCGCAGATCCTCGCCCACGCTTACGAACTGCGTGGTGGCGCAGGCGGCCAGGCGCTCCAGCAGACGGTAGAAATGGCTGCGCAGCGGATGCAGTGAATCATGAAAGGTGCTGCCGTGCAGCGTGTGAATCACCAGCGGCGTTCTGCACAAAAAGCCGGCCAGCCTGCCGAGAATGCCTGCTTTGGCCGTGTGCGTGTGCACGATATGATACCGGCCTTTGCGGATCAGACGCATTAATTTCCAAAGAGCAATGCCGTCTTTGATCGGCGATGGATCCCGCACCAGTTCTACCAGAGTGATCAGCCGAGCCCCGGAGCTCTGCGAGGCGAAGATAAAATCCGATTGGCCTCCGATGAGCAAATCAACCTGATACAACGATTTATCCAAACCCTGGACCGTTGCCAGGGTGTTCTCGTCAGCGCCGCCGGCCACCAGCCGAGTGATCACATGCAGGACTCGTATTTTCTCTTTCATGAGGAGGTCCGAGCCTCCTCTTGCATGTTTTTTCTGTTCGCACTGACGGCTGAAACCGGCTGTCTCTTGCGGGAAACCCTACACTCAGAAAAACCGACTGTAAATCGGTCAGGGCTGTAGTGTTTCAAGCCGGGATCAATGTATCGCTGTGGTGCAAACGGCGAATGATCTAGGCTGCTGTGAATCGCCCGGTTTCGGCAAGCTTCGATCCAGCCTTGCTCTCGTACGGCTGCCAGCACAGCAATGAACGCCGCTCCAGTCATCCGATGAACGCTCCGGGAGCGCCCGCCAAGCGCCCAAGGCCGCCCAACCTGTATGGCAAAGGGACCGACCTTTGGCTCAGTGCAAAACCCTTTCCGCACACCGGCCGAAAGAAGAACCAGGCTGACGAACGAATCCGTTCGAAGCCAATGAGAATGAACAAGGGTGATGTAATTGGTTTTTATGAAATAGCAAATATAAGGAAATCTTGGCAAATACCCAATTAAATAATAGAAAAATTTGATAGCGCTCACTCTGGCCCTATTCACCCCCCTTTCCACCGGTTTATCGCACAAGCCAGAATTCATCCTTCTGTCGCGAGAGCATGAGCGATGCAAAAACCTGGCCGATTCAGCGACGACGTTCGACACGGTGCCAAGGTCGAGGTCGCAGCTGCTGAGAGCCGGCGAAACCCGTTTATTGCCCCCTGCATTCCTGTGAATCTTCACTGCCTCAGTTTGGGCCGGCTGAAGGCGCCATTCCAGGTGGTCGCCCGTTATGTTTCCAAGATACAGCAACAATCCTGCCAAAAGTTTATGAATAAAATCAAGATAGCAGCCTAGCGGCCGTGTTTTCCGTAAAAGTAGACGCCGGAAGCGACCTTGTGCATAACTTGCCCCGAGGGAAAAAGGCGATCCAGATATTTAAGCCAAAACGTCGCCCATCCGGCGACGGCCTCGACGGCCAATGCCAGTTTTTGGTTCGCAATACCGGCTGCTGGAATTTTTCGCAGGATCATGGCGATGCCGGAAAAAGGGCCGACCGAGACGCCGCAGTCCATGCAGTGATACTCTTGAAAAAGTTGTCGCAAGCCCGGCAGGGTGTAGCGTCGATAGTCCGCCGGGTCTGCGTGAAAGGGCTGCAGAAAAGGAACATCAATGTAAATTTCGCCGCCGGGAACCAGACAACGTTTTATTTCCGACACCGTCGCCGCAAGGTCAACCACATGTTCCAATACCGCGGTGCACAGGATAAAATCCAAACATGCCGAACGAAACGGCAGCCGACTGGAATCAGCCACCACGGTCACTTGGCCGCTCTTGAACAGATCCAAGGAGATGATGCGCGGATGCCATTGACGGCCGGCGCTGCCTAGATCCAGAATGCGATAAGAGCCTTGCTCCAGTCTCGCCGTCAGCCGCTGCCGCAGCTGTTTCTGCGAACGGTTCAGACAAGGCGTCGGCGGTTTGAGCAAATGAGTGAGTGAGGCGTTCATATCTTTTCAGCGACGGTTTTGATGATTCGATGGTAATGGACCAACAGATGAAACCAGGCACGACAGCGGGTGTCCAACCGCAAACAAGAAAGTAAAAGCCGCATAAAGCTGCCGAAAAAATAGATGACCAGGGCCGGAATCGCCGCGGCCCTGCCCTGCTGCTCAGCGATCAATCTGACATGATTGGTCACGCTGGCGCGTAAGGCCGGTTCCAGGTTCTTGACAGCGCTCTGACCTTTGTGATGAACGATCCAAGCGTTGCTGAAGATGACCGTTTTGAATCCGTTTTTTTTCGCCCGTGAACAGAATTCCACATCCTCGCCGTACATAAAAAAATCTTCGCGCAACAATCCTGTCCGCGACAGCATCGACCGGCGGATCATCATACAGGCGCCGCTGACAAAACCAGTGTCGAAATAGGCGGCGCCATGCCGGCGGCGGATCTCTTCGATAGATCGTATGCCGCAGGAGGCCGAACGGAACAGGAGCTGCTCTTTAAACAGCCTTGACAGCGACACTCTTTCACCGCCCGCTCTCTGCACAGCGCCATTGGAATGCAGCAAAATCGGCCCGGCCACGCCGATCTGTGGATTCTGGTCCATTCCCTGCAGCAGGGGGGTGATGCATCGGTCGGTCAATTCACAATCGCTGTTGAGCAGCAGAATGTATTCCGAGGAACTGCTCTGAATGCCCTGGTTGCACGCCCGGGCAAAGCCGACATTTTCGGAATTGGACAAAATATGCACCTGAGGAAAGCAGCGTTTCACCATCGCCACGCTGCCGTCCACCGAATCGTTATCCACCACAAAGACGTGAGCGGCAAGATCTCCCGCATACTGATACCAGGAGGTCAGGCATTTTTCCAGATAGTCCCTGGCGTTCCAGCTGACCAGTACGACCGCCAACCGGTGGTGATCAGCCGCCATAGCCGAGCTGTTCCTTATAGAGAGCCAGCAACCGCTGAGTGTTCTGTTCAACATCGAATGACTGCCGCGCCATTTCCCGGCAGTTCTGCGACATGGTTTGATACAGGGAGTGATCCCGCCAAATGGTTTGAATGGCTTTTTTAAATTCATCCGCCTGTTGAGGCGGGCATAGGAGGCCATTACAACCATGCTGCACACACTCTCGGTTTCCCTTGATGTTGCTGGCGATCAAAGGCTTGCCAAAGGCCATGGCCTCGATGAGCGTGATCGACAATCCCTCCCAGAGAGAGGGCAACAGCAATACATCGATGGCTGGATACATATGAAAGGGATCCTCCATCCAGCCGGCCAGCTTAATCCGCTCTTGACCGGCAAAAGCGGCCTGAAAATGGGGCAGATAGGGACCATCGCCCACGATGAGAAAATGAACCGGCAGGTCGGCGCAGGCAGTGATGATCCTGGACAGGGTCTGCGGGTCCTTCTGCTGCCACAGCCGGCCGACAAAGGCCGCTACAAAGGCGTCCGCCGGAATACCCCAGGCCTCCCGGAATCGCTGTCGGTTGGTTTCCTGATTGAAAAAGTTCACACGCGCCAGATCGACGCCGTTGTAGATCGTCTGTACCTGGTCCGGCCGGAGGATCCTATTCTCGATGGCGTACATTCTCTCTTCGTTGTTGACAAAAACGACCTGATCGGTCAGCATCCCCGCCAGCTTTTCAATCCAGGAATAGACCAGGGTGGAAAACCGGCCGGAGAACTCGTGGAAAGGAAAACCCTGCACCGTATGGATGATGCGTACACCGCCGGCTAACCGGCCTGCTACACGTCCAAGAATTCCGGTTTTGGAAGAGTGGGTGTGGATCAAATCGAATTTTTCGCGTTTGAACAGTCGGTACAGCTGCCAAAGAGCCTGAGCGTCCTTCCACACATTGATCTCACGCTGCAGACGCGGGATCAGCTGAAAATGAATCCCCAGATTCCGCAGCTCTTTGGTTAAATCGCCTTCATCACGGCAAACCACCGTCACCTCATAGATCTGGGGATCCAACCGCTTAAGAAGCTCAAGCATGGCCCGCTGCACGCCGGACATGATCGGCAGCAGCTGCAGATGGCAAATTTTTATCTTTCTACTGCGCATGGTCACCCGTCAAGCTTTTGCCCGGTCGGCTTTCGCTTCGGCATACAGGTCTACGAGTTTGGCGACATAGTGCTGAATATCGTGATGGCGTTGGACGTATTCGTAGCCGCGATTTCCATAATAGGTTCTTTTCTCAGGATTCTGCAGCAGCGTCTTGATCCTCTCCGCCAGGTCAACGGGATCACCGTTATCGAACAATAGGCCGCGGTCATCCGCTAAAAGCTCAGTGATGCCATGCACGTTGGAGCCGATGACCGGAAGACGATGGCTGAACGCCTCCAAAATGACGATGCCCAACCCCTCATAACTGGAGGGAAGAATAAAAATATCGCTCTGTTGATAATAGGGGGCGACCTCCAGCGTCGCCGGATGAAAATGGATCAAAGAGGTCAGGTTGAGATCCTTCACCAGCTGTTTCAACGCCGCTTCCTCTTCTCCCTCACCGACAATCGTGAGCAGCAAATTCGGCGCGCGCAGAAGCGCCAACGCATGGATCAGGCAGGGGATGTTTTTTTTCTTCACCAGTCTGCCGAGATATAAACAGCGGATTACCTGCGGTTGCGATGGTTTTGGGGCAACGTCCGTCGCGACTTCGATGGCGTTGTACAGAAGAACGATTTTCTGGGCAGAATAGTTTTGTTTTTCGATCAGCAGGTTCCGAACGCTCTGGGAAATGGCGATCACATGACTCCTTTGAGGCAAGGACAGCCAGTAATCGATCTTTCGAACAAGATAAAAGTACAAACCCTTTTGCCATCTGAACCAATCCAGATCGTGAACCGTCGAAAAAACGGCCGGGCTTGCGGATGGCCCTGCCAGCAGCGCCGCCAGGCGGCCATAGATGTCGGCATGGATCAGGTGGGTATGCACGACATTGTATCTTTCACGCCGAATATGGAGCAGCAATCGGGGCAAAAGCGCCGGATTGCGGCGGAGGAGGATGGTTTGCACAGGGAGCCCGGCGAACAGGGAACGCATCGGCGCGTAGGGATCAAAGTAAATGACTCGAATTTCCGCCCCATATTTTTCGCGCAACTGTTTGCAGGTCAGATAAAGCAATTTTTCTGCGCCGCCGAAACGAAGTCCGGTTATGATATAAAGAATCTTCATGTTCAGCATACCTCGTGGGATGAAGAAACGCCGCACGCCAACCGGTAGGAATCACACACCGCCTGCATCCACACTGCAGAGGAGTGGGTCTGCTGCAGATGAGCGAAATTTTTCTGCAGGATGGCTTCCATCTCCGCGTGGCCGGCGTCCAAAATGGCGTCCATGAAACGGCCGATCAGCCTGGCATCGCCGGCAGGCGTTAAAAAAGGATAACCGACCGGATGCAAAATATCGCTGATGCCGCCGATTTGGCTGGCAATGATCGGCTTTTTGCAGGCCATGGCCTCTAGAACAGCCAGCGAAGTGGCTTCGATGACGCCATGACTGGGAACGGACGGCACTATGACGCCTGCGGCGGACCTCATGAGCGGCAGCAACGCAGCTTGCATCACATCGCCGAGAAAAAATACTCTGTCTTCCAGACCGGCTTCAGCGACCATATGGGCCAGAGACCGGCGCAATGGGCCTTCGCCGGCGATGGCCAGGGATATGTCCTGCCGGCAAAAGGAAAGGGCGCGGATGGCGAACTCGATTCCGTTTTTAGGGACCAGCCGGCGGGGCACGAGAAAAAATGGCCGAGGGATGTCGAAAGGATGGCCTCCTCTTGCCAGGCTTATGATATGCTCGATGTGGACGGCATTGGGGATCGTTACAATTTTTTCCGACCGCACCGCATACTCTTGTTCCAGCATGGCTTTCAGTGCGGCATCCACAGCGATACACAGCGTCGAATTCTGAAACGCCTGTTTTTCAATGGCAAAGGTTTCCTGCACCAGGCGGCTGTTTTTCCTTTCGCCGGTGGAGAGCATCTCAAAAGTCACCGGGCCGTGCATGGTGGTGATGATAGGGATGCGGGTTGGCATCACCTCCAGGACAGCAAAGGTTGCATAACAATCATGCGAGTGAAGGACGTCATACTCTTTGACGGCAAGCCGTTCTTTGATCAATCGCTTGAAATATTCTATTTTTTGCCGCCGCAGCCAGGTATCGAAAAGATCGATTTTTAATTTCCGTACCACACGTTTGGCAAAAGCCCGCCTTGTATACTCACCCGAACTGGGGTAGGTGAGCAGATCATGATCCATACCCAGGCTCTGCAATCCCTGCAGCAGATAGGAGATATGCGTATTGACCCCACAGGTAAATTGCTGTGGCAATGTGGTCATTACTAAAATTTTCATCAAGGTCCTTCTTCGTTGATCGAATGCGGCGAGCAATCGATGCACCCTATGCAATACGGCATTTTGTTTTTCACACGAATCGAATTTTAATAGATTGTATGGTGGCAGCGCCGAAAATGAAGAAAATGAAAATGAAATTCATCTTATGACGCAGAGCGGTCCCATAGTTAGAGTCGATCATGGCGCTGCTCAGCAATCCGATGACGGCAAAGAAAAACAAAACCATATACAGCTTGGGGTTCTGAGAATAGAGCCGCCTGGCCCGTTTAGAGAATGCCGCCAAAATGATAAACAGCAACAGCATGGACTCGATGGAGCCCAGCAGCATAAACACGTTTCTCACGGTCCAGAGAAAGGGTCCAAAAGCGAAATGAATCATGCGAACCGGCGTCCATCGGATTACATCCCACCAGGTTTCATATTGAACGCCGACGAGATAGGCGGAGCCGCCTGCGGTGCGGTAGGCCAGATCGGCGTTCATGTACTTGAAGAGCACCGGGAAATAATCCCGCTGTTGCAGCACCTGATAGCCGATCCAGACCAGACTCAGCAATAGGAGGAAAACGGTCAGCCGCTGAAGCCGGCTCTGAAACAGATTGCTGCGGACAAACAAGTAGACCAGCCCGACCATGGTGAACAACAACAGATATTGCGTTCGTAAAAAGTACAAGGCCGCCACCTCCAGGGCAAACAGGGCAAGGTCTTTGCCGCTTTTCCGATGCAGCAATAATGAAATGCGATACAGCATATCGGCGGTCAGAAAAAAGATCATCGCATCGCGCATATCCAATGCACAGTAGATGATGAAAGAGGGATAAAAAGCCGTGATGCCGGCCGCCAGGGCGCTCGAGGCATGATCGCCGGTCAAGCGCAGACTGATCCGATACACCCGATCAGCCACCAGGCTGCCGAGAAAGCAGTTGACCATGCGCATGATGATCTGGTGATCGCCGAAAACATAATAAATAAGAGAACAAAAAACGCCGTAGGCCACCCCATGAATGGATTCCGTCACATTCGCCAGCAGCGGGTATCCCCGGACCAGATTGTGCTTAATTTGCATGGCGATCGGGAAATACTCATCCCAACCGTAATGGGTCAAGTAGCCGTAATGGTCGACAAACGCCACCGCCACGCGTAATAGAAAACTGGCGATGACAATTTTTTTTACCGTTTCATTCCGGTCAGCGATCAGCAAATAAAGGAGCAACAGGGCGATGGACAGAATGCTCAAGGCAAATTCCGCGCCGCTAAACAACAGGCCCAGCGAAAGAACCACCGGAAGATAGCTGGTGAAAGTATGTGAATTTATCTTCATCTTTTCCACGCAACAACTGGAGACGGTGCACCCTGCACGGTCGCACCTGTACAGCACACCATGTTTCCACCGATCCTGCGATGGGAATTCGGGAAGTTACAGACTGCAGCCTGCACAAACATAAAGCCCATATAAGCTAAGGAATCATCATATAAGATACAACGCCTCATCACTGGTCAAGCCCGAATAGCAGGTACGCTACATTCGTGCGCATTGCAGCACCAACCCAATCCGCATGGGTTTGTGTGGAGCTATGCTGGAAAAATCAAGGCCCGCTGGGCCGGCCTGTATCAGCCTAGGATGTTAGATATGTGATAAAAACAAACCCTGCAATGGCGATCGGTTGTTGATATTAAACGGATCAGGCCGCCCTTTCAGGGCTTGGCTCAAAAACCGTCCATTTCCCAGTGCTTCCGCCCTGGGCTAGAACCAAACGCCGCTTCGCGGCTGATTAACTTTTTGGACAATCTCGACCGAGAATCGAACTATTCCCGTATGAACCCGCAAACACCATGATACAGGCCCGCAGCGCCGGCCGGGATCAGTCCTGCGTACGAACCCTGGGCTGCAACACAAAGATAAATTGATTCGCTAACAGCGTGGGCCGCAACCGCGTCAACCGTTTGCAGCGATACCTGGGCGCGAATCCCTGCTCCTTGATCTGTAACCCACATGCGTGGAAAAGCGCGCGCATGGTTTTCAGCGTATAAAAACGCACATGCCCCTCATCCAAAATGCCGCTGGCCGTGTAATCCCATCGCCCCATCAACAACCGAAGCCGAATGGAAACGTTGGCCACATTGGGGATGGAAACCACCATCACACCGTCCGGCGTCAAATAATGCTGAAATTTTTTCAGCACCGCTTCAGCGTTGAACAGATGCTCCAGCACATCGACAAACAAAATCACCTGAAAACGATGACCGGCAAACGGAAACGGATCTTGTTCCACATCCATCACTGCGGCGGCATGCAGCACGCCGGCGGCGCTCCGAACCGCATCTAGAGAGATATCCACGCCGTAGACTGTGCACCCTTTATCCTCTTTCAACACCTTCCCCAGCTGTCCGGCGCTGCAGCCGACATCCAAAACTTTTTTACCCGCAGGAACATACGCCGGCACATAGGCATTATAAAACTGCGCATAACGCATCTGCTTCCGATTATAATCAACGGCCATGCTCACTCTCTCCGCACTCAACCAGACCGGCGCCGTACGTTAGCTACAAAGGCGGTCAAATGCGCTCGATAGACCAACCCCATCAGGGCGCTGAAACCAAGGGCAAAGGCAGATGCTCTCCACAGCGGATGCACCGGCCATTGGAAAACGGCGAACGCCAACACGCCATACGCTAGGCAGATAAACGCCAGATGACGCAGAACTCGCAAAGACCGGCCGATCTGCGAATAGGCTTTGATCCCCAGTCCCAAAAACGCGATATTGAACCCCAGATTAGCCCAGGCAGCGCCCATATAGCTGAACCTGGGGATTAACGCCACATTCAGCGCCACATTCATTACCGTGGCGGCAATAACGATGGTGAGAAAAGCCTTCTGTCTTCCGCCAAAGATCAACGCGCCGCTGAACGTAGTGGCCATATAATTCACCAGCGTTGCCAAACACAAAATCATCAACGGTGCTTCAGCGCGATGATACCCGGTGCCGTAGAGCGTCGTCACGATAAACTTGTTAGACAATAGAATCACGCCGCTCGCCAATCCACCGATGATGGTCAACAGAACGCCGAACCGCAGGACCACCGCATCCATCCGCTCCGGGCTGGCCGACTCTTTCACGAGAAAAGGGGCAAAAGACGCCTGGATCAGACTCCCGGCCACCAGCAGCAGCTGCGCTATTTTCAACGCTGCGCTGTACCACCCCACGACCTCGGGTTGATCCAGGGCGCCCAACATCAGGGTGTCGAACGAATAGTACAAGCGCATGACCAGCACCGCCATGGCGATGACCACCGACTCTTTGACATAACGGGGCCACAGCGAGAGATCCAGCCCGGCACGCCAGGAGCCGGGCAACTGCCGGCGGATGAGCGAAAAAACAACGACCACCGATAAACCTTCGGCGGCGAAACGAAACACCGGCGTTAAAACCAACTGTTGACGTGAATGCACGAACAGCAGCACCGGCAACAGATACAGGCCGTGAATCAGGATGCGCCACAGCGCAATGCCGCCCATGCGCTCCAGGCCTTGAAAAAGAAATTCGGGATTCAGGGCCTGCGTGAGCAGCGCCAGGGAGCCGAACGCGAGGAGCAGCTTCATCTCCAGGTTCAATGGTAGAAAAAAAACCAACAGAAAAAAAAGCAAAACGATCGTCGCCGCAATGCTCATGCGGATGGCGAAGATATTGACGCCGATTCTGCGCGCCTCCGCCGGTTGCCGGGCGATCTCCCGGGTGCCGAACACCGCCAGCCCCAGATCGATCAGAATGGCGAAATACATGATGATCGACTGTACGTACGCCAGGCGGCCGAAGCCTTCGTCGGTCAGCCGCCGTGCCAGCCAGATCGTGGTCATGAACGCCAACACGACCGAGATCCCCTCGCCGATAAAAAGATAGCTCAGGTTGGCCGCTATGCGTCGCGTTCGGTTCAACTATCTTTCTCCCTTGTGAAGCGCAGATCCTATTGTCGACAGCGGTCCCGCTCGCGCAGCCAATCGATCTCCTCCTTGACCACCCGCGCCGGCACGCCGGCGAGCAGGCAGTGGCCGGCGTCGAACGTTCCGCTGACCACCGATTGCGCCGCCACCACGCAGTGAGAACCGATGCGGCTGCCCTTGACGATCAAGGCGCGGCAGCCGATCCACACATGATCGCCCACGGTGATGGCCGCATCGGGATTGATCGTCGTCCCCTGCGGGTCGACGATGCGGTGCAGATCACTGTCCATCACCAGCACATGCCAGGAGAGCAAGCAGTCCCGGCCGAAGGTTATCTCTTTCCGACAGATGAGCGTGGTCTCCGCATTGATGTGAAACCCATCGCCGAGGGTCAACACCCCGTTGGCCTCCACCGAGATGCGTGAACCGTGATTCAATATCGCCCGACCGCGGAACACGACGAGGCCGAGATTGTGCCACACCGTCTGTGAACGGCGGCGATCGAAAACCGCTACATCGCCAAAGCCGATGCGGATCATGGCGCACTGCCAAGCGCCCTCCACCCGGACACGGCCGCCCATTTTTTTCAACACCACGCGGTAGGACACCACCACCGGCAGACGCCACACCGCGCTCCAGCCCAGATAGCGCAGGTTGAACCAGACGGTCTTGGGCGCAGAGAACAGCAGATGAGCCCAGGCGGCAATCCTATTCATTGTTCACCATCCTAGCGAATCAACGTCACAGGCATGACCCGCGCCTGATGGTCTGCCACCCATCGCACATAATAGACGCCGCTGGCTGCCGGGCCATGGACGGTGTGGCCATCCCAGACCATCTGTCTTTGTCCGCGGCAATCTGCTTCATCCAAGAGTCTGCGGATCAGGCGGCCGGCGCTGTCGTAGATTTCAATCGAGACCCGAGCCGTCGTCGCTGTGGACCAGACGAGGGTCACGGCCTGATTAAACGGATTGGGATAACACGCCGTCAGACGAAAAGACTCCAGGGATCGTGTTCTTGCAATCCGCGCAGTGCAAAAAAAAGCAGCAAAAAACTGCAAATGCTCTTCCAGACGATCATCCCAATAGGTCCATTTGTGTTCACCGGGATTTTCCTCGTACCGGTGCGGCATGTTCAGGGAATCCAGCAGCCGGGTGAATTTTCGGTTGTCCGCCAGGGCAAAGGCGTCCTCAAGCCCACAGTCGATAAAAAACGCAGGTCTGGCGGCTGAATTCAGGACCAGGTCGCAGCAGCTGTTTTGCCGCCAATGTTCCGGAAATTGTTGGTAGGAGCCCAAAATAGAATCCAATTGCCAAACATCGCCCATACCGGCATGCAAAGTTAGATCGAGAATGCCGCTCAACGACGATGCCGCGCCGAACAGATCCGGGTGCTTGAGCGACAACGCCACCGCGCCGTGCCCTCCCATGGACAAGCCGCTGATGGCGCAGGCGGCCGGGCCGGCGGCGACCGGAAACCGGCTTTCGATCAAGGGGAGCAACTCTGCCACCAGATAACTTTCGTACAGACTGGTGGAATCCATGGGGCTGTCCAGGTACCAGCCGAATCCGCCGCCGTCCGCGAGAACGATGATCATCTCGTACTGCTGCGCCTGTTCCCTCACATGGCTGGCTTCCAGCCAATCGCCATAGTCGCCGCCGACGCCGTGCAAAAGATAGAGCACAGGATAGGTCCTGCTGCTGCCGGCCGAGTCGGGGAGATAGATATAAAACGCTTTCTCCTCTTGCAACAGGGCGCTGAAATGACTTTCCAGCCGCCACTCGGCCCTGGCGGGCGCCAGACCGGCGACCAGCCCGCCATAGAGCAATATACGCGTAAAGAGAAATCTCATAGAGTGCCGCAGGTCAATAAAACCGAGATTCACTTTTATTAAACGGCTGTATGCGATCAATTAAACCAAGCTGCGTAGACTTGTATGCCCATCCGATTCGTAGGAGATACTTCCTGCCAGGAAGAGTGGAACGCCCATCATCGACGGTTATGCCTAGTAATTCACCTGCAACCGCAGCGTAAAACGACGGCTGATCCCCCGGCTCGACGTCTGTTCAGTGAGCTGGTTGTCATAGTTTGCATAACGCCATTCGCATTGGATAAAATAGTGTCGAAGAAATTCATAGCTGGCGAACAGCGTCAGCTGGTCAGAGGTGTGCAACAGACCGTCCAATAAATGTACATATTCCGGATCGCGGCCCGGCTCGCGGACGAGAAAGGGATCGCCGCCGAAATTTTTTTCCGCGGTGTTGGCGCCGTGCCGGATCAGGCGCAAGTCCGCTTTCACATACATCGGCTGCGAAACCCGGTACACCGCTTCCATCAACCAGCCGGTGCTGTTGGGCCCCAACCAGTGTCCCAGCAGCGTGGCATAGTGCCAGTAGCCGGTGGCCCCCCAATGTTCATAGGTGAACGGCCGAATGCGGGTGTATTCGGCGCGCAGATCGAGATCCGCGATGCCCAACGCGTTGACTCGCCGGCCGCCCAGAGTAAAAGCGTATTTATTGCCGTAGAAACCGGTGCCGAGCTTGGAGGTGCTGATGTCATCGAGGAACAACTCGCCGTAAAAGGCGCACCCCCTGACCGGCGTCATCTCGAGGTCCATGCCCATGGTGGCATTGTCGCGATCGCCGAGATAATGTTCCGCAGAGCGATAGAACATCACCGGATTCAGATAAGCGGCTTCGAATTTTCGACCGCCGTAAATAATGGTCTCATGCAGACCCACGTTCAGCCATCGCAACGGCGCAAATTCAAGTCGATGGCCGGCGAGATATTTCTCCTCATGACCTTCGAAAAAAAATGCACTGGTGAAGTGCTGCAGCACGGCAGCCAATCCGGTGAATCGAATGCGGCGGCCGGCGATCGAGTATCTCAGTTGATCATAAGAGGTAGGGTAATCGGACAACGCCAGCTGTCCGAAGCGGCCAGGTCCCCAGCGGTTCACGTCCTTGCCGAACGAGACAGTAAAATACTTGTGCTGATAAAGCAAATAGGCATGGGTTTCATCATGATCCAACCCTTTGCCGTTGCCGCGCACAAAGCCCAGCCGTTCTCTGGTATAATTGACAATGCCCGGATAACGGCGCGTGCCCCACTCCTGATGATCGGCCACATGGACATAAAACCCTAAACGTCCCACCGCCCCACGGACCTCTAGACCCTGGGCGTTTTCAAACACTTTTTCCATGTCGGCAAGCGAATCGGCTGTGGTCCACATCCGCTGTCTTGCCAGCACCGGATCAATATAGAGCTGAAAAGGCGGCGAATCGATGGAAAGAAAATTCCGGCCATTGCGGTATATCGCATCCGGCAACCACGGGTCGATCCATTTGTGACGGGTCAATTTATACAGACTGGTTTCCGGCTGCCTGCGCTGCAGCGCCAGCTCTTCCTGAAACTCGACCGCCAGATAGTCCAGCTGCTGTCGCTGAACCGCCGAGAGCTTGAGCGCCAAGGAATCCGAGTCGTATAGGGGCGCTAGATGACCGGCGATCTCGCTGCGAGTCAAGGGTTTGGCGCCGGAAAGCAGAATCGGCACAATCCGCTGCGCTTCCAGGCGTTCTAAAAAGTCATACACCCAGTGATTCACCGGCACGTTTACAGTTTGACCGAACCCTGAAGAGACGAGGAGCCAGATTAAAGGTAAAATGCGCTTCATATCGCCCTTGTGCCGCACAAATGCCCTAACTGAATTTATAAATTTAACTTTACGCATTTATTTGTATTTAGTCAAGACAAAAAGTGAGCAGCCGCTGACTGGGACGGCTATTCAGAAGCACAAACAAAAAGCATGCCATGGAGATTCTGCTTGCGTGAATAGGGAAAAATGGCTAAAATTGCGCTGTCGGCAGCAGGTTATTCCATGATGCGACATTCTGCTGATCTGATCTTTCGCGATTGAAAAAAACTGCCGTCCATGTGCAGCCCAAGATTGGCATGCACCTTCCAGCAGACAGGAGAGCGCCATGCGCGACTTACAAAAATGTAATCGGCGTGAATTTATTTCCTGCGCTTTCGCCTTTATGCTGACGCCGCTGCTGCAAAGCGTCGTCAGGTCTGAAAAAAAAGGCGTTCGTCCCAACATTTTGTGGTTGACTCTGGAGGACGTCTGTCCGGATCTGGGCTGCTATGGCGATCCTGTGGCGCAAACGCCTTGCCTGGACCGTTTCAGTCGAGAGGCGGTGCGCTATACGCACTGTTTCTCCGTATCCGGCGTTTGCGCTCCCAGCCTTGCCTGCCTGGCCACCGGCATGTATTCAAACAGCATCGGCACGCACCACATGCGCACGCGCACCAAGGACTTTCCCTGGTTGCCGAAACCCTACGAAGCGGTGCCGCCGCCGCAGGTGAAACATTTCGCTGAATATCTTCGTCTGGCCGGCTATTACTGCAGCAATGATGAAAAAACCGATTATCAATTCGGCAATCCGATCTCCGTCTGGGATGACTGCCGTGCCGGCGCTCACTGGCGCAACCGGCGTGAAGGTCAGCCGTTCTTTGCGGTGATCAATCATATCATCACCCATGAAAGTCAGATTCGCCTGCCGCTGGAGAAAAAAGCGGTCACCGATCCGGCGTCCATCGTTTTGCCGCCCTACTATCCGGATACCGCGGTGGTGCGCAACGACTATGCGCGTTACTATGACAATATCGCCAGCGCTGACGCCCAGATCGGCAGAAGGTTGCAGGAACTCGATGAGGATGGCTTAGCCGACAGCACCATCGTGTTTATATTCGGCGACAACGGACGCGGTCTGCCGCGCGGTAAACGATGGCTGTACGATTCGGGACTGCGGGTGCCGTTGCTGATCCGTTGGCCCGGACATTTACAGCCGGGGTCGGCGACAGATCGTCTGGTCAGCTTTGTGGATTTCGCTCCCACCGTTCTTTCCGTCGCTGGAGTGCCTGTCCCCAAACACATGCAGGGCAAAGCCTTTCTCGGTGAACAAGCCAAATCCGCACGGCAATTTATTTTTGCCGCCCGCGATCGCATGGATGAGACCTATGATTGCATCCGCGCAGCACGCGACAAACGGTTCAAGTATTTAGCCAATTTGCAGCCGGAGAAACCGTATGCACAAAAAATCAGTTACATGGATGAAATGCCTTCGATGAAAGAATGGCGCCAATGGCATGCACAAGGCCGATTGACCGGTGCGCAGGCGCTTTTTTTCAGCGAAAGAAAACCGGAGGAAGAGCTGTATGACACAGAGAAGGATCCCCATGAGGTGAACAATCTGGCCCAAGATCCAGCTCATCGGGCCGATCTACTGCGCTTACGGCGGGCCTGCCAGCGATGGCGGAAAGAGATACACGATCTGGCTGATACGCCGGAACCGAAAATGATCGCCGCAATGTGGCCTGGCGGCATCCAGCCGCAGACCGAAGCGCCAACCCTGCGTCCTGCAGCCGGCCGTTTCGTTAAGCCGGTGCAGGTTCGATTGACCTGCGCCACTCGCGGCGCCTCCATCGTCTATACGACCGAACTCGGCGCAAATCCGCACTGGCAGCTGTATGGCGCTCCGGTAAAGCTCACGACCTCTGCCACGTTACGCTGCAAGGCCATCCGTTATGGCTATAAAGAAAGCGCTGAAGTTCAGGGGGAGTATGTCCTGCAACCGCGATGACCCATGGACGCTCGATTGCCATTCAAAGACTGAGAGAGGAAATCCTATGCGCCATCTGAAACTGCTGGCTGTTGCGCTCTTGATCCCGTGGATGACCGTGACCGCCAAGGTGCTGGAAGACCAGACATTCAAAAGCACGCTCATGAACCAGTCCATTCGCTATGCCGTCTATCTGCCGCCGGATTATGATTCTTCCAACCGACGTTATCCGGTTTTATATCTCTTGCATGGTTACACAGACCAGGAGTGGGGCTGGATCCAGTTCGGCGAAATTCCGCAGATCGCCGACCGGTTGACCGCCGAAGGCGCCATTGCACCGCTGATCATCATCATGCCGGACGGCGGCGTCACCTGGTATATGAACGATCACGGCGGCAAAGCACGTTTCGAAGACATGATCATGCAAGAGCTGCTGCCGTTCATCGACCGGACCTACCGGACACGGCCATCGCGGGAATACCGTGCGGTCGCCGGATTGTCCATGGGCGGGTATGGATCCCTGCTTTGGTCGCTGCACAATCCGCAGCTCTTCAGCCGCTGTGTGGCGCTCAGCGCTGCGGTGTATTATCAGGAGGATCTGCTCAAGATGGACCAGGCGCTATGGGATAAGCGGTTCGGCGATCTGGTGGGACGTGAACTCAAGGGCCGGGACCGGATCACCGAACACCTGCGCCGACAAATGGTGCCTGAACTCGTGCAATCCCTGCCTGCGGATTCGCTGAAAAAAATCGCCTGGTATATCGACTGCGGGGATGATGATTTTTTAACCATCGGCAATTGCCGGCTGCACATCGCACTGACGGAAAAGGGCGTGCCGCACGAGTTCCGCATGCGCGACGGCAAACACACCTGGTCCTACTGGCGCAGCGGCATTGTGGATGGATTGAAATTTCTCTCAGAGGGATTTCACCGGTAAACACGATGCACGGGACACGAAGCGCGTTGCGCAAAACGCACCCTAATCAATATGCTATCGTATTCTCGGGTATCCTGTCTCGGGTTTCGTGAATCGGTTCCGTTTTCCTCGTCAGACGTACTGCAGATAGGCGTGTTTGATTTTGTGCAGATACTGATCCTGATCCATCTGCCACAGCCGGGTGGAAAAGATTTCCACCTCGATAAATCCGCCGAAGCCGGCCTCTTCCACCCATCCGCGGATTTCACGGATCGGAATGCAACCTTCGCCCATCAGACCACGGTCATTGAGAAAATCCACCGTGGGGGTGCGCCAATCGCACACATGAAAAGCCGACAAGTAGCCCGAACGTCCACAGCGTAAAATTTGCTCGCGCAGGTCCGGGTCCCACCATAGATGATAAACATCCACCGCCACGGCCAGAGAGGGATGGGCCAAACGATCGCACAGATCATTGGCCTGTTTCAGTGTGTTGATCGCCGAGCGGTCGTTGGCATACATGGGGTGCAGCGGCTCAACCGCCAGGGTAACGCCGCTGGCCTGGGCGTGCGGCAGCAGTGCGCTGACGGCCTCCTCGATCTGTCGCCGCGATTCGGCCAACGGTTGACCGGGATCCGCGCCGCACACCAGCACCAGCAGGGGCGCACCAATGGCCGCCGCTTCATCGACGGCGCGCCGTGTGTCATCGATGGCCTGTTGGCGTCCTTGGGCGGTCCTGGCAGGAAAAAAACCACCGCGGGCAACGGACACCGCCGCCAGCCCTGCCTCGGCGATGGCCCGCCGCGCTGCGGGCAGTTCCCAGCCGTCCAGCCATTGGCGCCATACCGTGATGCCTTTAATGCCGGCGGCTGCATATTTAGCCACGGCCTGACTCAGAGACCAGGGTTTGGTGGTCATGGTGTGCAGGCAACAACGGTCAAAATTCTGAAAAGGCGGAAGAGACATGGCTTTTCCTCTATTCTATTTGAAAAATTAAGCTTCTGGTCGACTCTTAAAAGAACACAAACAGTCGAAAACCTGCGGGCCGGCTAGTGCCCGATCTTGGATAGCAGCTCTGCAATACGATCCGCCGCCCGGCCGTCTCCATAATGCCGGCCCTGAGGCCGGGTCGGATGAAAGGAGGAAACAGCCTGGACGATTTTTTCCGGGTCCGTACCGGTCAACACATTCCAGCCGTCTTCCACAGTTTCGCTCCATTCGGTCTCCTCGCGCAGGGTGATGCACGGCGTTTGAAAAAAATAGGCCTCTTTCTGCACGCCGCCGGAATCGGTGACAATGCGCCGGGCGTTCTTTTCCAAACAGATCATATCCAGATACCCCACCGGCGCCAACAATCTGATGCGGCTGCAGGCCGCCATCTTTTCCAGCAATCCGTATTGGCGCAAAAAACCGGCGGTGCGCGGATGGACCGGAAACACGATAGTCTGTCCACTCTCCAACAACGCCCCCATGATGCGGGACAGTGCCGCGGGGTCATCGGTGTTCTGCGCCCGGTGGACCGTGGCCAGCACATAAGAATGCGGCTGAAGATTCAACTTTTGCAGCACCGCCGATTTGGTTTGCGCCAGAGCGGCGAAATAAAGCGCGGCATCGTACATCACATCTCCGGTCCAATGGACGCCGCTGCGGATGCCCTCTTCGGCCAGATGGGTTACCGCACAGCTTGTGGGACAAAAGAGCAGCGCAGAGATCCGGTCGGTCAATATGCGATTGATCTCCTCCGGCATCAACCGATTATAGCTGCGCAGGCCCGCCTCCACATGAGCGATCGGTATGTTCAGCTTTGCGGCGGCCACAGCGCCGGCCAGAGTGGAGTTGGTGTCGCCGTACACCAGCACCCAATCCGGCTGCTGGGCCATCAACGCCTTTTCAATGGCCACCAGCATCTGACCGGTCTGCAGCCCATGCGGCCCAGAGCCGATCTCCAGATTGAGATCCGGTGCAGGGATTTGCAGTTCGTCGAAAAACAGCTGCGACATGTTGGCGTCATAATGCTGGCCGGTATGAAGCAGGAATTCATCAGCGATTTTGCGCAGTGCGCGGGAGACCGGCGCCGCTTTGATGAACTGTGGTCTGGCGCCGACAATCGTCATTATTTTCATAATTCAATCGAACCTTTTCTCACGGATGGAGCGGCCGGAAAGAAAGGCCGCGCCGGCGGCTGACCTTAAAGCGGCCGCAGCAGACCTGCCCTCTCATCCTTTTCGGCTCCAGGGGCGTTTACCGTTCGCACTGAATGGTCTGGTTCCAGCGGTAATTATTTTTTCGGATATGGGGGCGCGGGCGGCACGACATTTTCTCCTGTCTGCAGTTGCTGCAGCACGACCTCGATGGCCTTGTTCAGCTGATCATCGATGCCTTCGAACTCGCGCGCCGGGTCGTTGTCCACCACGATATCCGGTTCCACGCCCACGCCTTCGATCACCCACTCTTTGCCTTCCACATCATAGCGGGAAAATTCCGGCCGGTTGAGATAGCCGCCGTCCAACAGCGGCAGCGAGCCGCGGATGCCGACCACGCCGCCCCAGGTGCGCTTGCCGATCAATTTGCCCATATTGAGCTTTTTGAACTGATAGGGAAAGAGGTCGCCGTCGGACGCGGAGAACTCGTCGATGAGGCAGACTTTAGGACCCCAGAGCATCTGATACGGCTCCGTTGACGGCGTCGAATTGCGGCTGATTTCAATCATGGTGATCTCGCGCCGCAGCCGTTCAATGAGCATGGGCGACACGTTGCCGCCGCCGTTGCCGCGCACGTCGATGATCAGAGCCTTTTTCTGCAACTGCGGATAAAAATATTTAACGAATTCGTTCAATCCCGCGACGCCCATATCCGGCACATGCAGATAGCCGACGCGTCCGCCGGTGGCGCGGTTCACCTTTTCGATGTTGGTCTGCACCCATTGGTAATAATACAGCCCCGATTCATCGTCGATGGGGACGACCACCACATCGCGTTGACCCGCGGTCTCCGGCTTACGATTAACGGTCAAGGTCACCTGCTTGCCGGCGGTGTTAAGCAACGCAGAATAAGGATCGGTCAAATTTTGCAGGGAGCGGCCGTCCACCGCCAACAGGTAATCGCCTTCTTGAACGTCGACGCCGATTTCGGTCAGCGGGGAGCGAAGCTTGGCATTCCAATTCTGGCCGCGCAGGATTTTATCAAAACGGCAATAACCGCTGGCAGAATCCCGCACAAGCCGGGCGCCCAGCAATCCGGTCTTCACCCGTTTAGGCTGAGGCCGGTCACCGCCGCCGACATAGGCATGACCGACGTTGAGCTCAGAGATCATCTCTCCGATGACATAGGTCAGATCCGCGCGATGCCGCACGGACGGCAACAGGGCGGCGTATTTTTGCCGCATCGCCGGCCAGTCCACGCCGTGCATGTTGGGCGCATAAAAAAAATCGCGCATCTGCCGCCAGCACTCGATAAAGATCTGGCTCCATTCCGCCCGGGGATCCACGTTCATGTCCATGGCGGACAGATCGAGCTTTTCCTTTATCTCCACCGCTGCGGATGGCAGATCGATGATGGCCCAGGTTTTGTTTTGTCGGACCAGCATCTTTTTTCCATTGGCCGACAGGCTATACTCATCCAGCTGGCCGAGATCCACCTCCTTGCGATCCTTGAATTTCCAGGCGAACAGCCGCGATTTTTCATCACGGCCGGTGACTCGTAGGTAAAACGCCTGATCCGCGGCGCTGGAAAGCCGCCCATAGCGGCCCGCCGGAATCGGCAAAGCCACCAAGCGGTCTGAGATGCCCTCCAGTTCCACCTTGACCGCCGTGGAATCCGCCTTTTTCACCGCGGCCGCTTTGCCGGTTTCCTTTTCTGCAGCCGGGAGTTTCTTGACCTCCACCTCATCGCTCTGCGGCGCCAGAGGCGAGGGCGTCTCTTTGGCCAGCGTGACCAAATAGATGCGCGCCATGTCCTGATACGCATGATTCCATTCCGTCTGGCTGTAAATGGGATTGAAATCCCGATTGGAGATCAGAAAGAGATATTTTCCGTCCCTACTGAACTCGGGCTGATAGGACTCGTACCATCCATCGGTCACCGCCGCAGCGGCGCCATCCTGCAGACGCGTCAAATACACTTTGCTCATGCCCCGTTCTTCGGGCCGGGTGTAGGCAACCCACCGGCTGTCCGGAGACCAGGTGTAGTCGCGGATCTCAAACCGTGCGGCGGAGGCCACTTCGATGATCTTGCGCGAATCGACGTCCACGCAGCGTAAGCGTTGCCGTCGGTCAGACCACAGCACTTTATTGCCGTCCGGCGACCACAGCGGAGCGTATTTGTAGGTGCTGTCGCCGAAGGTGATCTGAACCGGGGCGCTGCGGCCGGCGGACTCCATGACATAGATCTCATCCTCGCCGCTGCGGTCGGAGATAAATACGATACGGCGGCCGTCCGGCGACCACTGTGGCTGGCGCTCATGGATGGCCGGAGTGGCGGTGAGATTGCGCGTTGGGCCGTTTTGGGCCGGCAGAGAAAAAATTTCGCCGTGGCTGTTCAGCAGGGCTCTCTTGCCGTCAGGCGAGACCGCGGAGGCGTAGATGCCCTCGGCCACGTTTTTAATCGTTTTGCGGCTCTCCGGCAGGTCGTTGGCGATGATGATCGGCGTTTTGACGCAGGCCTCGGTAGTCACATCAAAACGGTAGATCAAGCCGCCGTTTTCAAACACAATGGCCTGGCTGCTGCAAGAGGGAAATTTGATGTCATACTCTTCAAAGTGCGTCAAGCAACGGGTCTGACGGGTCGACAGGTCGTAGACGTACAGGTTCATGCGCTTGTTTTCGTCGCGGTCGGAGATAAAATAGATGCGCTGGCCGATCCACATGGGGATGATGTCCTGCGCCGGATGGTTGGTGATGTTCTCCGTCGTCTTGGCCGCGACATCATAGATCCAGATGTCATCGGCTTGGCCGCCGCGATATCGTTTCCAGGTGCGAAATTCACGAAACACGCGGTTATAGGCCAGGTGTTTTCCGTCCGGAGACCAGGAGCAGAATCCGCCGCGCGGCAGAGGCAGTTGTTGCGACAGGCCGCCGTCGCGGCTCACCTGGAACAGTTGGCCGATAAAATCGTTAAAGCTGATCTGCCGGGAGCGATAAACGATCTCTTTGCCGTCCGGCGTCCAGCCCATCACAATGTTGTTGGGGCCCATGCGATCCGAAACATCGTCGCGTGAAAGGGTGGCGGTATGGGTCAGGCGCACAGGATCGCCGCCCTGGGCCGGCATTAAAAAAACTTCGGTGTTGCCGTCGTATTGACCGGTGAAGGCCAGCCATCGGCCGTCGGGGGAGAAACGGGCGAACATCTCGAATCCCTCATGAGCGGTGAGCCGGCGGGCCAGGCCGCCGTTGACGGAAACGGTGTACAGATCACCGGCATAGGTAAAGACAATGGACTCGGCGGAGATGGCCGGAAACCGCAGCAGGCGGGATTCGTCGGCGGCCATGGCCGCGCTGACGAGAAAAAGCATCAAAAAGAGTTTTTTCATTTTTTAGCTGACCTGTTTGTATAGGATAAGAGTATTTTTAAATTATCTACGAAAACAATATTTTCGATCCAATTATACAGAAAGAATTGTAAAGTTTTCTTGAGATTATTATTCTTTTAACAGCAGCGTCCTGTGATTAGTTCGATCATTATTTTTTTTCGAAGCGACGGCACCGTTTAAGAAACGATCTCTTTCACTATCTTTAAATCTATCAGCCAATTTTTGATCTAATATTTTTTTAAACACCGCAATAGCTAAATTTTCGACTTGCAACAATTCAGCAATGTTCTGATCGGGTTTTGATCGGCTAATAGGTTTGCCGTGGACAATAAACGAACGAAGTTTGTAAACTTTTTCTAACAAATCCTTATCATGTGGAATTATTTCTTTAGCCAAGAAACAGTGCGTACGGTCGATAAAAGTTTTTTTTGCGCTTCCTCCTTCATCTTTAGAAAAGAGCGCTTCTATCGCGAGCATATAAAAAAGATATGCATCCACCCAATGAATGGCATGAAATGCTTTATAAAGAAAGAAGACCGCATTATGTGTTCTTGTACTTATCGATCGTAAATTAAGCAGAGAATTATAATAGTCTTCAACTTTATAAAATTCTTTAATCGAAATAGTATTGTCAGAATTCTCTGGTTTTGTAGGAATCATCGCTGTATCTAAGCGATAATTATGGCGGGCGTCCTTAATACATAAAAAGAATCGAACAAAAGGAGAAAAATTTTTTAGAATTCTTATAGACATTAAAATCAAATTAATATCTTCTTCATAATCTTCAGAACCGGGATCAATTATTTTGAGGGCCCATCTGGCAGTTTTTATTTTGGAAACATCTTGAATAGAAAATAGATCTGAAGAAGGAATTTGATTATGCGGATCAAAAGGAGTAATTACAAACTTTTTTTCCTGAAAAGCGTATTCACTGGTCCCAATAATATTTATACGGAATAAAGGGATTGTAATTTCTAGGGTTTCAATCATGCGCGTCCGTTAAGGCTGAAAAAATTCGGCGGGATAACGCGAGCTTGCAATCGTTTCTTGGCCTTTCCTTCCCCACATATAATTTACAGTCGGCGTGATGAGATGAAAGGCCCAACAGGAAATAGTCTGACCTAGTCCCATCCCTGATTTTCCAGCAGCTGTTCCGGCGGGACTGGACGCAACGGGCGGGCCGGGCTGCCGACGACGATGACGCGATCCGGTACATCCTTGGTGACCACGCTGCCGGCCGCCACCACCGCATCCTCGCCGATCACTCTGCCCGGCAATATGACCGCGCCGCCGCCGATGCGGCCGCCCTTTTTCACCGTCACCCCTTTAAAGTGATTAAAACGCTCCTTGGTGCGGCCGAGATAATTGTCGTTGGTGGTATGGACGCCCGGCGCGATAAAGCAATAATCGCCGACCTCCGAGTAGGCGGTGATATAACAGTTGGTCTCCAGTTTGCATTTCTTGCCGATGCGGCAAAAATTCTCCACCGTGGCATTTCGGCCGATGATGGTGAATTCGCCGACCGACACGTTTTCGCGCACGGCCGCTCCATCCGCCACCAGCACAGCGGCGCCGATGTCGCACCCCGCATAGATCACCACCAAGGCGCCCACCATGCAGCCGTCAGCGAGACGGGCCGGGGGCAATTCCTTTTCATCTTGAAAGATGCTGCGTTTGCTGCGCAAGGGCTGCTTGCCGATCACCGTGCCGGCATCGATGCGTACGTCGTCGCCGAGGATGGTTCCGCGGTGGATCACCACCTGATGGCCGATCCGGCACCGTTTGCCGATCTGCACGTTGTCTTCAATGACCACAAAGTGGCCCAGTTCACACCCCTCGCCGATCTGGGCGGTGGTTGCGATGGCTTGCACCATAACAGCCTTCCTTTTGAAAAATCGATAGATGTTCAGGAACGGCGCCGTAACCAGGCGCTCTCTCTCCGCCAGGCTTCGGTGAGACGGTCGAACTTGGCTTTTCTCTCCGGCTGTCCCAGCAGGGACTGCCAATAGGCCGAGAGCCAAATCCACAGAATGGTCAACAGCAGACTGAGCAGGCCAAACGCCAGCAACAGCATTTTGCGTTTCGGGGCGCTGCGGAAAGCGGGCGGCACCGCGCGATCCAAAACCTGAACCGTCGGTGTGTTGCGCGCCTCTTCAATTTTGGCCTGATAGTACTGCTGGTTCAACAGCGAATAGACGGTTTCCTGAATTTTCACCTCACGCATCAAACCAGCCAGGTGGATGCCCAGCTCCGGCACCTGCGCAAAGGGCAGGGCGTAATCCTTTCTCTCCGAACCATTGCCGAACTGCACCTCCTGGTACAGCCTCTGCAATTCGGCCAGCTCCCGCTGTAGTTTTTCCACCACGGGATTGGCGGCTTTCATGCTCTGGCGCAGAACACCCAGCTGCACTTCTTTGGCGATGATCTGACCTTTAAGTTCACCTGCCCGCTCGATAGCGGACTTGGTCTGATCCTCCAAAGACACCGCCTGGTTCTGTTGCTGAAAATTCGCCAATTGACGGGTGGCCTGGGTCAATTTGTCCAACGTCTGCGCCAGCTGAGATTCGATATAAATCCGCGAATTGCGCGCCCGGGATACCGCTTTCTCCTGATTCACCTGGTCCAGCGCCTCCACATAGGCGTTGGCCACGTCCGCCGCCAGTTGCCGTGTGGGCATCTCTGCGCTGATGGAGATCAATCCTTTTTTGGACAAAAGAAAGTGAACCCGCTTTGGCATTTTCAGCAAAGCCCGGTCTACAGAAGAAAAGCCCAGAACGCGATACAGCTGCAGACTGTCTTTTGCGACGGCGAATTTTTGCAGCAGCACCCGCTCATTCACTGATCGACTGTTGAGCATTTCGAACAGCAAGTCCGCCGAAGATGTCTGCGCGCCCAAATTGATTCCCGGAATGGCGGCCTCCGACAGCATGCTCGTCATGCCCAACTTGTCCTCATCCGCCGGCGGCAGCAGGGTGGTCACCGCCGTGTATCTTTTCGGCAAAAGAAAGGTCAGCGCCAAAACGGCGATCAAAGTGACCGCCACATTGCGGACGATCAGCCGGCTGTTGCGCACCAGCAGCAGCAGCGAGTCGAACAGAGGTACGGTGAGAATATGCTTTTCATCGTTCATGGCTTTAGTCGGTTGCGGTGTGAATGACCAGATACATGGTGGCGATCTGCCCGGCCACGAGCATGACATCGCGAAAAATCTGCCAGTAGTTGTGATCCGCTTTGCGCGGCACCCAGATGCGATCGCCGGGAACAAAGGTGCGGACCTCTTCGTCGTCGCAGATTTCGCCGGTCACTTTGATCACTTTAGTGCGCCGGCCGTCGGCATCCCAGGTGTAGCCGCCGGCTTGGCGGATGTAGTGTTCGAGATTTGCGTTCGGTTTAAAGACCACGCCGCCCGGCTTGCTTACGCGACCGGAGATCATCACCACTTTAGGCGTCTGTGGGACATAAATCAGATCTCCGTCTTCGAGCAACACATCCTGAGACCGGTCGTTTTGCACCATCAACCGGTAAAAGTCCACAACGATCTCTTGAATATCCGCGTTGTTCTGCTTCATGACGAAATATTCGTATTCCAATTTGCTCATTTCGTCGCGGGCCATGTTTTTCAACCGCAGAAACTCTTTATCCTCAACCACGGCCTCGCGCTTGCGGATCAATTTCGCCTCTCCCACCAGGGCCTCGTCAGTAAAACCGCCGGCCTCGGTCAAAAGCATTTTCAGCGTGCTGGAGTCCTTGACAATGGGATAGAGGCCGGGAAATTTAACTTCGCCGCGCAGCTCGACATTTTGCCCGACGCGCCATCCCGGAATGCGGCGTACAAACAGCTGATCATCCGCATCCAGCAGCAGATCCTTTTCACGCTCGCCGCGGAGCAATACCGCCACCAGATCGATGTCGATGGTTTGCGCCGATTGCATCGGCTCCACCCGGGCGACCTGGGCCGAGAGCATATAGGCGCTTCGATTCAAATATCCCGCTTTGTAGATCAGATCGCTGACGCGCATGTTTTCTTCAAACTCGTATTCGCCGGGTCGATTGACCTCGCCAAAGACGGTGACGATTTTTTTCGGCGTCTGGTCGAGCCTGGAAAAAATCTGGATGCGATCTTCGTTTTGCAGCATGGGGTCCAGATCCGGATTTTGCTGCAGCGCAGACCAATCGAGATAGCGCACACGGCGGCCGCCTCTCTCATCCCGGCGGCTGTGCTCGAGCTTTTCCAGGTACGCATCGTCGGTCAGACCGCCGGCCAATGCGACGATCTGGGTCAGGGTCTCTGGATGATGGGGATTGATCTCATAGATCGCAGGCCGGTGCACCTCGCCGCGCACCTGAACGCGTTTGCGGCAGACCGGCACAAATATCTGATCGCCGCTCTGCAGTCTTCCATAAACGCCGGCCCCGGGTTTAAGCAGATAATCATACAGGTCTTCCTGCAGCACCAGGCTGTCGCCGCGGAACACCTGGATGTCGCGCAGTGAACCGATGGCGGTGGGCCCATCAGCCTGACTCACGGCATCGAGAACCGAACTTAAGGCTGTAATGGTATACTGCCCCGGCATTCTGACTTCACCGGTCACGCCGACGCGGATCCATTTCGGTTCCACCAGCATCACGTCGAGGGTGAAATGGGTGTACAACCGCTGCAGTTTTTGCTGCAGCTGCTGTTTGAACTCGGCGAAAGAGAGGCCTTGAACCGGAAGCACGCCCAGCGTAGGAATGAAAAGCTGGCCGTCGGCGCTGACCACGGTTTCAAACGTCTCCTGCGCCTTGCCGCCGAGATAGATGGCCAGCCGATCGCCTGCGCCCAACTGATATTCGGGCGTCATGGCGCCGGCGGTCACGGCGAGCTTTTCCGCTCCGCTGGGTTTAAAAAAAGAATAACCAAACGGCTGTAATCCTGTTTCGAGGCTTCCCTCTTCCGCAGCGGATTCCACCGCCGGCTGAGTGAGCACCGGCGACAACTCTTTTGTTCCGCTCTGCGCTGCGAGTCCGGCTGCCAGGAACAACGCCGCTGTACCGATGTGGAAACACCTTTTCATACGCGACCAAGTGGATGATGATAGGTCCAAAGAGACACAGGGCCCCGGGTAGGCCTGTTGAGAAAATCGTATTGCAATATAGTCATTATCTCCATTTTTGTCAATAAACATTCCCCGGCGAATAAAACAGCCCCGGGTCGGAGAAAACCCGGGGCTGCCGGAGGAGAAGGTACGGAGGAGGGCACCTTCTGAGGGGAAACCGCCTTCCGCAACGGACCGCTTATTTCAGCAGGGTCATCTTGCGGGTGAAACTCTGGTAATTCACTTTATAATTCAAACCGTTGCGCGTTCCGTTCTCCCAGGCATCCATATGATAGAAATAGATGCCCGCGGCCACCGGAATGTGCTGCTCGTTTTTCCCGTCCCAGACCACGGTATGCTGTCCTGCCGCGGCATTGCCGTGATAGAGCAAGCGGACGCGGCGCCCGAGCAGATCATAGACAGCGATTTGAACCTCTTTCTCATAAGGCAGGTCAAACCGGATCGTGGTGATCGGATTGAAGGGATTTGGATAATTGCTGAGCAGATTCACCGACTCTGGCAAAGTGCTGGGCTGCGCCCCTCCCTCGGTATACCCGCCGCCCAGAGAGGAGGGAACCTCGCTCTCGCGGATCAAGACCACATACATCATCTGCGCACCGCGGCTGCCGACCGCTGCATTGCCGCCCAGCACCAGACGGCCGGAGGGAAAATACCCTTCCCATAGACGCAGACGATCGCCGCTCTCAGAAACGCCGAGGAACTGCTCGGTTTTTTGAAAATGGGCATCCAGCCAGTTCGGCGCTGACTGCGCTTCATCGTCGTAGGCCACATACACCAGAGCGGATTTGCTCAGTTGAATGACCATGAAGCGGTTGTCGGACATGGTGCGGTCGTTATTGGCAGTCATGATCAATTTGGCCTGCAGCAGATCCTTCGGCACAGAGGTGATCACGTAGTTGCGATCCACATAGTACAGCCTTCCCACATCCGCATAGGAGATCATCGCCTCAGCCACGCCGTCCACTTTGATCTCCAGAGTGGGCATATAGGTGTACGCCATCACCGCAGGTCCCATGGCGGCGCCGGCAGCCGTGCTTTTAATGCCGCTCACGGTCAGCGTATAGGCTTTACCGGACTGATGCCGGGCGGTCTCCAGCAGAACCTGATTGGGCTCACTCTGCCACTCTGCGGAGAGGACGGCCAGGTTTTCGCTGATGGTGTAATTGCGCCGCGTCTCTGCGGAAATTTTCTCCACCGCCTGGGAAAAGGTGACGCGGATCAGATTCTCTCCTTCGATCTCCACTTTGCTCAATTTGGGCGCAGCGGATTCATCCTGCTGCAGCGTGTAAAAGAACGGAACATTCGCCTTGATGAGCAGATCCGGACGATCCCAGCGCGGAATATCGTTGACGATCAGCGAATAAATGCGGCCCGGAACATGACTCGAAGTGCGCAGCTGCACCTGGGTCTGCGAACCATCCAGTTTGGCGCTCTGTACGGCGACCGGGCCCTGGATGGTGTAATGGGCCGGATTTTCCGCCTGCGTTTTGTCCACCTTCATATCGAACACCACCCACAGCTCGGTGGGCGTGGAGGAATACACATGAGTCACCGCCGGCGTCCGCTCCAGAGTCCAATCGCCGAAAGTGAAAGTGTAGGCGCTGTTGGCCGCTATGCGATTGCCCATTCCATCCATGACCTGGTTAACCGTGATCACATAGATTCTGCCCGGCTGCAGCACGCTGGTTTCCAGCTCGACCGCATGACCGGCGGATCCCGCTTTTACGGATTTGATTTCCGCCGAGTGGTTGAGGCTGTAATGGTCTGGATCCAGCGCCGTGACAGGCTCCACCGTCTCGCTGAAGACGACCTCCAGATGCTGAATGTCCTTGACGCGCACCGAAGCGATGGTGGGAGCAAGCCCGTCGCTGGGTTCATACAGATAGGAATAGCTGCTGTTGACGGCGATGACGTTGCCCGCCGATTCATCCTTGACCGCATTGATTCGCAACACATATAGCTTCTGCGCTTGATGGGCGCTGGTGTGCAGATGGACGATGCTGCGGCTCGCATCCAGGGACGCGCTCTGGACCTCCACGCCGCCGCTGATGCTATAGTTGGACGCCTGATTGGCAGAAGCGGCGGTCACGCGCTCATTAAACAACACGTCCAGATTCTGTCCGTCGATCACCTTCACCAGCGTGATCACCGGCCCCACCGCATCCGCAGCTTCGTACACATAGCTGTACGAGCTGTTGGGCTGAATGAGATTGCGCTGGCCGGTTGCATCGAAAATGTTGCTGATCGTCAAAAGATAGATCTTGTTGGGTTCGTGCACCGTGGTCTGCAGGAGCACCCGCGTGCCGGATTCATCCAGCGCGGCGGATTTGACCGCGGCGCCGCGATTGAGCACATAATTGGCCACCGCCTGACTGCTCGCCTTTTCCACCGGCTTGCTGAACACAACCTGCAGGGTGGTGGCGGTCATCGGTTTGACCTCGACAATGGTCGGACCGGCGTTGGCCTCGGTCACATCATAGACATAGGCGTAGGAACTGTTGAGAGCGATCGGATTCCCCTGGCCAGAGACATCGCGCACATGGCTGATCTGCAGCACATAAAGCTGGCCGGAGACATGGGGCGTGGTCTCCAATTGCACGCTTTTCCCATCGGCGGTCAGGTTCGCAGAATAGACGCGCACGTTGTTGCTGATCTGATAATTTCCCGGTTCTTCCGCATAGCGCGCATCCACCTGCTCGCTGAAGGTCACCAGGACATGGGTGAAATCTGTGATCACGACCTTGGCGATAGTCGGACCAAGTTCGTCGGCCGGTACGAACAGGTAGGAAAAAGGGCTGCCGCTGGCGATCGGGTTCTTGCGGTCGCTGCGGTCGCACACGCCGGCGACCGTCAACACATAAAGCTGGTTGGCGCTGTGATCGCTGGTCTGAAGCCGCAGAACCTGACCGGATGGATCCAGCTCCGCGGACGCCACCTGAACTCCCCCGCTGATCTGATAATGGGAGATGGTCTCCGCGCTGGCTTCATCCACCGGTTCATTGAACATGATTTCCACACGATCGCGAGCCACCGCGTTCACCAGCGTCATCACTGGACCGGTGACGTCGCCGGGATCATACTGATAGGTGTAGCTGCTGCCATCGGGGATTTTATTTTTTCGCGAAGAGCGGTCCGTTACCTGAGTTACAGTCACTCTGTAGGCGATGCCGCCCACATGTTCGCTGGTGGTCAACTGCACACGCCGGCCGTCCTCGGACAGCATTACGCCTCTAACCTGCACGCCGTCGCTGAGGCTGTAACAGCCGATCGTTTCGGCGCCGGTCTCCTCCAGCGGTTCGCTGAAATAAAGCTGCAGCCGCGTGGCGGATTCCAGCGTCGCCAGATTGAGAACCGGCGGCGTGGTATCGCTGTCCTCGACGCCCAGGGCGTAGGTGATCTGAGTCCCTGCTGCGATCACATTAGCCGGCAACGCCCGATCGGCGACATCATGGACAGAGAGCGTATAGGTGGAACCGGCAGCGTGTTCCGCGGTCGTGATCAGAACCGTCTTGCCGTCGCTCTGCAGCTTGACGCTCTGGACCGCGATCGCCGGTTCGATGCGATAATGGGCGGGGTCGGTCGCGCTGCCGGGATCGATGGGTTCGCTGAACACCAGCAGCAGTTCGGTGCGGCTGAGCGGCGTAACGCTGGACAGCGCCGGCGCCTGCCCATCGCCAAGGGTGAGGTTGATCTCTTGGCTGAAACTGCTTTCATTTCCCGCCCGGTCGTAGGCGGTCACGCAGAGAAAATAGGGCGTACCCTCCGAAAGATCCTGAATCACCGTATTGGTCGCTGGACCCACATCGATGGTTTTCGTATACACTCGGGATTTAGTTCCCACATGCACCTTGTAGCCGGCCAGATCCGCCTCCGAGTTGGCCAACCATTGCAGCTTGAGTCCAGCGGCCTGACACCAGGCGGTTGCCAAGAAAAAGAAAAAAAGAAAATGAACCCTATGTCCGTAACGATGCAACATCCTGTTCACGATTCCTCACTTGAGACACATTCGCCCCGATCCAGCGCTTGAGTGGTTTCAGCAAAATTTAGTTCAATTTTCGTGCCAGGATTTTTACAGCAAAATAGATAGGTTTTACAATAGATTAGAGAACCGTCCGCGGTAAAAAGCGACAAGACAGATGACAAGAATGAGAATGGAATTACAGAAAGGAAATTCACGAAAGAGTGCAAATCGGATCAACGGATCAGCGAGACCGTGCGGGTGAGATACTTCCAGCCGGTTTGAAATCGGTAAAAGTATACAGAGGAAGGCAAGAGATTCTGACGGTCGTCGCGGCCGTCCCAGAGAAACACATGCCGGCCGGCAGCGCCCGGCCCGTCGTACAGCGTGCGCACCTTTTGCCCCAGCGTGTTGTACACCGAGAGCGTGAACGGAGCGGTTTCCGGAGCGGCCAGCTCGATGGTGGAAACCTCTCCCGAACGAAAGGGGTTTGGATAACCGCAGAGCAGGTCCCACTGCTGCGGCAATAGGATGTGGCCGGAGGTGTCGCCGATGACCGCGGAAGCCTCAACGGAAAACAGGCTCTCATTGCCCCAGTGATCCACTGCAGTGATCGCACAGTAATAGCGCAGTCCATTGCGCACATCGCTGATTTCATAGTACGGGTTGTTGCCGGCTTCGGCATGGAAGGTGTACTGCTTGGAGGAAAAACCCCAGTGTACGCGATAACCCAAAAGGTTATCCTCTTTCACCGGGTCCCAGCTGATCCGCAGGGTGGTGGCAAAGGCCGTGAAAGGAAGTGTCAACACAACCAGGGCAAGAAAAAAAAACCGTCTCATGTTATTCCGTATCGTTCCTTGTAATGAAATCCGATCCCTGATCGTGCTCAGACGACATTTTTCCGCCACCCGGCATAAGCGATGCCGAGTTGAGAGACTTTATAATTCAGGGCGCGCGGCGAGATGCCCAACAGTTCAGCGGCGTCTTTTTGAATCCATTTCGACCGCTCCAGGGCGATGTTGACAGCCATGCGTTCAAGCTCTTCCAGCCGCAGCGACGGCAAAGACGGTCCGCGTTCCTCACGGCGACGGTCGCGTCCACCTGCGGCGAAATAATCTTTTCCCGTGAGCGCCAGATCTTTCGGGGTGATATCCTCGCCGCTGTTGGTCACCAGCACCGCCCGTTCGATCAAATTGCGCAGCTCACGGATATTTCCCGGCCAGGAATGATTGGCTAGCAACTCCATGGCCTCTGCGGTAAAATTGCCGATATTTTTTTTTAACTCGGCGGCGAATTTTTTCTTGAAATAGTCCGCCAGCAGCGGCACATCCTCGCGCCGTTCACGCAGGGGCGGAATCTGAACGGTCACCACATTGAGGCGATAGTACAGATCCGGACGAAACCGGCCGCTTTCGATCTCCTGCCAAAGGTCCTTGTTGGTGGCGGCGATGATGCGCACGTCGACACGGATCACCTTCTGGCCGCCGATGCGGGTAAAACTCTGCTCCTGCAGCACGCGGAGAATTTTAGCCTGGGTGGTCGGATGCATGTCGCCGATCTCATCCAGAAACAGAGTGCCGCCGTCGGCCTGTTCAAACTTGCCGATGTGGGTGGTCACCGCGCCGGTGAACGCACCGCGGTCATGGCCGAACAACTCGCTTTCCAGCAGATGCTCGGGAATAGCGGCGCAATTGACCGTGACATACGGTTTGTCGGCCCGCAATGAAAGGGCCTGAATGGCGCCGGCGATCAACTCCTTGCCTGAACCCGTTTCCCCCTGGATCAAAACCGACGCATTGCTCACCGCCACTTTGTTGATCAGAGAGTAGATTTTTTGGATCTCTGGGGACTTGCTCAGTTTGGGGTAGTATAACTCAAAACCGGAGAAATGGGTTTGGGATTTAGGCTTGATCTGTTCTAATAGATCATAATCCAGTTCTTCGATGTCTATCTCACCCAAGGTTTCAAACATGACGACCTCACCTCTTTGCGCCCCACCCGTATTTTTCAATAAATCATAAGCAAATTTTTTGCCAAAAAATCCGAGAAAACACAAAAAATGCTTCCAATAATATCAAAGGGTTATCTCTTGAACTGTCTCGGCCGTGCCTCGCTTGTCCCGGTTCGTCAGCCAAAGAATGGCTTAGAATAATCCGCTTGTATTGTTTCCGAACACCTGTAAACGGCTTTGGGGCTGACTAGCTGCGACGGGACACAAGATGCTGCTGCAGCCGGTGGACGAGTTGACGATAACTGCGCACCGATTGCAGTGCCGGGGGCAGAGAAGGCCGGTAAGCGGCAAACTCCTGAATGAAATTCGGTAAATCCAGTTTCGCTTCTTCCAACACTGGGTTATTTTGAAACAGCTGTTCCGGTGTGCCGTCAAAGATCACGCTGCCGGCTGATAGCACCAGTACACGCTGCGCAATCTCGGCGACCAGATCCATGTGGTGGGTGATGAAAACCGGCGTGGTCCCCCGGCTGACCAGGGATTCAAGGATGGCGGATATGCTCTGTACGCCGACTGGATCCAGGCCTGCGGTGGGCTCGTCCAGAATAATCATCTCCGGCTGCATGGCCAGGACGCCGGCGATAGCGACCTTGCGCTTCTCTCCCTCGCTCAGACGAAAAGGCGAGCGGCCGGCAAAGGCATCAGCCTCCAGCCCGGTCAGCGTCAGGGCGTTGCGCACGCGAAGATCGATCTCTTCAGCGCCCAGCCCGAGGTTGGTTGGCCCAAAGGCCACATCGCGATACACAGTCTCCTCAAACAGTTGCGCTTCGGGAAACTGGAACACGAGTCCGATGCGGCGCCGCAACGCGGTCAGTGAGTATTTTTTGCTATGAATATCAGCCCCATCCACCAAAACGCGGCCACGGGTCGGCCGGAGCAAGCCGGTGAAATGTTGGATCAGGGTGGTCTTGCCGGAACCGCTGGGACCGACAATGGCCGTGCACTCGTTTTCAGCCAAGGTAAACGTCACATCACGCAGAACCGACGCCGAAGAAGCGGCGATGCCCGTGTAATGAAAAGAAACTCTCTCCAGACTCAGCTCAAGACTCATGCAAAACGCTCTCAATCCTGGTGTATTCAGTTTCAGCAAAATGGTCGCTCATGCCCGCGATATAATCGCAGATGGCTCTGAGAAAAATATGCCACTCTCGTTGCGGAAGCGAGGCGGCGTTTCCATCGTCGGGTAACGGCAGCGTTTGCAGCCGCCAGGCCGGCAGCAATTGCGGCGTTCGATAATAGGCCTTGAACAGCGTGCGGATGACGTCCACCGCCCGGTCGTCGCTGTGCCGCTCCACGGTGGTGCGAATGACGTAGCGGTCGATGAAATGATCCAGCTCCTCTTGCAGGGGATGGACCTGGTCGCTGAACCAGGCCATCAGCGTATGAAATTCCTTGCCGGTCGCGCCCGACTCGCTGACGCGTCGCTGTGTTTCCCGCTGCACATCTGTCACCAGAAAATTGATCAGACTGCGGATGGAATGATTGCGTTGTAGAAAGTCATGCGCCGGAACGGGTTGTCCTGGCGGCGAAGCCGCCTCCACCCTCTTCATAATGTCCAGTTCGCGCACCTGGCGCAGCGTGACGTATTGCGCGCGAATGCCGTCCTCCAGATCATGGGTGCGCTGCGCAATCTCATCGCTGACCGCCACCAGTTGACCTTCCAACGTGGCGGCAGGATCCTGCTCATACTGCAGACCCTCAAGATGGAAATCAGGATAGCTGATATCGCTGCGGCGCAGACGGGTGTGTTTCAGCAGCCCTTCGCGCACTGCGGCGGTGAGATTCAGTCCTTCCCAATTGTATTTTTTTTCAATCACATCCACCACCCGCAGGCTCTGGTAATTGTGCTTGTAGCCGCCGGCGGCGACGCCGGAGGGCAGAACTCCATCCAAGTCATCTCGGCCGCTCATGATCTTATGCAGAACGATCTCGCCCACATGGCCGAAGGGCGTATGTCCGAGGTCATGGCCCAGTGCGATCGCTTCGGTCAAATCTTCATTGAGACCCAGGCTGCGCGCCAGAGTGCGGCTGAGCTGCGCCACTTCCAGCGTGTGCGTCAATCGCGTGCGATAGTGGTCGCCAGATTGAGTAAGAAAAACCTGACGCTTGTGTTTCAGGCGGCGGAAAGCCCGGGAGTGAATGATGCGATCGCGGTCGCGCTGAAAAGCCGTGCGATAGGGATGCTCGGGTTCGGAATAGCGCCGCGTACGGTGATAGTCCTCACTCTTGGCTGCCAGCGGTGATAGCGAATGCCTTTCCTGCGCCTCTAAGAACAGCCGATCGCGTATTTCAAAATTCATCGGAAAACAGCTCTTCCATTCTGGATAAATCTGCTTCAGCGGATTGCTGCCGCGCCACGGCGAGCAACCGACGGCCGAGATGCTTGTATATGGGTACAAACTGCGGGAATCCGGTTTTTATTTCCTGCAGATGGTGTCGCACGGTGTCAACATCATTGCGCACCACCGGTCCGGTCAACGCCTGCGCAGGGCCTTGCTGCAGAATGTGGTCAAGAGTCGATCGCCACAACGGCGCCATGATCTCCAGCGAATCGATGCCGGCCTGTTTTAAAACCTCTTCCACCATGGAAGCCAGCCCAACGAAATAATTGGAGGCCAGAACACAGGCGATATGATATAAAAGTTTTTTTTCCGGTGCGAGAAAAAAATAGCGGCCCGAGACACTTTCGATCACTGGGATCAAACGCTGCAACGCAGACGGATCGCCCTGAAGCGCGAAAGGGATGTCCTTGAACGCCCGGCGGCCGGCGGAAGCAGAAGAAAAAGAAGCCAAAGGATGGCAGGAGGCGAGCCGTTTCGTTTGACCGGCCAAAGGCGACAGTGCGTCAGCCGTCAAGCTTCCGGAAAGATGGCAGACCACGGCCTCTGCGCTGATCCTGGAGGCGTTCGCCAGTTGCTGCGCCGCTTCTTGGATGCGGCTGTCCGGCGTCGCAATGAAGACCAGCGTCAGATCCGCAGGCAACGTTTCTACGGTGCGAACGATCCCTCTTTTCCGGCAACGATTTGCGCACCTGGCTGCAGCCTGTTGATCGGCATCCACCACAGCCACAAGCTGATGGCCGGCGTGCTGCAGGGCTAATGCCAGAGCGGCGCCCACCCTGCCGACGCCGAGGATGGCTATTCTTTCTGGCATCGGCTTATACTCAGGCTGGCATAGCCTACAGTCCAGCCCTCCCGCGAGCCGGTCACATCGGCCGAATTGGTGCGATGCAACAAGGTGATCTTATTAGCCTTTTTCTCCCGGCCGGCGTAAAGCAGGGCGGCCACCGGGCCTGCGCCGCAGGCCTGCACGATTTCCGCCTGCATGGCGCTGCAAAAGCCGTCCGGATCGATGGTCGAAAGCGCCTGCAGCGTTGCGTCATCGCTGCGCACGCAGGCTTTGTAGGAATAACCATGGTACAGGTCCGTGCTCGCCACCAGCAGATCCGATTCCCCCATAACGCCGGCCAAGGCAAGCCCCAGCAGGCGGCAGAGTTCCGGACGATAATCATGGAACACCACAGCCACCAGCTGAAACGGTGCGTCCAGGGCGATCTGCAGAAACGGCAATTGCACCTCCAACGAATGCTCAGAACGGTCTCCGGCCACATGGTGACCGGCTTCGGAGAGGGTGATGCTGGGATCGAACGCAGCCAGTGCTTCGGCCTTGGTGCGGTCTACGCGGACCCGGCCCAAGGGGGTCTCATAAAAATCGCCGCCATAGACCGAAACGCCTTCAAACCATTCGGCATGGCTGGGCGCGATCACAAAGACCGTCTTGATCGCTCGGTGTTTCAGCAACCGGTAGGCCCGGGCCGCAGTAGGTCCGGAATAGACATAGCCGGCGTGCGGCACAATCAGACCGATCAGATGGCCGGCGACCGGCGCCTCTTCGGCTTGCATCAACATTCTGGTCACCTGTTTGCGCAATTCCACCGGCTCTGCCGGATAGAACGCACCGGCCCACGCGGCCGGACGCACGTGTTTGTCCGAATCAGGATTCATTAGGCCCTCCTGAAATCATGCGATAGGCTGCAAACAGGTTAGTTTAGAAAGAAATTCGCGAAATTCCAAGGATATTTAGCTTGCTTTTCACCAGCAGTTTGCTAACTTTTTTTCATGGCCCATGTGTGTAAAAATCATCCAGAGATCGTCACGCGCAAGCGCTGTCGCCAGTGCCGGGCATTTATCTGTCCGGAATGCACGCGCTCCTTTTTCGACCGGCCTTTTTGCAGCACGCGCTGTCTGCTCCGATCGCTGCTGCAGGAAGCCTCGGCTTTTTGGACCACTCCCGCAGCGACGAAAACAAAACGCAAAAGAGGCGCTTCCCTGGCTGCGCACGGCGCCCGGTGGCTCTTTCCGCTGATCACCCTCAGCCTGTTTCTAATGATCTGGTTGTCTCTGCGCGATCTCGCACGCGAAGTGGCGGCCTGGAAGCCATCGTCCCTTCCAGCTCCGGCGCCGACTTTGCAGGACAGCGTGCTGGACCGAAGCCGGATTCAGTGGTCGCAGCCGCAGCAGGCGCGGATCAGCGAAAACCGCATCACCATTGTCGGCGAAGCGGCGGACAACATCAGCCTCTCGCTGCTGGTCAACCAAGAACTGCGGGCAGTGACCATCTCTAAAGACGGACGCTTTTCTTTTGAAAACGTGACGGTCAAAGCGGGGGATAACGAGTTGGTGGTCCGCGGTTTGGACGAGCACGGCCATGTCTCCTTTCTGGAAAAAATCATCACCATCACCGGTCGGCCCGTCGCCGAGATCACGGCCGGAGATTTCAGCCGCGGCCCGGCAGACCGCCAGCACATCGCTTTGACCTTTGACGGCGGATCCGGCAACGGCAGCGCCGAGGCCATTCTCAATCAACTGGCGGATAAAAAAATCACCTGTACCTTTTTTCTCACCGGCGCCTTTATGAAAAAATACCCGGACCTCGTGCGCCGCATCGTCGCCGATGGACACGAAGTAGGCAACCATACCTGGAGCCATCCGCGACTGACCACGGTGGCGCAGAATCGCAGGCAGGAGACGCTGGCCGAAATGAGCAGAGAAAAATTGCAGCAAGAGCTGAAACGCACCGCGGATTATTTTTACCAATTGACCGGCAGGGAGATGACGCGCTACTGGCGCGCTCCCTTCGGCGAACATAACCGGGAAATTCGAGCCTGGGCCGAAGAAATAGGCTACACCCACGTCGGCTGGACCGTCACCAACGGCCAGAGCCTGGACGCCCTGGACTGGATCGCGGACAAAAATCACCGGGGATATCAGACGTCGGAAAAAATACTCTCCCGGCTGCTCGCCTTCGGCCGCGACAGCGATACCGCCGGTCGCGGCGGCATCATCCTCATGCACCTGGACAGCCAAAGAAAGGATGATCCGGTGTATCCCATCCTCCCTGTCCTCATCGACAGCCTGCGGAGTCGTGGATATGAGTGGGTGACGATTTCACAAATGCGCGACGCCCTCCCCCTCTGACCAAACCGGCCGCCGAACAACTTTCTCTTGATCTTGATCCTTTCCGTGATTATCTTATCCGTTCCTTTTCATAAAGGACGCTCAACAAGAATCTGCCAAGCCTTTGGGCGAAACCCCGAGGGGCGAACGTCCGTCGTCAACCCGGCTAAGGACCATCAAAGGAGTATGCCACTCTATGCGTTTTGAAATTTCACGCGGCGGCAACGGATTGACCTACGAGATCCGCAATCTGGTGCCCATCGCCGAAAAGCTGGAAGCACTCGGCGTTAAGATCATCTGGGAAAACATCGGCGACCCGGTGCAAAAAGGGGAAACTATACCCGAGTGGATGAGTCAGGTGCTCATGGACATTGTTCGGGAAAACCGCTCCTACGCCTATTCGCCCACCAAGGGCATGGATGCCACGCGCGCCTTTCTCGCCGAACGCGTCAACGCCCGCGGCCGGGCGCATCTATCGCCCGAAGACATCATTTTTTTTAACGGACTGGGCGACGCCATCGCCCGCACCTACAGCTCCATCCAGGTGGACGCCCGCGTGATCATGCCGGAACCGACCTACTCCACGCACCTGATGGCGGAAGTGCTGCACGCCTCCTTTCCACCCAACACCTATCGGATGAATCCTTATAACAGCTGGCAGCCGGATCTCCGCGAGCTGGAGCACAAGGTAAAAAGCCATCGTGCGATCGTGGGCATTCTGATCATCAATCCCGACAATCCCACCGGTTATGTCTATCCGCCGGAAACGCTGGAGACCGTGGTGCGCATCGCCCGGGAGAACGATCTGTTCATCATTGCCGACGAGACCTATATCAATATCGTCTACAACGGCCAAAAGACCGTGCCCATCAGCGATGTGATCGGCGACGTGCCGGCGATTTCCCTCAAGGGGATTTCGAAAGAATTCCCCTGGCCTGGAGCGCGCTGCGGCTGGATGGAGGTCTATAATGCGGACAAAGATCCGACATTCGCCCGCTTCATCAACACCATCCTGCAGCAAAAGATGTCCGAGGTGTGCTCCACCACGCTGCCGCAAATGGCGATCCCCCGGATCATGTCCCACCCGGAATACCTTGGATACCTGCAGGACCGTATCCGCCACTACGAAAAGCTGTCCAACATCGCCTATGAGCTGCTCAAGGATGTCCCGTTTGTGATCGTCAACCGGACCGACGGCGCCTTTTACATGACCGTGCTGTTCAACGAGTCGGTGCTCAACGACCGGCAATTTTTAAACATCGAATCGCCGGAGATAAAAAGCTATGTGGAGGGCATTGCCAAGGACATCGAGCACGACAAACGGTTCGTCTACTATCTGCTGGCCGCCACCGGCATCTGCGTCGTGCCGCTGACCTCCTTCTTTTCGCCGCTGCTCGGCTTCCGCATGACCCTGCTGAACAAGGATATCGAAGAATTCGAATGCGTCGTCAGAACGATTGGGCAAAAAATCAGCGAATACATTCAATCGAGCAAATAGCGGCTCTCGGCTGCAAGCCGAGTTGTTTGCAGCGAAGGGTCTGCCTGAACTTTTCTTGTACTGAAACGACGGGCGAGCGACCTGATCGCCGTTTACGCTCTCGCCATGGCCGCGAGAAGCATCGTCTAACGATCCCTCTTTGCCACAGCTATTTTCATTTCTATTCGGTGAGTTCCAGGTTCGTGAATGAGGATCTCGTGCTCTGTGCATTTTACGAGGCGCCAGTTGTTCGCATCTTTGACGAATGCGCCGGTACTCTTTTGCAGGATGACATGACCGCCGGGGAAGGGCAACCATTCGCTCTTGCACGAATGGCCATGGCCGACGAGCAGAAGCCGGATGTTGGGGTAAGCGTTAAGAAGGCGAAGGAATCCGCTTGCGCAGGTAGAGTCGGTGAGACCGGAAGCGGCGGCGGGGGAAAAGGCGACGCCGTCCCGATTGTAATCCAGCGCCGGCAGGTATTTATGCATGAACAGTAGAACCGGTTCCCGACGGGTCTGAGCGAGTTCGTGCTCCAACCACTCCAACTGCGCCTGGTCCAACGATGCGCGATCCGCCAGATCATAGGCGTTGTCGAGAAAAATAAGGTGATACCGCGTTTCACCGATCCTGTACGTGCGCCGGCTGTAAAAACCATCGCGAAAGCAGACGAGATTGCGGATCCAGGCCGCGCGCGCCGACTGTTGATCGAGTTGAAAACAGGGCGCTGTATTGGCCGTCTCATCGATCCAGTAGCTGCGAATATCATGGTTGCCGAGAACGGCATAGAACGGCGCCGGGCAATCCGAGAGCAGGGAAGCGAACTGCTCGATCTGGGTTGCCTCAAACCCGCCTTTCCCATTTGCCGCTTGATAAAAATGGATCATATCGCCGGTGTGAACCACCAGATCGGCGCCGGTTTCACGGGGTGTTGAGACAAACCAGTCGGCCAATGACCGGCTGTCTGCGGTTTTTTCGCGTTGAAGCTTTTCCAATAGGGGGTGGCAGCCGGCCCAATAGCTCACATGGGTGTCTGAAAGGTGTAAAATGGTCAAAGTGTCCGGATCAAGGCCGTAAACGCAACCCGCCGCAACCAAGATGACAAACAAAACGTTTTTAAATGCAGCCGTGCGGCGCTTGCTGCTTTTCTCATGTTTCATAGCCGTTCTCCTGCAAGGGGCGCATCACTCCACACCGGCGATCGCAACCGTCTCCCGGGCATTCGCTTTGACCGGAACCCGTACATCGACGACAGTGACTTTATCGGCGTGCAGGATCTGTTCGATGCAACCTCGATCGATGGTGTACGTGCCTTTTTTCATGATAAAACGAATTCGACAGTGAGGCAGATCGACCCCGAGGTTGTTGATGATAAGGCCGGTGTTCTGCCGGCTGGAACCGTCGTTAGGCCGCGAAAAATCCAACGTCAAATTCAACTTCAATTCATGGACGGGAGCAGTCGGGTTGCGGCAAAAGCGCAAAGGGGGCGTAAAGGTGAACGAGTCTTCGTTCGTATAAAACAGTCGAAAAAAGCCCAACGTTGTTTCCCACCTTCCGCTCTCGCCGCTTCTGCAGACGGTTCCCGGCCGAGTGCTGAGGGTCGGCGTGGCGCCCACCCATTCCGCAGCCGGATCATGTCGATGGCCATTCAGCAGAATGTTTATTTTATACTGGTCGATGAACGCCGTATCGATGCGATCCGGCCGGTGCTGCGCCATAATGCGCAGACAGCCGGCCCCGTTTTCCTTGAAAAAATTTTTGAGCGTCTGGCCCTGCAGCCCGGACAGGGGGTGCCGGTCCGGTATGTCCGTCTTCGGGTCCCCCAGGTAATCATCAGCCACCACGACTCGGGTTCCGGCATAGGAAAAGCCATAGACCCGCAAGCCGCAAAGGGCGTTCCATTGTTTGGCCTTGGCCATATGGTCTGTGGACGCTACACCGTAAAAATCGTGGTTTCCGGTGGTCAAGAAGAATGGGACCTCCAGTTCATACAGTCCGGCGAATCCGCCAGCGCCTTCAAACAGATTGCGATACTTCTCCTCCACCAACGGCGGCTGATCCGCGGCATAGACCTTTTCGCCGCCCCATCCGTCAGAGTCGGCGTTCAGCCGGGTATAGTGATGGATGTTATCCCCGGTGATAAGGATAAAATCTGGGGCGATGATATTGGCCACGCGGATGAAACGATCGAGCAGCTCCAGTTCCTTGGCATAGCCCTTGGCCGCACTTCCTTGCCATTGCCGTGAAACATGCAGGTCGGAGATATGGATGAAGCTGTGCGCCGGCTTGAAGTGATCGATCACCTGAACCGATTTCAACGAAACAAGCGTCTCTCCTCCGCAGTGCACAGCCAGATGATACAAACCCATGGGCGCTAGAGTGGGCGCCTGCACATAGATTCTGTTGTTGACCGAGCCATGTGTGTAAGAGTCATATTCAAATCGGCCTGTTATGATGGAGTCGATGCCGGTTTTGAGGATGGTAAATGGTCCGATGAGACGCACAGAATCTATGGCCGCATTCTCGGGATTATTAAACCAGACGCAAAATCCGTCTCCGGCCTGGACGATGGCGGAAGCGGCCCGCCAGGGATAGACAATATCCGCCGCAACGCTGTCATTGGACCGACCGGCTGTAAAAAGCAACGAAACGGAGAGCATAAAAACAAAGGGCCAGCGCCCGAATGCAGCCGCAAAAGGCGTTCGAAGAATCCCTGAAAAAGATAAGGAGCTTTTTTTCATTTCTTTCGCAGCAGTTTTTCGAGTTCTTTGTTTCTCATGATTTTTGCTTTTTCATCCATGGCTGCAAAATGCGCGGTCTCGTAAAGCACAAAACCGTCCATCTCCGGGTTCCGCCTGACCATTTCCAGTTCCGCAGCGGTGATAGCCAACGGCCAATCATATTTAATCTCTTTCATATTGCCTTGAAAGTAAAAAGGCTTGTTGGCCGCTTTGGTCACAGCGCCGAATGTCTCCAAGGCTTGACGCAAATTCCACGGCCGCAAGGTCCATGCGCCGCGAAATTCCAGATCGTCTGCTATTTCGCGAACCCACGTTTCCCATTGCCATGCAAAATTAGGCGGGATATAGCTCAAATAGTCCGGCCGGTCGTCGGGCATCAGCATTTGCGAGTACAAGTGGATCGTCAGCGATTTGCCGCGACTCTTGACCAAGTCCCTTGCTTCTCGTAAAAATCGAGTATACGCCTCGCCGTTGATTCGACGGATGGCCGGATAATCGGTGCGTCCGCCGGCCGCTTGAATGACCGCTTCGTTGAACCCGTACTCCCACGCTTCCGGCGAACGCGTGTGATTGGAGGTCCTGATATTGACGCCATCGACCCCCCGATCCAGACAAAAGCGGATCATATCCAGCCAATGGGCGCGCACCTCCGGGTAAATGGGATGCAGGTTGCCGATCATGAACTCAGGTTTGCCGCAGGCGACGGCGATATACCCTTCTCTATCCAATGCATAAGAAGCGGTCCAATTGTGGCGTTCGTTGAATCCGTAAAAATCGCGATAATGCGTTGTTCCCGCTTCCGGTGAATTAAAAATCGCCGATACCTCCGGCGATTGCAGGTAACGCACGATGCGGCAAAAAGGATCGCGGTTGAATTGGTCGCGATGCTCTTCAAAGTCGATGGGGCCGGTGCTGACGATAAAAGGAACTTCCTCCCCCTGTTTGTTTTGCAGTTCAATGATTTTCCCTCGTTCATTGGCAAAGCCGCCTTCGGCGCCGCGTAGGGAACAGCGGATCAGCAGGTAGGAATGATCTTGAGGAATTTGCAGTCCTTCCAGATGAAGGATGCGACAATTTCGACTTTTGGGAAAACAGGGGCGCCATTCAACCGATTCACGGATGGAAAGGGGGCCCTCATATTTTTGAAATCCGCAGTTTTGCCGGCTGGTCCAGAGGGTCAAGTGTTCCGGCCGGATTCGAGTCCGGCGGTCATCTCCCTTGACCAAACGGATGGTCGTAACTGGTCCATGAAAGGCAAAGGTTCCGGGGCGGCGCTGCAAACAGAGCTGCGGATGTTCAGCCACAAACGGGCGCACCAGATAATGGATGCCGCGCATATCCTTGACCGCGCTGCGCCGATCCGGCACAGGCAAAGAATGGGGCAACACATCGGTAAAACCGCCGCCTTCGAAGGGCTTGATCTCGGCATAGAATTCCAGGCCGTGGCGGCGCGCCGATTGGACCGCTTCTGACAGCAGATCGAACGGCCCTTCATACAGATTCCAAATGGTGTCCACGATCCATTGATGACGGGTGACGCCGATGGATTTTAAATATCCATGCAGGTTGTCCAGATGCGTCCGGGTAAATAAACCGCTGGCGATGTTATCCGTATAATCGGTTGTCGCAAACAGTTTTTTGCCGTTGCCGGACGGTGGCTTGCTGCCGGCCGAGAGCTCATGGCTCAGCGCCAGAGTGGCCAGGCCGGTGGCGGCGCGGGTTAAAAACGACCGTCGATTGATGCGATCACTCATCTGCAGCTCTATTCCATTTTTCTTTCAGCAGGGAGGCCAAGTCCTCACTGCCGAGGATTCCCTCTTTTTCCATTTGGGTGAAATTGGCCGTTTCATAAAGCACCAGACCATCCAGGGCCGGATTGCGTTTGACCATCTCGATCTCAGCAGCGGTGAAACGATGGGGGCCGGCAAAGCCAAGCTCTTTCATATTGCACTGAAAGTAAAACGGTTTGCCACTGGCTTGCGTGACGCTGCTAAAAGTTTCCAAAACCTGGCGCAAATTCCATGGCCGCAGAGTCCAGGCGCCGCGGAATTCCAGGTCGTCGGCGATCTCTTGCACCCAGGTTTGCCATTGCCAGTCGAAATTCAGCGGTATATAGCTCAATTGTTCGCCGCGATCATCGGGCATCAGCATTTGCGAATACAGATGGATGGTTATCGATTTCCCATAGCTTTTAACCAGATCCCTGGCCTGGCGCAGAAAAAGAGTGTACGCGTCGCCGTTGATGCGCCGGACGGTTGGATAGTCGGTTCGGCCGCCGGCCGCTTGTAGGACCGGCGCATTGAAGCCGTACTCCCAGGCCTCGGGTGAGCGGCTGTGATTGGCGGTTCGAATGTTGACGCCGTCCACACCGCGATCCAGACAGAAACGAAGCATGTCCAGCCAATAACGGCGCACCTCCGGGTAGATGGGGTGAAGGTTGCCGGTCAAATACTCCGGCTTCCCGCAGGCCACGGCAACATATCCCACTTTGTCGAGAACATGCACTTCTGTCACTTTTTGCCGTTCCTCGAACGCGTAGAAATCCCGGTAAAGACCCGCGCCGCCGTCCTCCTGCAGGATTTTTTTTACTTCCGGCGATTGAAAGTACGGGAGGATGGTATCCCAGATCTCTGGATATTGATCCCGCATGCTTGTAAAGCCAGTTCGTCCCGAACTCAAGATAATCGGAATTTCAGCGTGCTGGTCGTTGATCAGTTCGACCAATTTCCCACGTTCATTGGCAAAGTCTCCGTCTCCATCGGCCAGAGAACAACGTATGAGGAGGTACGGATGCTTGGCGTTCAGCCGCAGATCTTCCAAATGAAAAACACGGCAGAACCTGCTTTTGGGAAAACCGCTGCGCCACTCGACGGTTTCACGGAACGAGATCGGGCCGTCATAGCGTTGAAAATTGTTGTTCTTATCGCTGGTCCACAGGGAGAGATGTTCCGGTTTGAGGCGCGTGGGTTTGTCGTCCTGTTTTACCAGTCGAATGGACGCTACGGGGCCGACGGCACGGAAAGTGCCGGGCCGGCGCTGCAGGCACCACTGCGGCCGTTCGGCAACCAGAGCACGCACCACCGGATGGATGCCGCGCATATCCTTGACGAAGCGGACGCCTTTGGGCGTGGGTGAGGAAAGCGGCAACGCATTGCCGCTGCCGCCGCCTTCAAAGGGCTTCAGCACTGCGAAAAATTCAAGTCCGTGAGCGTGCGCCGACGCCACCGCTTCACGAATCAGGTCAAATCCGTCGGGGATGGGATCATAAAACGTGTATACGGGATTGAACATCCATTGATGGCGGTCGACGCCGATGGCGCGGAGATAATGATGCAGGCTGTCAAGATGCTTTCTGCTGAACAACTGGCTGCGACCGAGGATATTGTCGAAATAATCCGTCGTCGCCAGCAGCATTTTATTTTTTTTCATCATCACTTAAACAGCTGAATGCCCAGGGTGACGACGAACATGGAGATGGAACGTTCTTCCCCTAAAATGGCGACGTCTCTGCTCACGATCTCGGGAAAAATCGTTTCTGATATTTTTTTTCTGCCCTCATAGCGCGGATGGCGCAAATCCAGATAGCGAAAACCAAGATTATAGCGCTGATTATAGAGAACGCCGATGCCCCATTCGAAACCAAAATCCCGTGCAAAATCGAAACGAGCGTCTTCGACGATCAAGCCGTCAACGCTCGCTTGCCGGGAAGCCATTTTGGAAAAATTGATGCCGGCCTGCAAAAGGCTGTACAAGGTGAATTCGGCGGTAAACTGGTAATCATAGCGAAAGCCGGTCATCACCGGCAGGTTCACCCACTGCCCGTAGTCAAGCGTCAACGCGAGGGAATCACCTAATTCTTTGCGAAAATCAGCCTGCAGCGCCTCTGTTTTGGAACCGTTGCACAGCCCCTTGACGCTGAACAGCCACTGTAAGCCGCGAAATCCGACCGGCGAGACCAATTCAGCGCCCAGACCGAATCCGGTGGCCGCCAGGCCTATTTGGCGGCCGATGGAAAAACCGGATCGCCTCGTCATTTGGCTGTCGTCGGCCAGATCCCTGCCGTAATCCCCGGTGGGCAGGGCGCCCATGCCGTACAGATGCACGGCCAGCTCGCTGCCCTGACCGACTGCGCAGCGAGTGATGAACCCAAGCATGATAAGCAGCCGATAACGCTTCATGCTGTTTTTCCTTTCCTGCATCAATAATCGCTTTCAGACATTACCCTCGACAAAGCCGAAGAAAACTGCGCCAAAGACTCCAGAGTGGCCGCAATGCATGCGGCCACCCCAGAGTCTGAGTGTTACATGTCTCCGAACTCCAACCTTTTGCTTATTTCATCATCACCATTTTTATGGTCTGTACCTGTCCCTCCGCCTGGAGACGGCAGATATACAGACCGCTGCTCGCCTGCTGTCCGGCGTCGTTCAAACCGTTCCAAGCCACTTGATAGGCGCCCGCGGCTTGCCGTTTTCGGTCGATCAAGGTCGTTACCCGCTGACCCAGAGCATTGTAGATGGCCAAATGGACCGTTGCGGCGGCCTGCAGTTGATAAGATATGGTCGTGCACGGATTGAACGGATTCGGATAATTCTGCTGAAGCGCAAAGATCGCGGGGGCATGCACCGCATGGGATTCGGTCACACCGGTCGTGAGCCAGGCCTGCCATTGGGCCTTTTTATCCGGAAACCAGTTTAGATCGCCGGCAGGAAATCCGCCTTCGGCATGCGTGTAGGCGGCGGCCGTCGATGGATAATCAAAATCGAACTCATCCGGCGCTGGTCCCATGCTGGCCGGATTATCCGCCAAAGCGGCCATGCCGTTTCGATCCGCGCGTGGATCGGGATTGCCTTCGTTGCTAAAGTTGGTGATGATGCGATGGCGGGCATACGCGGCGATCACAGACGGATCCGGCGGATCGGACAACGCCGGATATTCGACGATGTTGTTCTCGGCCGTCATGTTGGGAAACCGATCGATGAAGGCCTGGGTTCTCAGGTTGAACAGCACCGAAGTCCTCCGGTTGGCAACGCTGTTCAGCATGGCGGTTATCTCTGGGGAATAGCCCCAAACGTTATGAGCGATGCGGATCACGCGGTCCGTCTCCGCCGCCACCGTCGATTTGAGGGAGTCGATGGTAACACATTCATCTCTAGTGCTGTCTGCGTTGACAAGCGTCGAGTCATAGCCACTTCCCTCAAAGTCGCAATCCATGAAAAGATTGTTGGTGATGACCCCATGGACCATTTTTTCGGTTCTGAGACGGCCGCCGGTCTCATAAAAGGTGTTATGATCAAAGATCAGGTTATGGATGATGCCGCTGCCTTCCAATGGATAATGGCTGCAGAGATACAGAGTGCAGTTTTGGATGAAAATCGAGTCCTGCGTGTTACTGCGAGTATCGATCATCCGTCCATTGCTGGGATTGGCCAGCAGTATGGAATTGCGGAGAATCGAATTGGTGAGCAAAAGTTTCTGGCCTTCTGCGTTCATGCGAATGATGGTTTGGGCGTCATGATCCAGAAAACAATCGTCGATGATGATGCGCGCTTTCTTGCCGTCGCAACGGAACATATTTTTGCCGGCTTGATTGCCGAGGTTGTCGATGCCGGACACGTACAATCCCCTCACTTCTATGTCGCCGCCGGGTTGGAAGGCGTTGCCGGCGGATCCGGATTCAGTCACAGCTGGGATGATCATCGGCTTGGGGCCCTCGCCTTTGGCCGCTACAACGCGGAGCGGTGCGGCCTTAATGCCTTTGAGGATGCCGTTCAGCAGATAGTAGCCGCCGCGTTCCAGTCGGTACACCCGGTTCAGATTTTTCGGCCCGCCTGTGGCCGAGGTGTCGGCCTGAATCGCCCGATTGAGCGTTTCGTACCCTTGCGGCACATCCAGGGTATCGGGTTCCTGGCTGAATACGTTCACCGCAGTCAACGACAAAAGGAACCATCCCGTCAACACCATGGCGGTAACAACTTTTTGTCTCATTGCACGTCTCCTTTAATTTGATAAAGTGGCATTAGAAGGCATAGCCAATCCCGAAATCGGTGGTCCAACCATAGTACTCCTGATGGGTGAGAAAGCGCGTAGCCTGCTGAAATGATTCATCCGGCTCATTGGCGATATTGTTCCAGTTGAAAAAGAGTTTGAGATGCTTGCTCAAGCGATAGTTAGCCGAGAGATCCCAACGCAGCAAATCAGCGGTGAATCCGTCCAGCTCCGGCCGCTCACCCACCTGGGAGAGCGTTCTCCCTTGATGCAGCATGGATACTCTGGCGGATAACGGCCCTTTGTCATAGCCGATGGAAACGTTCATAATGTCATTGGCCTGATCCGGCATTCTACCGACGCGAAAGCTGTCGACCACCGTAGTCTTGACAAACGGGAATACATTGATCTTTTGCTGCCGCACGAAAGAACGGGGAAACTTGGTTTCAGACCACAGATGGGTGAAATTAATATTCAATACCAGACCGTTCAACGGGTTGGGCAACCAGTCGAACCGAGTCTGCCATTCCGCCTCCCATCCTTTGACCTTGGTCAGATTGGGATTGTTTTCCGGCTGAATCAGGGTTAAACCCTGCAGATCGGATGTGTAACCTTCTTTTTGGGCGTTGAGAATCTTGTGACCGGTTCGCATAAAAATCAGATCAGATATTTGTTTGTAAAAACCACCACAGGTGAGCAACCCCAGCTTGTTGCCGTAAAAAGATAAAAACAGATCATAGTTGTTGGAGATCTGTGGTTTCAGGTCCGGCCTGCCGAATTCGACCGTCTGTGCCGAACCGTCCACCGCCTTCAACGGCATAAGATAATCCAGTCTGGGCCGGGAAAGCGTTTTGGTGTAGGCCAATCGCAGATCGAACCAGTTCGTGGGTCTGATGCGGACATGCATCATCGGAAACCAACGGCCGTAGGCGCTGGTGGCCGTGGTGTCGTAAACAACCGGATCGTCCAGTCCGGGTTCTGTTTCCGAATCGGCGATCCAGCCTTTGCGACCGGTCATATCCGTGTGCGTGTGTTCATAGCGCACACCGGGCAAAATCATCAAAAGCCGACCCAGGTTCCATTCGGACATGACATAGCCGGCGGCGACGGCCTCGGTGGTTTCATAATCGTCCAAATCCTCGATCGACGAGCCTATCAGCAGGGAGTCGAGCACATAGACTTGCATCAGATGGTTTAACTCGTCGGCATCCAGCCTGTACCCAAAGTCATACCGCCCGTCTAGAAAATCTGTCGCCGTGAATGCGGCGTCCAAGTAATTGGCTACGGACGGGAATCCTCCGGTGACGGTTTGATACTCAAACCCCTCTGTGCCGAATTGCGTATGATGCCGGACGAATTGCGGCAGCGGGGAATTCAGGAATCTGCGCAGATGGTTTTTATCCCTTTCCTTGCGCTTGTCCGCGTACTTGCCGCCCATCTTTAGGTTGCCTGCCATTTTCTTCGACAGCGTGATCGGCAGTTCCAGATTGAGTTGCGAGGTATAGTCTCTTTCGAAGGAACGATCGGTGGTGAACGAGGCCGTCTGCGATCCCATGTCCGTATAACGATTAAAAGCCGCGTTTACAAGTGCGTCTGGACCGAAGTTTTCGGCGGGAATCAAACTTTGATCAAAGGCGCTGCGCTCACGGAATCGAAAATAACTGTTGTAGGGAGATCGCGTCAGCGAAGAAGATCGGCTCAATCGCCAGTCCAATTTGGCAGAATGGAAATGATGTTCTCCGGAAAACGAATTGGTCAGCACATCGATCTGACTGATACGATTTCGCAAACCCAGGTCCCGCCAGTTGCTGCTGAGCTGGAAGCTGTTCCAGTTGATGAGTTCATTCCGGTCCAGACGGCTCATGAAATTGCTGAGCATCAATTTGCCGGCCGGCAGCCGATAATCGATCACGACGCTGAACCCGGAGCGTTCGCGTATTTCATCGATATAGTCCAGTTCCGTTTGGGAGACGGATATCGGCGCCAGGTCCTCGCCCTCTCTTTTTTCACGGGTGACGTAATATCCGGCGGACAATTGGTCCGAACCCCTCTGCGCCTTTTCGCGACCGCCGGTGATCATAATGCCTAGGCGGTTCTGCCAGAACCGATTGCTCAACATCAGGCTGCCTTTGAATTGTCCGGTCTCGTTGCGCTGATCGTTATAGCCCTGTTGAAAACGGAGATTATAGCGAAATCCCTCCGGGGCATCCGCGATTTGAAAGTTGACCACACCGCCAAACGCGTCCGCATCCTGATCGGGCGTCAAAGCCTTGGTCAATTCGATCCCCTTGAGCATCTCCGGTGAAATCATGTTCAGATCCACGCTGCGGTCGCCCAGGTCGGTGGCCGGAATCTTGTCGCCGTTGATGGTGATGGCGTTATAGGTGGGCGACAATCCGCGGATCACCACCCGGTTGCCTTCTCCGCCGCTGCGCTGAATGGAAACGCCCGACAGACGGCCGATGGATTCCGCCGCGTTGGCGTCCGGCAGCTCCATAATGCGCTCCGAAGCCACCACGTTCTTGATGGTGTTGGAGCGCAATTGTTTGTTGATGGCCGCCACCTGCCCTTCCGCCTGCGCTGTAATCACCATCGTCCCACCCCGCACGACGTCGAAATCAAGCGACAGGTCCAGCTTTTTCGCCTCGCCGGGTCTGATCTGTATGGATACCTCTTTCCGTTTATAGCCGATAAACGAAATCTTCAACATGTAGGAACCGGCAGGGATTTGCTTGATTAAATAAAGGCCGTTCAGATCGGAAACGCCGCCGATGGCGGTGCCGTTCAAATAGATGTTGGCGCCCGGCAAGGGCTCGCCGGATTGGGAATCTCTCACCGTGCCGCTGAGGCTGCCTTTATCGTCCACCGGCTTGGCCGGCGCCGGTTCGGCTTGCGGCACGATGGCTAACTGACCTTCTTGGGTGATTTTCAACACCGTGCCGGTGCGATTCAGAACCGTCAGCAGCGCTTCCATAGCGTAAACATTGTCCTCATGCAAAGAGACCTCCGCATCCAAAGGCATCTGAGAAGGACTGTAATTCAATTTGACATGACTCTTGGCCGAGATGGCGGCTAGGGCGACCTCGAAAGGCGCCCGGTCCAAATGAATCGAAATTTTATTCAACAACGACAGCGGAATCACCCTGCCATACATCTCGGCTTGACTCAGATCAATCAGTCTTTCCTGCGAATACAAAACCGTGGAGGTTATCAGCAGGGTCCAAAACAGGATCGTTCGCTTCATGCGCAACCCACTTCCTCTCACTTTTTTGCTCTGATCTTGATTGTCTTTCCATCCTTGGTGATCTTGGTGTCGGTGAGGATGGATATCAACTCAAGCACATCATCGATATTGGTCATTTGAATGTGAACGGTCATCCTTTGCTTAAGAACAGAGCGGTCGTCCACATCAAACTGATAGTCGTACCAGCGCTGCAATTGGGCCATGACTTCCTCTACGCTGGCATCCTTGAAGCGTATCTCATTATACCGCCAACGAAGATGGGATTCCACATCGACCGCAACGGGCGTCGTCGGCGTCCCTTCCTCGGTCAGCGAACTGAAATAACCCTTTGGAATGACGACGGCTTTCTGCGCCGCCTCATTCGAAGAACTCAGGGCAACCCGGCCCTCGGCCACGGTGACCGCCACAGCGGGATTTTCCTTCCAGGCGCGTACGTTGAATCGCGTGCCCAGCACGCGGATCGTCGCATGATTGGCATGGACGCAAAAGGGTTTGTGCTGATTATGCGCTACCTCAAAATAGGCCTCCCCCTGTAAAAACACCTCTCTCAAATTGTAAAACCGTTGCGGATATCTCAAGGTACTTCCGGCATCCAAAACGATATGAGTGCCGTCGGACAGGTTCAAATGGGTGCGTTGTCCATTTTCGACGGTTATGACCTGATAATCCGGTTGCGGCGCAATCAGGTGGTGGCGAAAAAACTTGAAGGACCAGGCCGCAACGCTCAAAACCAGAAAAATCGAAGCGAATTGCAAAGTGCGTCGAACCGTAACTGCACGCCAGGGCCGCGAAAACAATTCCCCAAAGGCCAGTCCGGCAAACCTGAATCTTTTCTCCGCCGAAACTTTCTCCATGCCGTTCTTCACCCTTTGCCAGGCTATATCAATATCTTCAGTAAAAACAATATTTTCTTTCACCTGCAAAGCTTTGAGCAACTGGCATAACTGCCGATCGGTCTGAATCGATTGGTAAATCGTCTTCTTTTCCTCATCGTCGCACTCCCCGGAGAGATAGCGGACGACCAGTTTCAAACGGTCTTTTTCTTCCATGGATTTTCCTGTAACTGTATTTTTTCAGGGTGTTCGAAGCGCCATCCCCATTCATTCAAACATCACCTGCAATGCCATTAATACCCTTAACAGGACAATTACCCTGATCCGAGCAAAAATTTTAAATAAATTATTATAAAAATGAAAAAAGAAGGAGGAAGGAGTGCAGTTGTTTTTTGAGCAGTTTCAAAGCGCGACTCATTTGCGTCTCCACCGTTTTGATGGAAATGTCAAGTATTTCAGCGATCTCGCGATACTTTAAATCATCAAAGCGGTTCATGCAGAAAATGGTGCGGCATTTGACCGGCAGGGTTTGAATCGATTTCTCAAAGGCTTGGTGGAATTCCGCACTCATCACCTGTTGTTCCGGCGAATCACCGGCTGCAGCTGAAGCGATATGATGAATGCGATAGTGCTCGCGCACGCGAAGATGCCGCGCGTATTTAAAAGCCCGGTTGCGAACGGCGGTATAGAGATACGTTTTGATATTTCGGCCGGGGTCAAGTTGTTCACGATGAGACCATACCTGAACGAAAACGTCTTGAACGAGGTCCTCGGCGGCCTTCGGCTCGTCTAGATAGTGGCACGCAAAGGCGACCAGGGGATAAAAGAACCTACGAAACAACTTTTCAAACGCCTCCACATCGCCGTCGCGAAGCTTTTCGATCTCCATAGAAGGGAACTCAACGCCAGAAGAGCTGATAACGTTTTGAGTCATAGGATTCCTGAAAACGATCCAATCCAGCTCTGCACACCAGCGGACGATCACCCCTGTCTCCGTTTGCCGGCAGGCCGGCCGGTCATTCTGAATACGCTCCTTGGTCGCTGCAATATAACTTGCAAAAAAATTGATATCAAGTCATTTGTCGTGAAGGGCTGCTACATCCGGAAGTATGAAAAGTTGAGAATGAAAGAGGTTCACTGGATAGATTTGTGGGCGCCGGCTCTGATCGGGCCGGCGCAATGAAAATCAGCGGATATAATCGTTGAGGATGTTTTCCAGCATCTCGAGGCGGCCGCTCTTCATCGTCGGCATGCCCTGCTCGAGGATGTATTTTTCCAGTTCGACAAACCCCACCTTGCCGGCCATGATTTTGGCGCCGATCCCCGAACGATAGCTCTCATACCGTTTGTCGATAAAAGCGCTCAAGGCTTTATCCTGAATGAGCCGGTGTGCGATCAACAGACCGCGGGCAAAGGCATCCATGCCGCCGATATGGGCGTGAAACAGATCCATTGGGTCGATAGAGCTGCGCCGTACATGGGCGTCGAAATTGAGTCCGCCGCTGCCCAGACCGTTCTGCTTGAGGATGATCATCATGGCCATCGTGGTGTTGTAGAGATCGGTCGGGAACTGATCCGTGTCCCATCCCAGCAACAGGTCGCCGCGATTGGCGTCCACGCTGCCCAGCTTGCCGGCCGCAGAGGCTACGGTCAATTCATGTTCAAAAGTGTGTTTGGCCAGGGTGGCGTGATTTGCTTCTACGTTGATCTTGAAATAATCGATGAGATCGTACTGGCGCAGAAACGCCAGCGCCGTGGCGGTATCGAAATCGTACTGATGCTTGGTCGGCTCGCAGGGCTTGGGCTCGATGAGGAACTGCCCCTTGAAGCCGATCTTTTTAGCATATTCCACCGCCATGTGAAAAAAACGCGCCATCTGCTCCTGCTCGTGTTTCAGGTCGGTGTTGAGCAGCGATTCATAGCCCTCACGACCGCCCCAGAACACATAGTTTTCACCACCGAGCGCTTGGGTGGCGTCCAACGCGTTCTTGACCTGCGCCGCAGCCAGGGCGAAGACATGCGCATCCGGATTGGTGGACGCTCCGGAGGTGTAGATGCGATGGCCGAACAGATTAGCCGTGCCCCAGAGCAGTTTCACACCCGTCTGCTTTTGCAGAACCTTGGCATGATCCACCATGATCTGCAGGTTCTTGCACGATTGGGCAAAGGTCTCCCCTGCCGGAGCGATGTCGCGGTCGTGAAAGCAGTAATAGTCGACGCCCAGTTTTTGAAAAAATTCAAAAGCAGCGTCCATGGTGTGTTTGGCGCGATCGATGGGATCGCCGGCAGCATTCCAGGGCCGGTCATAGCTCGCTCCGCCGAACATGTCCGCGCCGTCGGCCATCATGGTGTGCCAATAGGCCACGGCAAAACGCAGATGCGCAGCCATGGTCTTGCGGCCGACCCGTGCGTTTTTATCATAATACTTGAACGCCAGCGGATTCTTGGAATCCTTGCCCTCAAAAGGAATGGGAGCAGTGATTTTGGGGAAATACATTTTTCTCATGGCCGAGTCCCTGCGTTAATGAATGTTTAAAAATCGAACAGATCGCTGCCAAGAACGGTCGAAAAACAAAGGATCCTTTGTTCAATTTTATTTGAACCGTTTTAGAATAATGAATTTAAACTAAAAAGTCAAGGGAAAACGGAACTTGACGCAGCCTGAACACTCATTCCTCTCACAGCAGCAGGTCTGTTTCCGCCAAAGATGCAAGCACCTTAGAGCCAACGCCGCTCGTTCAAAGCGGCTGATCATCAGTCTGCACGATCGCCCTTCTGGCCTGGACGCCATGCCGCCTCAGGCCTTTCCACATATTGCAGCAGCTCGACCGGTGCGCCGGATTCGGTTATGAATGCCACCACAACGCCGGCAGATGGACTGTTAGGCGCGATCAGTATTTCATGTCCAGCGATTTCAGCCGCGAGATCATCCACCGCAAAAGCTACATGAGGGACTGTCTTGACAAGCTCAGGCAGATGGCATGACGGTCCATACCGCATCCACTGAATGCCGAACGAACTTTTCTTCTCGTCGGTGCAGTAAAGGTCGAACAGTTCAAGATAGGTTTCTCCAGGCTGCGGCACGGCGGTCGGAATTCCAATATGATGATATCGCCTCAATGTTCTGTCCTTTCAGGATGACTCGCGCAGATAATAGGCAACAGTCGCGAACGCCAGCGAGGCGCTGCCCCTCTCTTTTTGGCGACATCCTTGCGCTGCAAACGGTGAAAAAAACGCCCGGCGTCTTCATCGCGCAGGGCGTTTGGAATTCCGTATGAATCACTTTTCGAACAGCGTCGGATCCACAGGACCGTTGATGACGACTGAGAGGACGGTGCTTTCCGACGCCTTGGCCCCTTTGTCAAACCCCAATGTTTTCCACGCCATTTGAATCCCGTCGACATCGCGATAATCTTCGTAGCGCTCCTCAACTTCGGTCGGACCCTGCTGGCTGATGGTCGTGTATCTGATTGCCAGCGGCAGAAAGGTGGACTTGTCGATGAACAGGCGATAATTCAAAGACCCCTTGGAGACGATCACCTCCTGAACGGGCTTGTCCTGGAACAGGGTTTCGCCAACCCATTGTGCCTGGATCTCGTCGACCTGCCTGGCCAACATTAGAGGATCGCGAAACAGATTTTCAATCATGTTCTGTTTGATCGGTTCTGGGGCGGGCATGCTGCCCTGCGGCGCCACGAGAATTCCCTTTTCGCCGTTAAGGATCATTTTGATCTGACCCTGCGGCATAACAAGAACGCTGCAACTCTTATCCGGAAAAGCGATGGTGGTTTTGGCATCCAGCGACATCTCGCCCATCGGCGTTGTCTGGAGCAGCTTGGCCGTATACTCGATGGTTTGCACCGCAGCCAGTTTTTCCGCTCCTCCCATGGCCGACAACATCCGCCGGATCGCCGATCGCCCCTGATCTTTGGCTTCTGCGCTGGCCACAGGCACAGCCGCGGCGCCGGGCGCCGGAATAGTGATGTCGATTTCATTGACCGGGCCGAGTGTGCTTAAAGGCTCGCCGAATTCAGCCGGATTGCCCACCACCAGGATCTGCACCTCCTCAGGCCGCAGATATTTTTGCGCAACCCGCTGCACATCCGCCACCGTCACCCTCTCGATCTGCCCACGCAGCCTCTGCAAATAGTCGAGCGGCAGACCGTAATAGGCGCAGCTCGCCATACGGCCGACCACCTCGTCCTTGCTGTCAAAATTAAAGACATAGGCGTTGAGCCAACTCTCGCGGGCGATGTTCAGCTCGGTTTCACTGACCGGCTCGGCCGCCATCAGCCGCATCTCGCGCAGCATCGAGTTGATCGCCTCGACCGTGCGCTCCGACTTGGTCTGCAGCTGCATGTAAAAGACGCCGGGATAGAGGGTGTTGGCGCCGTAAGCCCCAGAGACGTTGTAGGCCAGCCCCTCGGTGGCGCGCAAGCGGTTGAAGAGCCGGCTGGAGAAACCGCCGCTCAAAATCTCGTTCATCATCACCAGGGCCGCCTCGTCCGGGGTGTTCTTGAGACCGCCGATGTGGCCGAGCCAGATGCTGCTCTGGTTGAGGTCGCTTTTGCGGACCAGGTTGACCGACTTGCGGAAGGCATACTCCACCTGAGGGGCTTTGGGCAAGGGGTCAGCGCCGCTCTGCCAGCCCTCGAAGGTCTTGCGCAGCTTTTTCAGCATCTCTGCGGTTTTGAAATCACCCCAGACCGCCAGCACCATGCCTTTGGGCTGGACGTACTGCTTGTGGAAGGCGATGAGATCGTCGCGGGTGATCGCGTCGATGGTGGCGTATTCTTCATCGCGGGCGTAGGGTGAATCGGCGCCATAGATTAATTGGGTGTACTCGCGCCGGGCGATCCCGCTGACATCGTCGTTGCGCCGTGAGATGGCGCTTTTGCACTCGATTTTTGCCAGGTCGATCTTTTCAGGTGGAAAGGCCGGGTTTCGCAATATATCGTTGTAGATGGCCAGCACCTTGTCGAAATGCTCCTTAAGGGTCGACAAACTGGCGCTGCCCTCGAGGGCACTGATGCCGGTCTCCACCGAGGCGGCGATTTTTTCCAACTCCTCATCCACCCGGTCCCCCGGCATGGTCAGGCTGCCGCCGGTGCGCATTACCATGCCGGTGATGCCGGCCAAGCCGACCTTGTCCGCCGGCTCCCACACCGATCCGGCGACGAAACGCGCCTCCATGCGAATGAAGGGCAGTTCATGATCCTCCAGCAGAAAGAGCCGGATGCCGTTATTCAAGGTCACCTGTTTGGGCTGCGGGATGGAAACATCATTGAGTTTTCCATACTGCAGTTCCTTGTAGTGCTTTTGGCCGGAGACGAGTGGGGCCAGGCTGAAAATCATGGCGAAGAGAATCCGCCCTGTCATCATGATGGTTGTTCTTTTCATTCCTGTTCCCTTTCTAGTCAGCTTTGGTCGGGGGTACGATGACCGCCACTGTGCTGTTGCGTTTGGCAAAAATCTGCGCAGCGACGCGCTGAATGTCCGCAGCTTGAATGGCCTCGATTTTATCGACGCGGGTGAACATTTGTCGATAGTCCCCGAAGCGCGCCTCGGCAGCGGCGAGCTGCTGGGCCAAGCCGCTGTTGGAGTCGAGCCCTTCGAGAAAGGCGGCCTTGGCGCGTGTCTTAACCCCGGTCAGCTCTTCGGCTGTCAGCGGCTCTTTCTTGAGCTTCTCCAACTCCTCGACGATGGCCGCCTCGCACTCAGCGGTAGTATGACCCTGCGCCGGCACCGCCAGAAAGAGATAGAGATTGGCATACTTTTCCGTCAGACCGGAGATCGCCGCAACGACCACGGCGATCTTTTTCTCCATAAAAATTGAGTGAGGGAATTGGCGGAGCCAGCTGTGATACGCGGTCAAAAAAGAAATAGTCATTGCAAATTGGCCGCGCCTGTTATCGAGTCGTCTTTTGCTCACGCGCCTTCATCAAAAAACAGTGCGATACGGTTATTAAGAGACCACGGTTTCATTGGTTTTCATCACTTGTTAAAAATCGGGCAACAGCAAACAGGCGAGCGGCTATAGGACGGGACCGTGCCGGGGCCTTAAAACGGCCGGAACCGTCAAACCCAGGCGTTCAAGGTGCACAGATGGCGGCCGCAGCAGCTGCACACGGTTTTTGTAAACAGGAACATTTAAGTCTTACGCTGCAATCGCCGCCTAAACCCGTATAACACGGAATGAGATGCATCGCCCCCTGCAGCAATTTTTAAAACGCCGGCGCGGCAGCAGCAAGTCCCTGCCAGGCGACGGCAAGGTTCAAACGCCCAGCGAAGTGCCCACTGCCTTCGCCACCTCCAACAGCGGATGATCCACCGGCACAGTCCGGGTTCGGCCGCCGATCTCTTGAATGGGAACCAGGCCGATGGAGTCTCCCTGCAGCGCCACCATCTGGTTTATTTTACCAGCGGCCACAGCGTCTGCCGCTGCCACGCCGAACCGGGTGGCCAGCAGCCGGTCGTTGGCGGATGGTGATCCGCCGCGCTGCAGATGGCCCAGCACCGTAGCCCGGGTCTCCAGGCCTGTGCACTTTTCAATTTCATCGCCCAGTTTGAAGGCAACGCCGCCGAGACGGATGGCGTCGGGGCTGTCGGCTACCACGCGGCTCACGGACATCTGTCCGCCTTTGGGCTTGGCGCCTTCCGAGATCGCAATGATGCTGAAATTACGGCCGTGATCGCGTCGTTCTCGCACTTTGGCGCAGATGGCGTCAAGATTATATTCAATCTCTGGAATCAGGATGATATCCGCGCCTCCGGCGATGCCGGCGGACAGCGTCAGCCAGCCGGCGTAGCGACCCATGATCTCCACCAGCATGATGCGATGATGCGACTGCGCCGTAGTATGAATGTAGTCAATGGCCATGGCCGCAGTGGACATGGCGGTATCAAAGCCAAAAGTCACGTCAGTACCGTACAGATCGTTGTCAATCGTCTTGGGTACGCCCACCACGGCCACGCCCTTTTCGATCAACTGGCGGCAGATGGTCATGGTGCCGTCGCCGCCGATGCAAACCAAGGCGTCCAGGCGATGCCGGTTGATGTTTTCCAGGGTCTGCGCCGAGACATCCTTTTTGACGATCCGGCCGTCCTGCTTGATCGCATGATTGAAAGGATTGGCCTTGTTCGAAGTGCCGAGGATGGTGCCGCCCAGCTGCAGAATGCCGGAGGCATCGTCATAGCTCAGAGGCCGGCTGCGGTTTTCGATCAATCCTTCAAAGCCATCCTCAAAGCCGATCACTGGGATGGCGTGTTTAAGACTCAGCGTCTTCACAACCGCTCGAATCACCGCATTGAGACCGGGGCAATCGCCGCCCCCGGTCAACAGACCGACGCGCTTGATATCTTTCATGCATTTATTCCTTTTATGAATTCCATCCATCTATCCTATGCTAAAAATGTATGAAATGTAATCTAGAAAAACCAGTATTTTCAGGGTAAAGCCGGCCGGCACTGTGCGGTTGTGACGGGGCGCACCAGCCGGTGGCAAAGCTCGGTTTCATCCAGCCGAGCCCGGCATAAACCCTCGGATGGAAAAAATTAACGATTGATATTTAGCATGACAATCTCTATTATAAGATGGTGCTTGGCGCCCATCGGCGCCAATAAAAATCGTCGGGTTTAACACCAGCAAGCGATGACCGATCCGATCCATCATAAGAACAGGCTGCGTGAAATGCGCAACCACTTCGACTATTAGCCTAACGGCGTTTTAGATCCATTTTCAATCATTCATTCACTAAATCAAGGAGACAACCATGAGCATCGCCAAAGTCACAGAGATCATCTCTTCCTCACCCAAAAGCTTCAAGGATGCCGTCGAGCAGGGCATCGCCCGGGCGAACAAAACGCTGGAAAACGTAACCGGCGCCTGGATCAAGGATCAAAAAGTGGAGGTGGTGAAAGGCAAAATCACGCAATATCGCGTTGTTATGAGGATCACATTTGTGTTGAAGGACTTGAAAGCGAATGAAAAATAAAAGGAAATAACGAAGACCATATCCATCGCAATTTAATAAAGGCGCGGTCCCAACCGAATGATATGCCGGTTGGGACCGTTCCGTTAGAGCTGCCGATTCCAATGAAAATTTTACTTCATACAGTCGGCCGCGGCATCTCAGCACCGGACTTGAACTTCAAGGGCTGATCGCCTACGCAAGGGCACTGCTCAGCCGCCTGTCTTCTCAGCCGTCTTGTCACATGCCTTGTGGCTGCAGCAGTCGCAAACCGAATCGAACTTATCTGAACACCATCCGGCTCTCCGGAGACTCGACGTAATCGATGGTGTGTCCATGCACCCATTGGCCGTTTTGTTTGAATTCAGAAACTGTGTGCATTCGGCCGTCCGGCAGAAACTGGCTGGTGCTGCGGACCTCGGTGATGCCATGGGCGTTGTTGGTCACCATTTCATGGCTCACCCACTTGTCTACCTCCAGATGCATGGTGCCGTTGGTAAAGAATCCCGCAGTGGTAAAGTAGTAATAGACCAGGCATCGCCGTGCTTTGTCCCAGAAGAGAATGGTCTCTCCACCGTATTCGCCGTCATTGACCGAGTGCAGCATACGGATCGCCTGACCGTTGAGAATGCGTTCCCAGCGGGCGATATCCTGCATAGGCGGTTGACCTGGCGCCTGAGCAAAACGGCCTATATAGGTTTTGTTCAGGTAGGGCTTAAACGGCCGCAGATGCTCGTTCAAGCTGTCAGGTTCCGTGTTCACCTGGCCGGCCGCCAGGCTCGCTGATATCAACAAAGCGGTTAGTAATGGTTTCATCTTCGCTCCAAGGTTTTATGGATACTGTTCATTTAACAACACGTACAGACCGCGTTTTATTCACAGCCATCGCCCCACGACGATCTAATCAGGCTGAAAAGATTGGGGAAAAAAGAACCGTCGTCGCTATTGCCCGAACTGGCCCATGACCATTTAATCCTTGCAGAATTGTTCATATATCACTAAATTTTTTCAGATTATCGGAGGATCCTTTTGTTGAAAAAAATCAGTTGGAACCACTCTTTTACCTTTTTTCTGCTGCTCTTCGCGGCAGCGACCTCTTTTTCCATCGCGCTGACCCAGATCGCGCTGACGCTGGCAGTGATCCTATGGCTCGGTCTGTGCCTGAAAGAGAAGAAAAAGCCGTTTCCCCGTACTCCCCTGGACTGGTTTTTCGTCGCCTGGCTGTTCATGGAGATCATCTCCACCTTGTTTTCTCCGGGCCGCTATCTGGCGCTGGAGCATTTTGTCAAACGGGCCCTGCTGATCCCCATCGTCTATCTGATCGCCGGCTCGTTGCAGACCCGAAAGCAGTTGCGTTGGCTGCTGCTGAGCCTGCTTGGCGTAATGACCATCGTCGCAATCATCGGCATTGTAAAATATCACCTCGGACCCGGCGGACTGGAAGGACGGTTAAAGCTGTTCAATCATTACATGACCTCCGGCGGCCTTTTGATGATCAACGGGCTTTTGGCCTTGGCTTTTGTCTTTTCCCGCGCTCCACGTCGTGTACGGCTCATCGCTCTGGCCGCCGCGGTGCTGATGTTTTTTCCCCTGATCTACACCTACACCCGCAGTTCGTGGATGGGCTATCTGGCCGGATTTGCTTTCATCATCCTCTTCACCCGCTGGAAATTAATATTCGCACTGATCCCGGCGGTGTTGCTGGCTTTTTGGGCGGCGCCCCCCTCGCTGCAGGACCGTCTGACCAGTGTGGTGGATCCCTGGCACCCGAACAACATCGAGCGCACTTTTATGTGGCAGGCCGGGGTGCGAATGGTCCAACACAGTCCGCTGTACGGCTATGGCGACAGCGAAGTGGGCAAGCGATCAGAACCCTATAAATCACCGCAGGCCAAGGAACGGGCCGGCCATTTACACAACAATCTGCTCATGTTCGCCGTCATCCTCGGCATTCCGGGTCTTTTGGTCGTGCTCGGACTTTTTATCCGCATCCTGGCGACCGAGTGGACCACTCTGAAAAGCCTAGCCGCGGATGACTGGCTGCTCTCGGGAACCGCGCTGGGAGCTTTGGCCGCATTCATCGGATTTCAGATCAACGGTTTGTTCGAATGGAATTTCGGCGATGCCGAGGTCGCTATGCTGATGTGGCTGACCGTGGGAATGTCGCTGGCCGCCGGCCGCCTCCGGAGTGCGTCCGATTGAAAACGTTTCTGCGCAATTCGTTTTCGCGCCTGTTCTCTCAGGGCGCCGGTAAACTATCGATCTTTATCTGGAGCATGATTCTTGCGCGCCGGCTCAATCCGGAAGGCTTTGGCGCTTATATGTACATCGCCGCCGTGGCGGTGATGATCGGCATGATCTCCGATTATGGTCTGGCGAACCTGACCATCCGCGATGTGGCCAGGACGCCCGCCACCTCAGAGCGCACGCTCACGCACACCATGGCGCTGCGTACCCTGCTGGCGCTGTTCGCCTATGGCCTGTACGCCGCGCTGGTGTTCACGCTGCCCGGATTCGGCGGCGTCATTGAACCTGCGCTCATTTTTGGTCTGACGATTTTTACCGTCTCCTGGATCAACGGCTACAACGCCATCCTCAACGCGCACGAGCAGCTGCACTGGTCCTCTTTCATGAACGCGTTGACGCCGCTGCTGACGCTGAGCGCAGGATTGCTGTTACTCGACATAGGCTGGGGCCTGCTCGGCGCCGCCGTTGCCTCTGTTTTTGCCGGGGTCTCGGTTCTGACCGCGGAGATCAGCCTGTTTCGCGCCAAGCATATCAGCTTCAGCCGCTCGTTGTCATCGTCCGCAATCATCGATCTGCTGCGCCGTTCGTTCCCCTTTTTTCTTGTGGCGTTGCTTTCCACGGTAAACGTATCGATTGACTCGGTTTTACTAGAAAGCCTGAGCGGCAAAGAAGCGGTCGGCCTGTACAGCGCGGCTTTCAAACTGCTTTTGTCGCTCATGATCCTGCCGGCTGCGGTCAGTGATGCAATTTTTCCCATCTGGGCGCGCGATTCGGCGGAAGGTTCGACAGCAAACCGGCTGGCTCTGCACCATGTGCTGCGCTGGCTGTTCATCGCCGGCGTTCTGACTGCCGGCGCGATCCTGGCAGCCGCCGAACCTCTGATCCGGCTGCTCTACGGCGCCGAGTTCATCGCGGCTATCCCGGCGCTGCGCCTGCTCAGCCTGGCGCTGGTGTTTATGTTCCTTAGCGCACCGCTCACCGTACGCCTGATGGTGGCCAACAGACTGAAGGCCGTATTGATGACCTTCACCCTCGTGGTGGCCGTGGATATTATCGGCAATCTTTTTCTGATCCCTCGCTGCGGATTGATGGGCGCAGCCGCGGTTCGCCTGTTTGCGGAAGCGCTCAATTTCTGCCTGCAGGTTTTATTCATCAGCCGGGGCTCTCGATGCCCAGCTCCGGCGACAACAACGAACGATGCTTCAAGCCGGTTGCCTTTCCGCCGGGCCGAGGCTGGAATCTCTGGAAAGCGGAGTTAACGTGGTCCTGTCCGTCGTCATCGTCAGCTATAACACCCGCGATCTGCTCGACCGCTGCGTGCATTCCGTGATCGCCGGCACCACGGTGGCCCATGAGATCATCGTCGCGGACAACGCCTCGAGCGACGGCTCGGCCGGTCACATCCGCGCCCAGTTCCCCGGGGTTCGGGTCTTGGAGCTGGGTTCTAACCTTGGATTCGGCGCCGCGAACAACGCCGCGGTTAAAATCAGCAGCGGCGAATTGCTGATGTTTCTGAATTCAGACACCGAAATCCGGCCGCAGGCGATGGATCGCATGGCCGCCTTTTTCCAGCAGCATCCTCAAGTCGGCATCGCCGCACCCAACGTGGTCTATCCCGATGGCCGGTTTCAACCGGCAGCCGGGGCGCTGCCCGGTCTGCTGCAGGAGTTTCGTGACCGCCGCACCCATCGAAGATTGAACGCCGGCGATGAGGCGCTGCGCATGCGCCTGCGCGAACAGTACAGCCGGCCGCAGCGGGTGGGCTGGGTGACCGGCGGCTGCCTGATGATCCGGCGCAGCCTGTTCACCCAATTGAACGGGTTCGATGAAGAGATGTTCATGTATTTTGAAGACAAGGATCTATGCAAACGGGCGCAGGACCTGCACTGGCAAGTGATGACCGTTCCGGATGCGGAGATCGTCCATGTGTTGGGAGGAAGCTCCGCAGGCGCCGGTGGACGGCTGCGGGCGGTGTATCGGCAGAGTCAACGCCGCTATTATCAAAAACATCTCGGCTGGCTTTCAAACCAAGCGCTCTTGTTCTATCAGGCTGTGTCGAAATGAACCGCCGCATCAGGATTTTACAGATCATCAACGAGGCCGCCATCGGCGGTGGACAATCTCATGTGCTGCAGCTGGCCTCCAGTCTGGACCGAACTCGTTTCGAGGTCAGCGTAGCCTGTAGAGACAACGGTCCGCTCACGGAACAGCTGCGCGCCATCGCCGTGCCGGTTCATCCTTTTGCCATTGCGCGATTTGCCTCTCCATACACCCTGCGGGCCATGGTGCGGCTGCTGCGCGAGCGGCAAATCGATATCGTGCACACGCACGGCGGCATCGCTGGAGTTTGGGGACGGCTGGCGGCCTGGGCTGCAAAAACGCCGGTCCGTATCCATACGCTGCATGGCATCCATTATCTGCACTATCGCAGCCGACTTAATCGGATCGCGTTTACCACCCTCGACCGCCTGTTGGCCGTCGGCACGGAGAAAATCATCTGCGTCTCCGAGGCGGACCGGAAGGCGGGCATTGCCGCAGGCTGTTTTCCCGCTGATCGGGCGGTGCTGATCCGCAACGGCATTCCAGTTCCCTCTCTGCCGGCTGAGTTCAGCGCCCGGCGTAAAAAAGCGGAACTCGGCCTCCCTGCTGCAGCCGCAGTGATCGGAACAGTCGGACGGTTGCACGTTCAAAAAGGTCAGAGACGGTTTCTCGAGGCGATCCACATCGTGCGGCAGGAAATTCCAAATTCAATCGCCCTGCTGGTGGGCGACGGCCCGCTGGCCAAAGAGCTGGAGGTCCGCACCGGTGAGCTGGACCTGCAGAATCATGTCCGATTCCTTGGATCCCGTCGCGATGTTGCGGAACTCATCGCGCTGATGGACGTATTTGTCCTTAGTTCAGAGTGGGAAGGCATGCCCCTCAGCCTGCTGGAAGCCATGGCGTTGGAACGGCCGGTGGCTGCCTTTGCCATCCCTGGCGTAACCGAAGCGATTCAGGACGGCGAATCAGGCGTGCTGGCAACGCCCCGGGATGCCGGGTCACTGGCACAGGCGATTCTGCGTCTGCTTCAAGACCGCGAACAAGCCCGCCGGCTGGCGAAAAAAGGCCGGCAGATTTTTTACCAACAATTTCAGGAAACAAAAATGGTACACGCCACAGCCGACCTGTACACCAGGCTGTATGGCGCGAGCGTGACCCAAAAAACAACTAGATGAACGGATGAAGTCTATGGCCGTGGCTCTGATTCACGATTGGTTGACCGGCATGCGAGGAGGGGAAAAGGTTCTCGAAACCCTGTGCGGCCTTTTCCCCGAGGCGGATATTCACACCCTGGTGCATGTTCCGGGATCGGTCTCTGCGACGATCGAAAGCCGACCCATGGTCACCTCGTTTATACAGAATCTGCCCGGCGTCAAAGTCGGCTACCGCAGCTATCTGCCTTTGTTTCCGACAGCGGTGGAACGGTTTGACTTGAGCGCCTATGATCTGGTCGTCTCCTCCAGCCACTGTGTGGCCAAGGGCGTTATTCCGCGCCCAGATGCGTTTCATCTCTGCTATTGCCACACGCCCATGCGGTATGTCTGGGACCAATATCCCCAGTACTTTGCGCCGGAAAAAATGAACGCACTTAAAAAACGGCTGGTGCCGTTGTTTGCCAATTACTTGCGTATGTGGGATGTGACCAGCAGCGTCCGTGTCGATCGTTTTGTCGCCAACTCGTCCCACGTAGCCGGCCGCATTCAAAAATATTACGGCCGCCGCGCCGACATAGTGCACCCACCGGTGGCCACAGCGCACACGCGAATCTCGGAAACAGATGACGGCTATTTTTTACTGGTGTCAGCCTTCGCCCCCTACAAACGGATCGACCTCGCCATACAGGCGTTCAACCAGCTGAACGAAAAACTGGTCATCGTCGGCTCTGGCCCGGAAGAGAAAAAGCTCAAAGCGCTGGCAGCTCGCAACATCGAGTTCACCGGCTGGATCGACGCGCAACAGCTGAACAGCTGTTATGCCCGTTGCCGGGCGCTGATCTTTCCCGGTGAAGAAGATTTCGGCATGGTGCCGGTGGAAGCCCAGTGCTGGGGCAAGCCGGTCATCGCTTTCGGCAGAGGCGGTTCGCTGGAAACCATAGTCGGCCACTGGGCGGACAGCGCCCGTAAACCTGCTGCCGCCTGCACCGGACTTTATTTCAGAAACCAGACCGTACAGGATCTCATCCAGGCGGTGAGGGCTTTTTCGCGCTGGCAACCGAATCCCAAAATGATACGCAAACACGCACTTCGCTTCGACGCCGCTGTCTTTATCAAAGCCATTAAGAAACTGATCCAGGAACGGGAACGGCTATGAAGACCGCCAGGCATAAAACCGATCTTCTGATCCCCTTCATTCAGCTGGTGACCGACGCCGGCGCCATCATCGGCGCGTTCCTCTTTTCCTATTGGTTGCGATTTCACTCGCCGCTGGTTCATCTGGTGCCGGTGACCAAGGGATTCCCCGAGTTTCATGTCTATGTGCTGAGCTCGCTGGTGGTTTTCCTCATCTGGGCGTTTGTGCTCAAATCCCTGGGCATGTATGGTCCGAACAGGAACGTCGGCGCGGTGGATGAATTGATCCTCATCTTCAAGGCGGTGACCCTGGGCATGCTCATTGTCACCGCCGCCGCTTTTTTCTATCGCGGCTTTTCCTACTCCCGCGTCGTCTTTGCCTTGATCTGGGCTTTTGCGATTCTGTTTTTGTTCGTTGTCCGCTTTCTGCTGTTGAAAATTGAAACCCACCTGCACCGCAGAGGCAAGCATATGCTCAGAGGCGTAATCGTGGGCACCAGCCCCTGGAGCCTCACTCTGCTGGAACGGATCCGCCGGCATCCCGGCTTTGGCATCGACCTCCTCGGTTATGCCGGCGATAATCCCCTGCTCTCCGGCCAAATCGCTTGTCTGGGCACTCTGGCTCATCTTCGCCGGCTGGTGGAGACGCATCACATGGACCTGGTGTTCATCGCCCTGTCGAAAAACGAGGATACCCTGGTGCAGGAATGCATGAACGCCTGTGCAGGACTGAACATCGGTTTTTTTATGATCCCGCCCTCCTTGGAGCTGATGAGCAGCCGCATGGCCATTCAGGAGATCGGCGGCGTGCCCATGTTCAAAATCAAAGAGCCGGCGGTCACTGGATGGAACCGAGTGTTCAAACGGACCTTTGATCTTGTTTTCAGCGCCTTGGCGCTGCTGATGATCTGGCCGATTCTGGCTCTCCTCGCGCTGGCGGTCAAACTGGGATCGCGGGGATCGGTGCTCTACCGGCAACGGCGCGTGGGACTCGACGGCTGCGAGTTCGACTGCTTGAAATTCCGCACCATGTACATGGATGCGGAAGCCAAGACCGGTCCGGTCTGGACGCAAAAAAACGATCCCCGCGTCACGCCGATCGGACGGTTCCTGCGGCGGTTCAGCCTCGATGAGCTGCCGCAACTCTTCAATGTGCTTAAAGGCGAGATGAGTCTGGTGGGTCCCAGGCCGGAGCGGCCCCATTTTGTCGAACAATTTCAGAAAAGCATTCCCAAATACCTGGAGCGCCATCGCGTTAGGTCGGGCATGACCGGATGGGCGCAGGTGAACGGGTTGAGGGGAAATGTGTCTATTGACGAACGCACCAAGTACGACGTTTATTATGTCGAGAACTGGTCGCTGTTTTTCGACATCAAGATCATTTTGAAAACCATCTGGTCTGTCATTCAGGGCGAAAACAGCTATTGACCGGCTGCCCATAAAAAAGGCGCGGAAAGAATCCCGCGCCTTTTTGGCTGTGGCTGTGTGCTTATTTGATCAACAGCATGCGTCGCAGCTGAGTGAATGTGTGCGAATGACTGAAGGCCTGTAGACGATAAAAATAGACGCCTGAGGCCGCCTTTTCACCCCGCTCGTTGCTGCCGTCCCATTGAACGCTGTGCCTGCCTGCGGCCAGAGAACCGTTGACCAGCTGCTTGACCTCCCGCCCCAGCATATCATAGACTGTCAAAAGAACTGTACCCGGCTGCGCCAGAGTGAATTGGATCTGCGTCGACGGATTAAAAGGATTGGGATGGTTCTGCTCCAAAGCAAACCGCTCCGGCTGAACGACGGGTTTGGCGGCATCTGTGGTTCCGGCTGAGGTCCTCAGCGTCAACCCGTAGACGTTGAGCGTGCTGCTCAAAACCAAAGAGGTGGACAGCGTCGGAGCGCTCTCGCAGCCGACGACAGAAGCCGAAACCACATAAGAGTCTGCCGGCAAGCCTTCCACAGTGTAGCTGCCGTCTTCCGCCGTAACCGAAGCGGCCACCACCTCTTCATCTGCTCGCAGGACAATCAAAGCGCCTTCGATGGCTGTTCCGGACTGATCGAGCACCCGGCCGGCACACTGGTAAGCGCCGACCGGTTGCGGGCAAAGCCCGATGTCTACGCTGGCGATCTCCTGGCCAGCTACGACCTCAATCAGCTTGGCCTCTTTCCAAGTGCGTGCGTCGTCGTAAAATTCGGCTTTGTAGCCGACCGCATGGATCAGCAGCAAGTACTTGGCCGGCGGCAGACCGCGCAGCACATAGGCGCCATCCTCGCCGGTGATCGCCTTTCTGATCCGGCCGCGGCTTGACACCGGCATGGCCATGATATGCACACCAGGCAAAGGCAGCTTGGTGCTGTCATCGATCACCAGTCCGGAGAGGGTGACTGGCAGAGGTTCGATTTTTCCCAGTTTGAAATCGATGTCGTCCGCTATCTCTGAAGAGGCCAGCACTATTTGTTTTGCCTCCCGCCGGCTGGCGACGCTGTCATACCACTGCGGAACGTAACCGGCAACGGCTGCGCTGGCCAGGTATGCGCCGGGGGGCAGACCGCCGATGAAATACCGGCCTTCTCCATCGGTGAGCCCGCGCGTTCGCACGCGTCCGCGCACGGATTGCACTTCGATGACCGCATCCGCGATAGGCTGACCGTTCTCCGCATCGGTTGCTCGTCCCTGAATTGCGGCGCCGGCGCTCAGAGTAAAATCGATGCCGGTCACGCTGTGACCGCTCTCCATCGTCACCAGGTCAGCCTGGCGCAGAGAGTCAGCCTCCTGCCAATATTCCTTCATATACCCTTTCGCTTGCGCTTCCACCACATAGCGGCCGGAAGGCAGACCGGCGAAAACATAGAAACCATCATCCAGGCTGATGGTTTCAAAGTATCGTTGCCGTCCGATGTTTTTTTCTTCATTGTAGACACGAATGGCAGCGCCGGCGATCGGTGCAGCGGTGACCGCGTCAAGCACATGTCCGCTCAGGCTGCCCCAGGCGGTCAGGGCGAAATCGACAGGACTGTGCATGCCCGCACTGACAGCCACCGGTGTGGCCAGATTCATGGCCGTTGCGTTGTCAAACCATTCGGCCGCATAGCCGTAAGCCTCCGCACGCACTCGATATCGGCCGGCTGGCAGCGATAGAGTATAAACGCCCAGCTGGTCGCTGCGGGCGTGACCCGCAACCGTCTGACGTTGGTCGCCAGATCGAGAGGCGTCGTAGACCGCGATCCAGGCATGGGGGATGGGCATGCCGGTCGCCTCAGCCGTAACGATGCCCGTGATCGCGCTGGTTTGATCCAGGGTAAAATGAATGTCGGTTTTTTCCTCCGGCGCGGTGACCATCACGGTGTCAGCCTCGTTGCCGACAGCAGCCTCCTGATAGTATTCGGCGGTATAACCTTCACGGGCCGCCTTGAGCAAATAGCTGCCTGTGGCCAGGCCGCTAAAGCGGTAGAGTCCCGCCGCATCGGTCCGGGCTGTCTTAACCCTCTCTGCACGACGCAGCAGACCCAGCCTGTAAAGAAAGACCTCTGTCTCCGCCAGCGGACTTGCGCCGTCGGCCATGTACACAGCGCCGGAGATGGCTGCGCCCGGCTTTAGGTGAAATGAAATGTTGATCACCGTGTCTTTACGGGCCAGGTTGACGGCCGCTGCCTGAAGCAGCGACTCGGCGTGATCGTAATATTGGACGAGATACTCTTCCCTTTCGGCCTTGACCACATAAGCCCCTGGCATAAGGTTGCCGATCATCCAGGCGCCGTCGCCGTCGCTGGTATCGCTGAGAGAAAAAGAGGGCACACCTATTCGAGCGACTGTTACCACCGCATCGGCCAGAGGGGCTGAAGCCTCATCGAAAACCTGGCCGCCCAGAACCGAGCCCGCATCATAGTATTTTCGCCAATCATCCCGCCAAGTGTCCGCACCATCTGCCAAGGCGGAACTGCCCGTCAGAAACAGAACAGGCAGCAGGATCAAACTGAAACCCTTTTTCATGGATGCTCCTCATTCGACTAAAAGTCGAATTAAATCGAGTTCTTTTACTAATCTACGGCAGTTTCTTCACCCGGATCGAGCGCCAACCGTCTGCTCCGGTTCGGGCTGAGCCGCTTTTACCCACGCGCACTTGGCCTGCCGTAGGATGAATCAGTCTCGTTCCTACCATCAGTTGCAACCCGCGTGCCATGAGAAAACGACGGTACGAACAGCCTTATAGATAGTAATAACAATGTTTCACTTTTACTGATTCCCGGTTGTTCGCCGGCTGCAATGCCAAAATCGATCCATTGATTACAAAAATGAAATTGGGTTGCCAAAGGGCGCCTGCATTTTTTTAGTTTTTTGCCATTGAGAGCGCAGGCAATTGCGGCAAAGACAATCTGGGTATTATCTGGCAGCTGAGTTTTTGCCATGGCCTATTGCGATGAAAATATTTCCAAACCGTTTTGTTTCGCTGGCGACAAAGCAGCGCTCGACGAGCTCCCAACTCTTGCGCGATTGATCAGCGGCAAGTCTGGCAGGATGAAGCCTGGAATGTACTGATCAAAAATGACATAATAACCGTCCTCCTTGAGAAGGGGAAGAGTATTTTTGAACACACGTTCCGGATCGGCGATCACGGAAAAGCCAAAAGCGCTGACAACGACATCGATCCCGGCCCCTGTCTTGGAGGAAAAAATGATCTTTAGCCAAACATCAGAAGCTTCCGCATCAAGTTTCAGTGGAACCTTCCTTAATAAAAATCCGCTTTGATCCGGTAGTAGCTACAGCCCGCTTTGAAGGCAACCGGCGGCATTGACAGCTGGCCTGACAGGGCATCTAGCCGGTTATCCAAAATTTTTTCGCCTCCAGGTCAAGTCCTGCATGAACCATTTTGACCGTCGAATGGGTGCTGTTCCAATCCGAAAACAGTAATTGCCTTATTCCAATTTTCTATGCGGTCCTCGGTGTTTGACCAGCTCCATTCAAAGCAACTATCTGAAAATCGTCAAGCTAGAAATAAGTTTTCTGCCGTAAAATAATGGATCTTTTTTAGCAAGCAGCGCGTCGCCATAGTAAAAATCGGTCCAATCACTGTGATTCCGTCGACAAAATGTTCTGATTGAAGCATCGTGATGGAAGAATGGCCTGTATCAGGGTGTAAAGGGGGCTCAAGTTCAATAGGCCCATATCTGCGGCGGATGCTCAGGCCCGCCGACGCTCGCAGCATTGTGGCGGGACCTCGATATTATTCAGCAGATAGGCAAAGAGGAGAGTAAGGAGCAGGCCTCAAAGCTGCGAGTGCTCTTTGAGGCCCGGCTTTTTACCCCAGCGGATTTTCCTTATTTTACCAACAGCATCTTGATCATCTGCGTCCATTTATCCGTTTTGCAGCGGCAGATATAGACCCCACTGGCTGCGGCAGCGCCGTGATCATTATTGCCGTCCCAAGAAACACTTTTTTCGCCAGCTTGCTCCGGGCGATCGCACAGCGTTCTGACGAGTTGGCCGGCTGCATTGAAGATTTGCAGCTGGACGTACGTAGGACCGGCAATGGTATAGCGGATGGTCGTTGTGCTGTTAAAAGGATTGGGGAAATTTTGCGCCAGTTTGTACTGATGCGGCAATTCATATTCCTGCTCAACGTCGGTCACGGCGTCGGCGACCTCGATTAATGCACTCATCTCCTGCCCTGAGGCAGAGATTTCTTTAATGTTAAATCCACTTGGCGAACCGTCCGCCCATTTCAAGGTCGCATGACTGGCATCTGGATCTGTTGAGAGCAGGTCATAGCCGGTGGCTGGATCTGCTCCGTCCCACAACGCCAGCGCGTTGTTAAAGGGCGGACCATAGACAGGCCGGATCATGCGAATAGCACGGCGGCCCCAGTCGGTGGCGCCGATAGTCGCCCAATCGCCGGCAGATACGCCGGCTGGTGCGCCCAGGCTGCCATAAACGGCGGCATCTTCGATGATATGCCAAACCGCCAGTCCCGCATCCGGCAGATCGCTGTCATAGGCGATGTCGGGCTGCCGGTTTTCCACGATAAAATACTCCTGATGGCCATGTTTGGGATCGTACAAAATATAGGCGATGTGCGATTGTTCTATGGCGGGGATGGGGATGAAGGTGGTTTCCGAGATAATGGCCGGCTGCACCCAGCCAAGGCGGATTTTCAAAAAAGGATCTAGATGACTGTCAGAATAACAGATATCCATGAGCGAATAAACGCCGGCCGCGTAAGGCATAAAAAAGTTAAAATACTCATCCGGCAGATTGAATAATGCGTGCGCCAGCTCATGCGCCACTGTTGCCAGGCTGGGTGGCGCTCCCAGATATGCTTCGGCGATGATGGGAATGGTTACGCCATCTGCCATCAGCGGCTGTGCCGCCGGATACTCTTTGCTGTACGGCGTACGCACCGTGCCGAACGGAGCGTTTTGTGGGATGACGATGAGTACGAGCAGTTCTTCCGGCGAGAGGTATTTGTCGCCGTTCATATCAAAAGCCGAAAAATTGAAAGAGGGATCAGCCTTGGAGATCGCTTCCGCCCACTTTTCAACATGAGGATGAATCCAGCCATCGCCATTGCTGTCCGCGGCATCCTCGGGTCCCCAGTAATAGGATGCCGGCTTTGCTGCATCATACCAGCCTTTAACGCCTGCGTTGCTGATCATAACCCTGTTATGCGAGTTTACATCGTAATAGTCGCGCACGCTTGGCGCTGCCCCGAAAAGTAATTTCTGCACGTCTGAAAGAGCAGGCGCGGGATGCTCCGGGCGATGTGGATCCCAGCAGATCGCCAGAACAGGGCGTTGGCCATCGGCCGGACTGAGATTATCGAATGAAGCATTTATATCGGGACACGGGGATCTGAAAGCGATGACCGTCATGTTACGGTCGCCGAGATAAGCGGCGCCGCCGCCGTCCACTTGCCATTGCAGGGCTATTTGATGCGCACCGCCTGCTAGGAAGCGGCTGATAAAATGAAAGCTTCGAACGCCGTCAAAATCGGTTGCATTCAAAACAACATTCGAAGGCGAGATGGGCTGGCCGTCAATCACCGCTCTGACGAACATTCTTTTACCATTGGTGGTGTAAGCCTCCGCAGACAAGGCGACACAAACCTGGCTGTTCTCAGGGAGAATGACATTGGCGTTGAGATCTGGTATCGCAGTCATGCCTGCAGATGTCGTCGACACTTGCGGCCCGCTTGGTGCACTGATAGAGACGATAGTTCCACCTTCTTCCGGCATCGTTAGCGCATTCGCCTGTCCGACCGTCATGGTCCGGTCGCCCAGATAGCCGGTTGCACCGCCGTCAACCAGCCACTGCAAAGAAACAATGTGCTTGCCGGCCGGAATGCCCGGTGCGGCGAATATAAATGAACGGGTGCCATAGAATGCGCTTGCGCAAAACACTACATCCGATGGTTTAGCGGGCTGACCATCCACTACCGCGCGGACGAACATACGTTTGCCGGCGGTAATTTCCGCTTCAGCGCTCAAGGAAATAAATAGATCGCTTGTCTGGGTCATATTAACCATCGTGCTCATGTGTGGGATGTCCTGAAAGCTGCCGCCGGCGGTACTGACATCCGGCCCGCTCGGCGCCGACACGGTCTGAATGTGCCGGGGGGCTGTAGCAATCCACATAGAACGGTCGCCGAATTGCGCCTGGGCGCCGCTATCCACTTTGTATTGAATGACCGCCTTGTGTTGTCCCCCCCAGACATTGGCGCTGAACTGGAACGCATGTGTGCCGCGAAAATCACCGTTTACCAGGATAACATCTGAGGGTGAGGCCACTTCGCCGTCCACCAGGGCGCGGACAAACATGCGTTTTTTTCCAATGGTATAGCATTCCGCCGAGACGCTGATGCAGACATTGCCGGGCTGATACTGAAAAAAAGTAATCGCGAGTCCCGGCACATCGACAAACGAAGTGGCTGCTTCGCCGACTTGGGGACCGCTGGCCGACGCAGTTACATAGACATAGCTGGCGGCAAAAGACAAGCCTGTGCACAGCAAAGGCAATATGACACTAACGTATACGATTTTAGCAAAACGCATGGCAAGTCCTTTCATTTATGGCAGATAAACCATCTCTGCTTAACGTTATCGCGCCTTGCCGGGACGACAACCTTTCGCCATACCGTCCTTTTATTGGGAATTCTGTAATTTCGGAATGATAATACTTGATAAATATTATTAAAATATTTATGATAATCTTGGTGAAATTATGGCATTTTTATGATATATCCGTGAGATCACCCTATGTCCAGGAACACCCTCTGCTATTGTTTTGGCCCTTTCAAACTCGAGACGGATGCACACCGTCTATTGCTGCAGCAACAGGAAATCGCACTGCGTCCTAAGGCTTTTGAGACGTTGCTCTATTTGGTGCAGCATGCAGGCCGGCTGGTGAAAAAAGAAGAGTTGCTGGAAAAAATTTGGAGCGGCAGCTTTGTCTCCGAAACAACGCTTACGCACTGCATCGAGGAGATCCGGACGGCCTTGCTGGACGACGCACACAATCCCCGCTATATTAAAACCGTGCATCGCCTCGGCTACAAATTTATTGACGAGGTGATTGAACTCCCCTTTGCCTCTTCACCTGCACATTCCAAAGGGGCCGGCAGCTCAGCGCCTGCGTTATTTGCTGCGCTGCGCCAGCATCGCCTCGCCGTTCTTACCCTGCCGGCATTACTAGGGCTGGTCATCTTGTGGTGCAGTATAAGACCGAGAGTGTCTGCCATTGATTCACTGGCAGTGCTGCCTTTTCTGAACCTCAGCGGCGACACCAGCAAGGAATACATTGTCGATGGCATGACCGATGCGCTCATAACGCGTCTGGCCGGTTTAAAAGGCACGCGCATCATATCCAGGACCTCGGTCATGCAATACAAAAGTACAAAAAAGCCTTTGCCGGCGATCGGACACGAACTCGGCGTCGACGCCGTGATCGAAGGATCCGTGTATCAGGATTCCAGCCGCATCCGTGTTACGGTTCAACTGGTCAAGATTCATAATGAAAGCCATCTCTGGGCGGAAACCTATGAACGCCCCCTGGATGAGTTGTGGACGTTCCAAAATGATTTGGCGCAGGCCATCGCTCATGCCATCAGTAACAAGCTGCTGCCGGAGCAAACGCTGTCTAAGGTGGAACCAGGAGAACCCCGCGCCTATGAGGCTTATCTGAAGGGCCGCTATTTCTTTGAAAAACGTAACGAGGAGGGTTTTATAAAGGCGCTGGAATATTATCGGCAAGCGTTATCGCTGCAGCCGCAATTCGCCCCCGCCCTTGCCGGTGTGGCAGACTATTACAATATGCTCGCTAATTACGATTTGCTGCCGCCGGATCAGGCTGCGCCCTTGGCGAGGACAGCCGCCTCGCAGGCGCTGGCGCTCAATGCGAATCTCGCCGAAGCGCATGCAGCGCTTGGTTTTACCGCGGCGTTCTATGATTGGAATTGGCAGCAGGCCGAGGCATCATTGCAACAAGCGGTCGCGATCAATGCCAGTAATGCCGATGCTCATCACTGGCTGGCCTTGCTCTATGTGATTACCAATCGCTATGCCCAGGCGCAGCAGGAGATAAAAACAGCACAACTGCTCGATCCGCTTTCTTTGATCATCAACACCAACGATGGCTGGATTTGCTATTTTCAGCGGCGCAATGACCTGGCAAAAGAAAAACTGCAAAATGTGTTGGAAATGGATTCTGTTTTTGTATCAGCTCTCATCAAGATGGGCTGGGTGCTGCAGCAATGTGGAGAGGCGCGGCAAGCGCTTGTGCTCTTTGATCGAGTCCGCTCGATTCTACAGAATGATATTTCAGCAAAGGCCTGGTATGGTCATGCTCTGGCCCTCGCAGGTGAAAGGCAAATGTCGAATCGTATGTTGCAGGAAATTATTGCCTCGGCGCAGAACCGCTATGTTCCCGCCTATCCGATTGCCTGCATTCATGCTGCTTTGAGCGATAATGAAGCCGCCTGGAACTGGCTCGAAAAGGCGTATGCGCAGCGCAGCAATTGGCTGGCCTGGTTTGCTCACGATCCGAAAATGGATGCCCTGCGCTCAGACCCTCGTTTTGAGCTGCTGGCTCGCCGCATCGCGGAACGACATGAGGAAGGAAAGTAGACAAGCGCAAAATTCATCCGCGAGAGATGGTTAAATCCCCTCATAATCCTCTCATACCCTTTAGCTTGATCACATTTGTAGACCATTGGGCGACAGCCAACGTTCTCCTTCCCTTCCGCAGCCCAGGCAGCCAATTATTTTCCTGGGCGGCAAGGCAAACAGCGGAATAGCCAGAGGCGCTCACGCCAGGGCGGATTTTGCCTATGGATGCGTTTTTGTTCCATAGACAATTTCAAACTCATAATCAAGCGGAAGGTCCTCGCCAAAGCTTTCGGAACCACTGCCCTCGATAAAGCTGCCCAGCTCCATTTTGACAGCGCCCCTAACATTTTTAGCGATGATGGAGGAAACCAAAAAGGAATAGGCCGGAACAAGCCGACTGAAACCATCGCCGCCGCCAAAGTCACATTGGTAGGTAAAAAAGATGGTTGCCAGATTGGGATTAAAGGCAACGGCAAGCATGTTTCCGCTTTTTGTTACCGTACCGGTTGGGGTGAAGGCGGGGGCGCTGAGACCGATAATAGAACACTCCGCATCCGAGGCGGTGCACGTGGCGTAGTGGCTGCCCTCTCCGCCTTTTAGCGTGACGTTGTCTTGGTCGATGTCAATGATCAGCATCATTTCTACCTTATCGTGGAAGGTCCAGGGCATATTCTCTCCGCCGTGATGAATGTCAACATTGGCATAAATATGGTCGGGCAGCAGAGAATCTATGGTAACGCTCACGGTGCGCCGGGTTGTCATCGTTTTCTGCGATGGGCAGCTTTTCACTTCGCCCTGTATCACTGCCACGCCCCGCCTCTCCACCGTATAGCTGCCTCTGGCGACGCCCTGGCCGTCTGTTTGGGCCGTGGGCGGATCAACCCGGCCCGGACCGCTTTTCATGACCAGCGCCACCTCTTTGTTAGTGAAATTAGCGCCAGGGCCGGTGCCGCAGCGTACGGTCGCAGTAATTTCTGCAGTCTTGCCCTTATCGTCAGGAACAAAAAAATGAGTGCGTGCTGCAGCAAGGGCAAAGTCTGGATCGCACACCACCCAGCAGCCAGTGCCATCCACCCTCATATGATAACCGTCGGCAGGCGTTCCTTCATCATGTGTAATCTTTTCTGTTCTATCGCAGCTCGCCTGTTCACCATAGACGATGGTGTAATGGTCGCTGTACGACGGGGACACAAAGTTAAAATTGAAAACCACATTCTGAAGCTGGAAGCAGCAATCCCGGATGCGCTTTTTCTCGCCGATAGGGCCATAGCCTTGCATAAAATGATAGGCCCATCCCTGCGCCGCTGTGGTCAAGTCGATGGAATGATGGATATCGGAGAACGAGTTGCCCTCGCCGCCAAAAGAGCCGGGTGCGTCTGTGCCAAATCCGCTGAAATGGGTTACCTGGGCGCGCAGATGACGCCCGTCCGGCATCACCACCGCGGGAATAGACGTGACCTCCCAGGCGGCGCTATCGGGATTAAAAATGCACAGATGAGCTGAATCGCCTGGCTGAAACATCAAACCTGAAGTTACCGGCAGGATGATGGCAACCGGCTGCTGAAAAGAGGTGCCGCTCGGCAAACATTCAATGATATTTGCCACCATGCTGGATTGCCATATTTCCGGAATAGAATCTGCATGTATGGTGCGGACGCTGATAATTTTGTTGGCGGTGAGAGCGTTGGCTGGGATGGTGATAGAGGCGCCGTAACTGTCTTCGACTTTACCTCCAGCAGCGCCGATCATCTTCTGCGATGATATTCCGTTGTCGGGATTATCCTCAGGATCTGTTGCCGTATCCTTCTTACAGGCCAGCCCAAGCAGCATAAAAAGAAAGATGACCAGTGCGAGAACGACAAGGTTTTGCTTTCTCATCGCGCCAAGTCCTCCTTTCGACTACCGCTCTTTCGGCAAAAAGTCTGAACCGGTCTTCTTGAAATCCAGTTTTCGCCGCCAGCGAAGCCTGTTGTTCAAGCAAAATTGACGCGTGACAAAGGAACCGCAAAGCCTATCTTTTGCGGTTTTTAGTGATTGGAAATTAGAGCTGTTTTGTCAAGTCGCTCTAGGATTTCACATTTTTTACCACCCCCCTTATACATAAGCGCCAAGATGCGGCTGAAAAGGCATCGATGTGGGCCGTCGAAAAGACGCCATTATAATTATACTAAAACAAAGCTGTTGTTTCAATCCTTTTTTTTAGATTTTTCCCCTTCGAAAAAAATACACTCAGTGAGGTAAGGAGAAAAACCCGTATTGATGAGCGCCGGGGGATAGGGGCAAAAATAATCATCGAATAGATGCCTCCGATTTCATAACGACACATTCGCTTGCTTGAGCCGGTCCGGGGTTCCACACCCTGCCTAAAAACCACCTGAACAGAATAAATTTGCTTGTCTCAACAAAAGACACGGCTTGCAAACGTTAGATGAATATTGCACTTGCCATTCCCGTAGCGGTCCAGAGATAAGAGTGGGCGCCTGCAGACAACTCCTCAACGACAATCATGGATGCCTCACGTCGCATGGCGTCATACACCCTTAACGACACCGTCGTTCTTGCCGGAAGATAAAATGCGATGGTGTCGTTGGATTGAACGGATTCGGATCATTTTGCATGAGGTAGGGCACGTCCGGCACAGCGTAAGCGGCAATCGTCCCTGCGATGCGTCCGCACCCGCGTCCATCCGTTGCGATGCCCCCTGCTGGTGGGTGAACACATAAGCGCCCATGAGGCGCCTTTGTTTGTACTGATGTCGACGGCGGAGTCGGTGGCAGCATACAACTCTACATTCAGCTCTGCAACCGCATAAACCGAAGTCATGGGTACCTCTGTTGTTCGCACCCAGTTCCGCGCAGCAATGAATCCCGGTACAAGACAGGCAATCAAGAGAAGACGATGAACGCCTTTCCGGGTGAAAATCGCCGTATGAAAGACGCTGCATGTGAATCCTTAGGTGTGATCGGCTTTCAATTGCGAGAGCGACAGGACCGGGCCGCCATTTTAAAATCAATCCCATAACCTTCATACTGCTTGTAAAAATGGCTGAACAGCAGTATATTGCATAGGGGGATGAGCAGGCATCAGACGGTGGAGGAAGCATATGTTCAACAGTATGAAAATCACAGCGGCGAAAATGGCTATGAATCAATTCATCGACGGCATCGGCACGGTCCAGGATCTGGAAATCGACAAGACCACGCAATCCATCCACGTCCGAGTGAACATGCTGGGCGAAGCAGAGCCCATCTCCATCCAGGCGATCGGCCTGATTCTGGGCACGGACTATATGGCGGTTTCGCATTTTGCCTGCGACAAACCCTGGGTGGAAGCCGCTCTGAACCGGTTCCTCGCCGGCAAGGAGATCAAAATAAGTGAGGCGGTCCGCAGTGGATTGAAAATGATCATTTAACCGCAAAAGCGTCGACCAGTTCTTTGGCGTTCTCTTTCACCCTCCCGCGGCCGATGGAACGGCGGCGATCATAAAAAAGGTGGGGAGCACCCACCTTTTTTTAGTCGCCAAGGTTATGGAAGCGGAATAAAGTAGATAATCCTGGCTAAAATATCAGCCAGAATGCGATGCCGGCCGTTCTCGTATCTGCCGAAATAAAAGACGTTGTAGTAGCCATCCTCATACCCATGCCGGAACCCCTCACGGAAATAGTGGCGATATTCGTTCAGATCCACCCAATAGCCGGTGTAGCCGTACGTTGCATCCTCATAGGCGTAACAGTCCTTATAGCTGAATCGCCAGCCGTCTTCATAGTCCGCCCGCCCGGCATAATATCCCTGTTCATAACCGTAATCGACGGCATCCTTCAGCACCTCAGCGACATAGCGGTTGACATTGAAATATTTGTTGCCGCGATAATAACGGAAACGGGGCGGAGCGTCGAAAAAGGGATCGTTGCGCAGATCATGGTCGTATTTACTGTACAGATCTTTTCTTCGCTCGCGCATGCGTTCGGCATAGGCCTGCTGGTAGCGCGCATGGGCGATGCGTTTTTCCTGTTCCAGACGGCGTCGCCTCTGCTCAGCGACCTCCTCCTGTTTGTTTAAGCGATCCCGATATTTTTCAAAACGCTTCTCTTGCCTTTCGACCTCTTTCTGCCGCTCTTTATCATTACGAGGAGCTCTGGACGATGGTCCCCGGTCCTGTTGCCGATTGTCGCCCGGCTGCTTCTGGTCCCTCTGCCGGTCCCCGGTAGACGGCGGCTGGGCCGGCGCGTTGTTTTTTTCCTGATCGTTCGCTGGTCTCTGGCTGGGCTGCTGGCCGGACTGCTGTTCACCCTGTTTCCGCTTGGGCTGTTCGCGCTGAGCGTCCACCGGGGCATGGACCGCCAACAGCAGAGCAGCGCTGATCGCCGCAGTCAGGAACACCCGGTTAACTGTGTTTGTTTTCACAGCCTCCTCCTTTCGAATCGAGAAAACCATTTGGTTGAATGGGTCAACCACCTGATGAAACGCGCGCGTTTCCATTTTGTTCTGCTCTTGGAAACTTAATTTGATCTTTCGTGCTCAAACGCGCGTTTCCTCTCCGCACCTGGCAGAGGGCGGCGTGTCTGCGCCCTGAATGGTCAAACCTGAGTGAAGGCGGCCGGCCGATGCGGCAGAGAAGGCTTGATCCGGTGTGAAAATAAATGGGGCTGCACTTTAACCCACCGTCAGCGCGCCTTTCTGGGATCAGGCCTGCCGGCTAATCCTCGCCTCTGCGGCTTCCATCGCCTGCAGCGAGTTCCCAGCGTAAAAATCTTTGTAGCAAAATAGCGTTGATTTACGTATCATACCATATAGGTTAGAAGGAGAGTGGCATGAAAAATACCTGCGCCGTATTAATGCCCATTCGAATACTCCTCTGTGCAGCGTTTCTCTTGCCCTGCCGCGCGGCGGAGACGCCGCAGCTGGCGTTCGAACAGATCTCCGTGGCCCAGGGTTTATCGCAAAGCATCGTCACCAACATCATGCAGGACCGTCGCGGATTTCTCTGGTTTGGAACCGAAGACGGTCTTAATCTTTACGACGGTTATGGCTTTACCGTGTTGCGCACAGACCCGGCGAACCCGCAAAGCCTCAGCTATAACCAGGTCACCGCTCTGTACGAGGACCGCAGCGGCTTCATCTGGGTCGGCACCTTTAACGGCGGGTTGAACCGCTACATCCTCGAAACAAACCGCTTTCTCCGCTATCGCCATCGCAGCGCGGATAGCACCTCGCTCAGCAACGACTTGGTCTACTGCATCGTGGAGGACCTGAACGGCCGCATTTGGATCGGGACAGATCACGGCTTGAACCGAATGACGTTGCCGACCGGTTCCGCGACGCCCGCCGGCTTCCACCGTTTTTTCAGCAACCCGGGACAAGCGCAGACCCTCACCGACGACCATATTCGAGCCCTGGCGGTTGACAGCACCGGCAACCTCTGGATCGGAACGGATCAGGGTCTGAACCAGCTCACTGCTGATCAGACCGGCTCTCTTCATCCTCGCTTTACCTCTTTTGCGCATTCCGGCGGAGGGTGGAAACGCCTGGCGCGCGACACGGTGCGGACACTGCGCGTTGACCGATCCGGCAGCCTGTGGATCGGCGCAGTGCATGGGCTGCATCAGCTGCGGCAGGAAAACGACGCGCTCCGGTTGCAGACGTTTCTCAGCGATCCGACTGATCCGCATCGCCTCAGCAACAACAACGTCTGTGCGCTCTGGGAGGACGAGGAAGGCTTTATCTGGGTCGGCACCGACGGCGGCGGCCTGAACCGTCTGAACCCGGCCGACGGACGATTTGATGTCTGGCGCAACATTCCCCAGGATCCGCTTTCTCTCAGCCACAATGAAATCCGCTCCTTATTTCAGGATCGCTCCGGCCTGCTCTGGGTGGGCACCTACGGCGGCGGCGCCAGCAAAGTCAACGTGCATCGCAAGCAGTTCATTCACTATCGGTATGATCCGGATGCACCGGACGCGCTCAGCCAGCCGATCATCTGGTCGATCTATGAGGACCCGGAGGGCAATCTCTGGATTGGTACCCATGGCGGCGGTCTGGACCGCCTCGACCGCCGCACCAATCAATACACCCATTATCGCGCAGATTCTAAAAATCCCAACAGCCTCAGTCACAACATCGTGCGGCTGGTCGTCCCCGGCCATCATGGCGAACTATGGATCGGAACCCATGGCGGCGGCATTTGCCGCTTTCAGCCGAAAAGCGGCCGATTCATCCGCTATCTGCATAACGACCGAGATCCCTCTTCGCTGTGCCACAACGAAATTCGTTCCCTTTTTCTCGACAGCGACAGCGTTCTGTGGATCGGCACCAACGGCGGCGGCCTGGACCGGCTGGATACCCGTCCCGCGAATGCCGCCGCGCGGTTTTATCACTTGCGCAGCGATCCCGCTGATTCCAACTCCCTCAGCAGCGACTATGTCCGCTTCGTTTTCAAAGACCGCGCAGGGCTTTACTGGATCGGAACGCAGGGCGGCGGCCTGGACTGCTACGACGCCGCAGCAGAAAGCTTTATCCATTATCGCCACCATCCGGAGGACCCGCACGGCATTCGCAGCAATTATATTTTCTGCATGCACGAAGACCGGCAGGGCATCCTTTGGCTGGGAACCTGGGGCGCGGGTCTGCTCCGCTTCGATCGCCGCAGCGGAACATTTACTTCCTTCAGCACCCGGGACGGACTGCCGAGCGATGCGGTGTACGGCATTCTGGAGGATGACCAAGCCAACCTCTGGTTCAGCACCAACAACGGTTTGGCGCGCTTCAATCCTGTCACCGGCTCGTGTAAAAATTACAACAGTCGCGACGGTCTGCAGAGCAACGAGTTCAACGGCGGTTCATTCTTCAAGAGTGCAAGCGGAGAAATGTTCTTCGGCGGCATCAACGGCTTTAATGCCTTTTATCCGCAGACGATCAAAGACAATCCTCACATCCCGCCCATCGTACTCACCTCGTTCCGCAAGATGAACCGCGAGGTCCATTTCGCCCAACCTCTTTCCGAGGTCAAGGCCATCGAACTTTCCCATCGCGACTATATCTTTGCCTTCGAGTTCGCCGCCCTCGACTATACCGCGCCGGAAAAGAACCTGTACGCCTACAAGATGGAGGGATTGGATCAAGATTGGATCACGACGACGGCGAAAAACCGGCTGGCGCAATACACGACCCTGGCTCCCGGAGAGTATGTCTTTCACGTCAAAGGATCTAACAACGACGGCGTTTGGAACGAAAACGGCGCAACGATCGGGATTGTCATCTCCCCGCCCTTTTGGCAGACATGGTGGTTCCGGCTGCTGGCGCTGGCCGCCATCGGCGGAACCATGGTCTTCTTCTACCTTCGCCGCCTGCGTCTGATTCGCATGGCCGCAGAACTTCGCGCCGCGCATGATATGCAGATGGCGATCATGCCGCAGGCGGATCCTCAGTTGCCGGGATTCGACCTCTCCGGCGCCTGTATCCCGGCCAATCAGGTGGGCGGCGATTTCTTCGACTATACATGGATCGGAGACGATTATAAAAAATTCGCCGTGCTTGTCGGCGACGTTTCGGGCAAGGCCATGCGCGCCGCTATGGCAGCGGTGATGGTGAACGGCATGATCTACGCCGAAACGTCGAACGGCAAAAGCGTCGCTGAGACCATCACCCGCAGCAACACCCTGCTATATCCGCGCACTGACCGCCAGACCTTCACCGCCGTCTGCCTCGTGGCCCTGGATCTCGACACGCACGAGATGTGTTTCACCAACGCCGGCCTTTACGAACCCCTATTGCACCGGGACGGACAGTGGTTGCCGATGCGCTCCAGCGGAATATCCTACCCGCTGGGCATCGTTGCGCATCACGAATATCAGGAACAACGGGTAGCGCTCAAACCGGGGGACGTGGTCCTGCTGCAGACCGACGGATTACAGGACGCGATGAACAAAGGGCAGGAATTCTACGGAGAGGAAAGGCTGTTGCGGTTTCTCGAGAGCGTGCCCACCCACTCTCTCACCAGCAAAGAGATCCGCGACGTCATCCTGGCGGACGTGCGGGCTTTTGTCGGCAAAGCCCATCAGTATGACGACATGACCGTGATTGTGATCAAGTGCTTGGATAAAATCAACGCACCTGAGGCGGCGCCCAAGGCAGACTGAGGAGAAAAAATCGCCGGCAAGCCTTCTCCCAGCTGCATCGGCGTCTTTACTTTTTAATCGACTGCAATCTGATGCGCAGGGCCGAACCGCCGTACGCGCCAACGAACGCCACCGCCAAAGCCAGCAGGGTGAAAAGATTTTGCGTTCGAAAAAATCCCAGGATGGGTATCCAGATGCCCAGAGCCAGCGCGAACAGCCACCAAAATTTAGGCCGTAAAAATCCGAAAATACCCGCGATGACCAGCAGAACCACGGCGGTTACGGCCGTATCGCTGAAATCCGGACGTGCGTTGACGTAGGTGATCAATCCACCGATGGCGATGGCGACGCCCAATAAAAATTTTTGCATTCGATGATTCCTCCTGGTTGTTTTCGTCCTATGGATACAGAATCATTAAAAGTAATATAATCCGTCCTGTTATCCCATGCAAGGGAAAAACGATTCAGAGAAAAAATCCACCTCTGCGCCATCAGCGAGAAGAATAATTTCCCTTGCATCCGTTCGCGCTGGTTCGCATATTAATCCATTCAACAGATCCAACCAGCCCTTTTGCCCCCGTTTCAAGAAAGGAACACGATGAAAACACAGGACGAATATCTCTCGCTCTATCGCACCGATCTGCTGGAGAACACGGTGAAATTCTGGTTTCCCCGCAGCATTGATCTCGAGCACGGCGGATTTCTCCATTGCTTTGATCGTGACGGATCGCTGATCGACAGCGACAAGAGCGTGTGGGCGCAGGGCCGCATGAGCTGGATGCTGCTCACGCTCTATAACACCCTTGAACAACGGAGCGAATGGCTGGATTGGGCGAAACAGGGGCTGGACTTTATCGAGCGGCACTGTTTCGATTCTGACGGCAGAATGTTCTTCCAGGTCACCCGCGACGGCCGGCCTCTGCGCAAACGGCGCTACGCGTTCAGCGAATCCTTCGCCGCCATCGCTCACGCCGCCTATGCCAAGGCCACAGGCGACGACCGGTCGGCGAGCCGGGCTAAAGAGCTGTTCGACCTGTTCACCCGCTGGAATTTCACCCCCGGCCTCATGCCCGCCAAATTCACCGACACCCGGCCCATGATCGGTCTCAGTCCACGCATGATCACCATTGTCACTGCGCAAGAGCTGCGGCTGAATCTGGGCGACACCTCGGTGAACGACTGGATCGACCGTTGCATCGACGAAATTCAGCGCTGGTTCGTCAAGCCGGACCTGCGCGCCGTGATGGAGAGCGTGGCCCCCAACGGTGCGATCGTCGATCATTTCGACGGCCGCACGCTGACTCCGGGCCATGCCATCGAAGGCGCCTGGTTCATCATGCATGAGGGTCAGTTCCGCAACGATGCCGCGCTCATCAGGTTGGGCTGCGACATGCTGGACTATATGTGGGAACGCGGTTGGGATGCGGAATACGGGGGCATTCTGTATTATCGCGATCTCTATCATAAACCGGTGCAGGAGTACTGGCATGATATGAAGTTCTGGTGGCCGCACAATGAAGCCGTGATCGCCACCCTGCTGGCCTACACCTTGACCGGCGAAGAAAAATATCGCCGATGGCACCAGCAGGTGCAGGACTGGAGCGAATCCCATTTCCTCGATCCCGAGTACGGCGAATGGTATGGTTATCTGCATCGCGACGGCCGCATCTCGGCAGCGTTGAAAGGCAACCTGTGGAAGAGCTTTTTCCATCTGCCGCGCATGCAATGGTATTGTCAGCACCTGTTGCGGACAAAAACAAATTCCACAGCCAAGCCGGCGAATCCATCATGAAAGGCTGCGCTTTGCTACCCCGAGTTATCGCAGCGGCCTGGCTCACGAGCTTTATCTGCGCTGAGGCGCAAACGCAAAGCCTGATCCTGAGCAACGAGCAGCTGAGCGTGCATCTGTCTGTCGACAGCCAAAACAGACCCTTTATTCGGGAGATCACCTCCGCCGCAGGAACTTGGCTGGGTCAGGCGGCATCAAGCTCAATCCTGCAGGCCTGGCCGACGGACGAAGAGCCCTTGCAAGCGGACGACCTACCGACGTATTGGTGGTTGAACGAGGATTCACTCTCTCAGCGGGCCTACGCCTCACGCAGAGCAGGCGATCTCGAGATTATCTGGCACGTCGCTCTTTTCAAAAAAATGGAACTGATTCGTCTGTCGATGGAATTGATCAACCATGGACAGCAGCGATCCATCCGCTGGTTTCCCGTGTGGGCGGCTGAATGGGCGCCGGCAGGCGTCGTGCACGGTTGGCAGGCGTTGACCTACGAGCCCCGGCAGGACTGTCTGGATAAAGAACCGGTGGTTTACTTTTCCCGCACCTACAGTTCGGACCGGCAGGAACGGCCGACGCGCGGCGCCCCGTTTACCGGACAGCTCCCCTTCTGGTATCTGCAAACAGAGCGCGGCCGCTGCTATTTCAGCTTGGAGTGGAGCGGCGGCTGGCGCGCCGAGTGGTCCGCTAACGCGGAGCAGGCTGCCCTTCGCGTTTTTCTCCCCGAAGAAGAGACCCAGCTCCTTTTGGCGTCGGGTGAAAAAATAACCGGGCCAACGCTTGCCGTGATCCCAGTAGCAACCGGCGCAGAAAGAGAAATGCGCAGCCATTGGTTGGCTGTTCGCGACCAGGCTGCGCGCACGCGCTATACCATGCCCACTCCCTTCTTCCCTCTCATCTATAATCACTGGTACTCGGTGCGTTTTGCCCTGAACGCGGCGTTTCTGAAAAATCAGATCGCCGCATCGACGCCCTATGGATTTGACGCTTTCGTTGTGGATGCAGGCTGGTATGAACGGACCGGAGATTGGTCGCCTTCACGGACCAAGTTCGCCGTGGGCGAATTTGAGCAGGAACTGCGCAAGCTGAAACAACAGAACATCCTCGTCGGCTTGTGGAGCTGTCCCTGGCTGGAAAGCGTGGACGCGGCTGAACGGCCGAACTATATCGATCAACCGGGCTTTTATCGCGAATTCATGCAGGCCTGGGCCCTTGATTTGGCAGGAGGTGATTTCACCTCCCGGTTGACCAGCCACGTGCGTCAGCTGGTGAATGGTTACGGTATGGATTGGTGGAAATACGATCAAGAGTTTCTCGGCGACAGCACCCGAGCTGGAAAGATGAAAAACATCGCCGCTTTGCAGACCAGCCTGACAGCGGTCCGCCTCTCTTTTCCGAAACTGTTCATCGAAAATTGCATGAGCGGCGGGCGTATGATCAACGGCTTTACTGATGCCATCAGCCAGTCGCACTGGATCCGCGACGGCAGCGCCAACGGATTGAAGCACAGCCGATCCAACATAACGGAGGCTTTGGGCGCCGTGGATTTTCTCGCGCCCTACAAAGTGCAGCGCTGGACCAATCGCATCGATGAAATTCATGATCCAGAGAGCCTGCGGCTCTATTGCCGCAGCGCCATGATCGGAACCTGGGGTATTTCGGCGGATCTGACCAAAGTGGATGCCGGTCAACAGCGAATCATTCTGCGCGAGATCGAAAATTATCGAAAGATAAACCCCATCAAGGCCGATCAGCTCTACGATGTGATTTATCCGACAGAAAATGAAGCCTGGTGCGGCATCATCTATTACAGCCGTGCAGGGGATCGCGCCGCCGCCCTCCTCTTTCGCTGGAATGCCGATGAGGAAATCAGAGAGGTGCTCCGTCTTCCTGGACTGAAAGACACGGGATCCTATGAGGTTTCATGGACAAACGATTCCGGCGGCTGGCGCCGCGACATTAAATCCGCGGCCAATGGAGTCGAACTTTTCCTCAGCAAAGGGCAATTATCGCAGATAATCCTGGTGGGGAAAACCGTCCCCAGCCCATGACCTCGCCGGCGGCGCCAAGCCCGAATCCACGAGAAAAATACCGCCAAGACGAAACCCACTGAGCAATACTCATCGCACCAGGCTCATCTTGCCCCGCGCCGTATGCTCACCCATACTGAAACGGTAGAAATAAATCCCGCTGGCCGCCGGACTGCCGCCTTGATCACAGCCGTCCCACCGCGCCAAATAATGACCTCCACTCACCGTGCCACTGAACAACGTGCAAACCTCACGGCCGTTGCGGTCATAGATGGACAGCCGGCCATTCCCTGTTTTAATCCCATTGGGCAGCACGATGTGGATCAGCGTCGTCGCGTTAAAGGGATTGGGATAATTGCAGACCAGAACCTGGGTCTGCGGAGACTGGTGCTCTTTGCTCTGCGGCTGCAGTCCGGTTATTAGAATTCCGCCTGGCTCATAGCCCCGGCCGGCTGCGTCCGCCAAATAGAGGTTGCAGAAATCAGGCCGCAACGACGGCGCCATATTGTAGATCAGGGTCCACTCCTCATCGGTCAGCCGATGGAAATTTGTGGCCAGGTGTTCGTAATAACTCATCATGGGACCGGCGAACGCGATCTCATGCCCGTTCTGCGGCAACACCATCACGCCCAGGTTGATGGGACCGGTGCCGACGTGCTGCACCCAACCGACCGCTTCGCCGAATTCATCGGTGGGTGCGGTGTGGATATCCGCTACGATATAGTCCTGCTTCCAGATGGGATCGCTCTCGCCGTACTCGATATACAATCGTGTATACCAGCCGGCGTATTTGCGCGGATTGCAGCCGAACTCGCTGTAAAGCGCTCGCTGCAGAAACCGTTTTTCCTGTTCGGTCTGTTGCTCTCCGTTTTTTGCTCTCTGCGCGATGACGGCGAGTGTATCGAACACAGCACGGCTCTGTCGGAAATAAAAAGGGATCCCGTTGGCGATGCCCCAGGCGCTGAATTTTTTATCGCCAGCCTCGGCCATATCGCGCAGTGCGGCAAACATCTCCGGCGCCGGCTCCAAGTAGACTCGGGGGAAAGAGCAGGTAATACTCATGGTGTAGGATTGTTTCGCATAGAGCAGGTTGTCATGGCGCAGTTCAGCCCACGAGCCCAACTGGGTGTTCATCAGACGCTGCCACCAGGCGGCGGTCTGCATGGCCGCCGGCAACGAGCTGCGATCTACAGGCGGATTCAACCCGCGAATAGCGGAAAGCCAGCTGTTGAACAGAGAGCTTTGCCAAAAACCGTGGTCATAGCCATCCACCAGCCGGCGCACCGCAGCCAGATTAGGTGCGTAATGAAAGCGTTCCAGTTCAGACTGCAGCAATTGACCGGCTGCATCGTTGCCCAGCGCGAACAGCACATCCAGGGTGGAGGGCAGCATGCGCGGGACACGAATGCCGTCATGCAGAATCTTGTCAAAGACCAGTTGACCGGTGATGAAGGAATCGATAATGAAGCGCTGGCCGAGCAGAAGAAAGGAGCCGGCCGGCTTGACGGCGTCCGGATTCAATGGATCTGACCACAGGATCTGCGAATTGATGCGCTGGCCGGCGAACGACCTTTTCGCCAGAGTGTCTTGAAAAGCGGCTGTGGCAAGACTGTCGAGCAGTTGATCCGCGGAAGCGATGCCGGCGCAGGCTTTTAATTCATCCAAATGTTGCAACGTCACATTATCGCACTCGCCGATAAAAAAAGTAAGCACCTCATCGATTTTATCATAATGCGCTCCGGCGCCTGACAGGTCGACAAGCTCCTGCAACAGTAGGGCGTCAATGATCTGCCGCTGAATATCCGCAAACGGGTATGGGGCGTCGAGCTGTTGCGGCGGGATCAGATAGAATTCGGTTCTTCCCAGCCACATGACCGCTTTGAAATAGCGCGCCAGCTCCGGACGGTATTCGTCCAGATAATGGCCGCGCACCTGAAACTGGCTGAAATCGATGTCGCGCGATTTGGTGGAAAAAAGTTTGTAGTCGGCCGGTGTTTCTCCGTCCACCAGAGCCAAGAGCTCACGAAAAGAAGTCTGGTTGGCTTTGTAAAGCGGGACCGTCGTATCGTCGAGCAGGCGCCTGGCCACGGACAGATAGAGATCCAGATCCCGGAGCATCAGCGCCAGTTGCGGCTGTTGCGCGTATCGCTGCCCCAGCTGCGGCAACGCCGCATGCATCTTGGACAGGCAGGCGGTCAGCTCAGGCAAAAGCAGGAGCACTTCGGTCTGTTTGAGAATGACATCGTAGGAACTGTGAACCGCATGCAGGATCGCATCGGCGCTGATAAAAAGCGGCAGGTCCTTGACATAAATGTCCTCCAGCGCAGCCATGAACGTCGGATAGGAAAGCCGCTCGCTGACCATAAAACCATTGCGGCGGATGAGCGCCTTTTCCCCAGAGGTCAGTTTGAGATGAGCGTCGACGCTGTCGCTGTACAGCGCGTTCTCCCAGGAACCGGGCGCAGCGGCTTGGAAGGCGCCGGCTGGATAGCGACGCAGCAGGCCTTGGGCGTCCAGTGCCTCGGTCGCCGCGAGAAATTGTCTATATTCCGCCGGATCAAATTCACAGGACTGGCTAAAGGCCACGGCGGCCAGGAACAGCAGGTTGGCGAGAAATTTTCGTTTCATCAGGTTTTCCCCAAGAATTCGGCGGCTCCTCATGTCATCAGCTGCAGCCGGCGGGCGCCTTTGCCCCCACACTCCGGATTATTCGATCGTACAGCTCTCCACTCGGCGCACCCGTGAGGGGGCCATATCGATCTTTTCCAACCTCTTGCTGTTCACCAGTACATTCTTCAGCCGCAGCGATCGGATCGGCGCCGCAGCGTCGCCCTCAATCTGCCAGGCGGCGGCTGGGTTCGGTTGACCGAAAAACGTTATATTTTTCAATTCGAGACTGTCAATGGCGGCCCGTTCCACAGTGAACAACGACTGTAACCGCTCCGCATCGTCAAAACTGCAATCGATAAACCGAACGACGCCATAGCGCGCTGGAGAACCGTCGGTTCTTGGTCGTAAGCCGTGAATCAGCACGGAACCAAAGGGCATGGAGAGGAAACGGCAATTCTTAAAAGTGAAATCACCCTGATCATAGTTCGTAAAAAAGCCCAGGCGGACGGCGTTCGCTCGCATGTTCCAACCCAGCATGCCGCTGATCGTATGATTTCGTGAAGGGCGAAAATCATAAGAGGAGAAATAGTGGCCGGAGGCGAAACAATCATCGTTGCAGGCCGCCAAACAACCATCCACCAACACGTCCCGGCAGCTGCCCGTGTTGATGCCGTCGGCGTACTCGGGCGTACACGCCGGCGGCGTGAAAATCTTGACTCTCCGGATGGTCAAGCTGTCGCAATCGCGCGCATTGATGTTAAAATTGCGGCCGTTGCGAATAGTGATGCCTTCAATCAGAATTCGCCGGCAACTGGTCAGAAATAAAGGGGATTGTGTAATCCACGGACACAATGGATTGCTGGTAAAGTAGTCGATCATGCCGTGCTGATAGTCATTGCCGTAGATCGCATAGTTTTCATAGGCCTGATGATCGATGGCGCCCCGGCCGCAGATCGTTACGCTGCGGCATTGGTCTAACCACAAACCATGACGATGTATGTTTTCGCCGTTCGCACTGCTTTTGACTTTCAACAAACATCCCGGGGCGAGATAAATGGTATAATCATGGCCGGCGCGAATTGAGAGCTGATCCACCAAATAAATGCCCGGCGGAATGTATAGGATTCTTCCGGACCCGTTCAAATCCTCAAATGCCCGTTGAAAATTATCGGTCTGGTCGATCAAACCGTTCGCATCGGTCAAGTAGGGCGAGGCGTCCACCACGGCAGGGTCGTCTTTGCTTATGGACGGTTCCGGTGGATCCACCGCCACCATCAAGGGCGGCAGCTGATTGATGCGGACACAGTAATATTGCGGCTGGTGGCTCTTATCCGTCTTGAAACGCAGTCTCCTGTTCCGGATCACGCAGGGTATGTTCCATTCCAAAGGGTGTATGCGGCACTCTTTTATTTCCTCCACCGAATGAATGTCGATTTCGACATCGCCTGTGGAGGCCAAATGCGCATAGTGCAGATGCATGCAGGCAGGATCATCGATATGGCAATAGGAGGGCAATTTCAGATAGGCGTCCGCCAGACGCCGGCGCTCCTCCGCGGTCATGGCCGGCATCTCTACAACCGGCACAGGCGTATCCCCGGCAAACAAGCGAAAGGATCGGCTGAGCACGTCACCGTTGAAGGAATAAGCGGTTATCGAACTCCCGGCGAATAAATCCACGACCATTAAAAGCAGAAGGCTTACGGCGCCACGTCCTTTGGAGTGGGACGAAAATTTGGCCGGCCGTTGCATGGAAAAATCCCCGTACATCCGCTGTCGCCTTTCAAGCCGATAAAACATACCTTGAATTTAAGAAAAATTATTGGTTAATTCAATATGCAACAACAGAACTCGGCGCGTGGGTAAAAGGCGGGCCATGGCAAAGCACAAGCAGGCCGTCAAACTCCTCAAGCCACAGTTGAATCTGAAACTACAACTTGCCGATATTCTGCCGGCGCGTTCTGTCCTTAAAAGTCGATTGGGCCTAAATCAAAGGGGTCCCAATCTTGCCAAGGGAGCACAGGTCATGAAGTGCCTGATTTATGCATTCCTTTTCATTATCACCTCCAGCAGGGCTTGCACGATCATCGGCGTCGGCCGCCTGGCCTCGGTCGACGGATCGGTCATCGTCTCCCACACCGATTGCGGACCGGACTCACGCATCCGGGTGGTTCCAGGCCAAACCTATAAACCCGGAGAACAGGCGGCAGTGTATTGGGGACTGCAGGACCCCCGCCAGCCGTTGGATGGGCCCACAGAGATCCTCGGCTATATTCCTCAGGTTGCGAAAACCTACACCTATTTCCGCTCCGCCTATTCGCACATGAATGAACACCAGCTGGGCATCGCCGAAAGCACCACGGCGCAAAAATCGGAGTTGGACACGGAAAAAGGCAAATGCGAACAGATTATGACCATCGAAGCGGCGCAGATTTTCGCCCTGCAGCGCTGTCGCACCGCCCGCGAAGCGGTTCGGTTGATCGGCGATCTGATGACCACCTATGGTTTTCTCTGCTCCTCCGGCGGGTCAGAGGCCTTGTGCATCGGCGATCCGCGCGAGGTTTGGATCCTGGAGGTGTTCGGCGTCGGTCCTGAATGGAAAAAGGCCGGCGGCAAACCCGGCGCCATCTGGGCGGCGCAGCGTTTGCCGGATGATCATGTCACCATGATACCCAACTGGAGCATCATCAAGGAAATTCAGCCGCAGAATAAAGACGAATTCATGACGTCTGCCAATTACCTGCAGGAGGCCGTTGACCGTGGATGGTATGATCCACAGTCCGGCAAACCCTTTGTCTGGCAGGAGGCTTATACGCCGCTGCCGCAAGAGTACGCCACCGGCAGGTTCTGGCTCTTTTACTCCACCTATACACCCCATCTGGCTGATTGGCCGGAGCGCAAGCTGAGCGGAGATCCGCTGCAGCCGATCAATCCCTATCGGCAGTATGTAGAACCGCTAAGCCTCTACCCCTTCTCCGCAAAGCCGGAGCGCAAGCTGTCGGTGCGCGATGTCATCGATTTTCAGCGCTCGGTGTTCGAAGGCACCATCTACGACATGAGCGAAGACCCCAACTGGCTGGTTCCCGCCGCTGAAGGCGGTTATGCGAAAAGTCCGTTAGCCACGCCGTTTCCGAGCCATGATCTGCGTCTGCTGCTCAAACTCACCAATCGCCGGCCTGTTGCCAGACATCGCGGTCACTATGGCATGGTGTGTCAGTTGCGCGAATGGCTGCCCGATGCGATCGGCGGAGTGTATTGGGTGTATCTGGACAACCCCTATTTCAGCCCCTATGTACCGATCTACGCCGGCGTCACCGAGACCGCCGAATGTTACCAGATCTACCATCCAGACCACTACAGCGATCAATCTGCGCGCTGGACCATCGACTTTGTGGACAATCTGGCCGGTCTGCGTTTTCAAAAGGCGATTGAGGTGGTGCGCAGCGCGCGCGATCCTTGGGAGGCGCAAATATTCAGCCGGCAGGATTCCATCGAGACCGAAGCGGCTAAGCGGTATAAAAAAAATTCCCACGCCGGCCGCGCTTTTTTGACCCGCTATTGTGTGGATTTGCAGCGACAGGTCCCCGTACTGTTTATTCGATTGCGGGAAACGTTGATCAGCCAATTCACCAATAATCGAGAGTGAACCGCCGCTGCGCGATACGTTTGTCCGGTAGGCTTGGCCTGCCTTTGCCAAGACTGTTTCCTGTCCCTGGTAAAAGCCGTTGATGTTCATCGTGGTTTAGGAGCCCCCTATGCACTCTATGGCAGCGATCGTGCGCCAGATTTTCCTCCAAACACCGATGCATCTTGTCCTGGCCCCCTTCCTTTTACTGGCAACGCCGTTTCCGCTTTCCGCCTGCCGTTATACTGTCCGCGAGATCGGCTTTTCCACCCTGGCCTTTCCGGCCTATCATTTGACGATTCACCATTCACTCGAATTGGCGCAGCAGGACGTCGACCAGCTCGCCGAACTCTGTGAAAAAACCATGGCGGAATCAAACCTGGTCATCGAATGGGTCCAGCGGCCAACGCATCGCCAGGATGATCCTTTTGCGATTCTTACTTTAGACAGCCTGAAAACGCCTCTCGTCTTCCGCAGCGGCGGACGGACGCTGTCGGCTTTTGTCCTCGCCCTTCGGCAGGAGGTTCTCTCCTCTTCGATGCGAAGGCAGATTTTGCACGAGATTCCTTCTGCGCATGCGGTGGTTTTACTCATCGCCGGCAAAGATCCGGAGCAGACGCAACGCAGCCGACTGGCCATTCGACAAGCTCTGCAACAGATCAAGCCGGTTCTTTCACTGATGCCCAAACCATCAGCCGCGCCGCCGGTGGCGCTGGAGCTGCCGTTCTCCAGGCGCGGGCAGGAACGCGTGCTGCTGTGGAGCTTGGACGTATTGGACCAGGCGATCGAGCCGACAGCCATCGTCTTATACGGCCGTGGCCGCCGAATGGGCCCGGCCTTGCAAGGGGATAAAATCACCACAGAGGCGATCTATTATCTGCTGTCGCTGGTGGGCGCTGACTGCGAATGTGATCTGGACCGCTCCTGGCTTCTGGGCCCGATGATCCCCTTGTCCTGGACAGAAAAAACGCAAGCGCTGGTGGCTCACACGCTTGGCTTTGATCCGGAAAATCCGCTGGTCAAGATGGAACTATTCCAAATTGCTAAAATAGGGCCTGGCGAAAACGCCAGACCACGGCCTTCCGTCCTTCCTTTGGATCAAAGCGCCGGCATGGCCAAACAGAGCCGTTCGGCTGTTCCCGCGATAAATACAGCTATTGGTAAACGCTTCACGTCGCAAGTGCTGATCTGTTTCTTGATCCTGCCGGCGGTATCGATCCTGGCCGGCGCGCTCATCATCCTTTTGCAGAAAAAAAGGAGATCACTGCCATGAAAAGTACAGGAATTGCATTTCCCCATGCGCGCGGGAACTGTCTGCGACCATGCTGCAGCATGCAAAAAAGAGTGAGGATAATTCTTCACTGGCTTCTTGGCTTCATGGCCCTGAGTTTCGGCTGCCGTCAAGAGCAGAGCGCCATGCCTTCGGGCCGCAGCAGCTGGTCGCCGGATCGCATTCTGGCCAAATTGGATCATCCGCGCGGCATCGCGGTGGTGCTCAGCGACACCCTTTCTACGCAGGCACTGCAGCTGGCGCAACACTCCGAGCTGCTGATCTACCTTCAGTTGGCCGACCCGCAAAAAGTGGCGTACAGCCGTCGGTCGGCGGATCAATCGGGCCTGCTGAATTCACGGCTGTATATCGAAGCCGACGCCTCCGCCCGCATCCATCTGGCGGACAACCTGGCCGATGCAGTGATCCTGGAACAGGGATCGCCCTCTGAATGGGAACAGGAAATCCGCCGTGTGCTGCGGCCCGGAGGACTGGCGTTCACTGGAAAGAAGGAATGGACCAAGCCGTTCCCCAAGGGCATCGATGATTGGAGTCATCCACTCCACGGTCCGGACAATAATCCACAGTCCAAAGACAAAATCGCACTGGCGCCTTATCTGACCCAATTTCTGGCGGAACCGCATTATGCGCCGGCGGCACAGGTGGCGGTGGCCTCAGCCGGCAGGCTGTTCAAGGGATTCGGCCATATCGCCTTTCATGAACGTGAAGAGACGTATTTGAATAAACTGGTGGCGTTCAACGGCTACAACGGCGCCCTGCTCTGGCAGCGCGACCTGGTCCCCGGCATCATGCTGCATCGCAACACCATCATCGCAACGCCGGACCTCTTGTACGTCGGCGATGACAGATCCTGCAAGCTGTATGACAGCGGTACCGGCGAGCATAAAGGCGAGATCGCCCCAGACGCCGTCCAAGCCGGCGGCACATTCTGGAAATGGATGGGCCTGCAGAACGGAACGCTCTATGCCCTGATCGGCGAACAGGAGATGAAAGATCCGGTGATGCGCTGGGGTCGGGAGAAACATGGTTGGCCCTGGGATGCCATCTCGCCGGGATTCAATCAACAGGATCACCCGTGGGGATTCGGCCGGGATTTTTTCGCCATAGATGTAAAAACGAAGAAAATCTCCTGGCATTATCATGAGGAAGAGCCTATCGACAGCCGTGCACTGTGTATGAACAGCGACCGCGTTTTTCTGTTTCGCTTCGGCGCCTATTTGACCTGCCTGGATGCGCGCTCGGGCAATAAGCTGTGGCGCAAGACTCCGGAGAACGCGAAAGAGCTGTTCAACGCCATCGGCGCCTATCTGCATCGCCAGGGATGGGAGACCAACTGGCGTTCGCGCACCTATTTGATGTGCAGCGACGAAGCGCTCTATTTCGCCGGACCGCAGATCGATAAACTGCTGGCGGTCTCTGCCCGCGACGGCCGTGTGCTCTGGGAAAATCCGTTCAACAATTTTCAGCTGGTTCTGCGCGAAGACGGCCTCTACGGCATCGGCGGAATCTGGCGGCAAAACGTCAGTAAAAAATTCGATCCGCTGACCGGGGACATCCTCGCTGATCTGCCGATTGCACGCCGGGCCTGCACCCGTCCCACCGGCGCCGCTGATGCTATCTTTTTCCGCGCCGATGACGGCACAGTCCGGCTGGATATTCAGACCAGTCGGCCGCAATGGATCTCGCCCATGCGTCCACCGTGCTTTGACGGAGTCACAGTCGCCAACGGTCATCTATATTGGTGGCCCTTTGTCTGCGATTGTCAGCTTTCCATCTATGGCGTCACCGCACTGGGACCAGCCGGCGATTTTGACTTTTATCCCACAGCCACAGATTCGGAACGGCTGGAGACCGCCATCGCCGATCCGAAAAGCATCTCCAGCCTGCTGCATGATGCGGCCGACTGGCCCACCTTCCGCAAGAGCAACACCGGTCATGTCACTACCACTGCGGCGCTCGCCGATTCCGGCCGCCCACTGTGGCGATTTGCGGAAAGCCCGGCGGAAATGCCGGGCACAGAGATCCTCGGCCATCCCTGGCGGGTTGAATTGACCGCCCCGGTGACCGCGGACGGCCTGATTTTCTACGCCGGCAGCGATGGATCCGTCCATGCGCTGGATGAGACCACCGGTGAACGGCTGTGGAAAGCCCACACCGGAGGCGCGGTCCGTTTTCCCCCTACTGTCCATCGCGGACTAGTGCTGGTGGGCTCCGGCGACGGTTGGATCTACAGCTTTGTCGCGCGCACCGGTCAAATGGCCTGGAGATTCCGTATCGCTCCGGCTGAACGCAAGATTCCCGTCTATGGCAATCTGTTGTCGACCTGGCCAGGGGCCAGCGGCGTGCTGGTTGAAGACGGCGTGGCTTATGTCGCCGCCGGCATCCTCAACTATGACGGCGTCTATGTCTATGCTCTGGACGCCGAGACCGGAAGAGTGATCTGGCAAAACAACTCTTCCGGCCATCTATTGCGCGAAGCCCGAACAGGCGCCAGCGTGCAGGGACACCTGTTGATACACGATCATAAACTGTATCTGGCTGGAGGGACCTCCTTATCACCGGTCGTTTATGATCTCGCCACCGGTGCTTGCTTGAACGATCCTGAGCCGCTTAAAACCTGCGACACCACCCACCCCAGAGGATGGGAGCTGTATCTTATCGGCAGCCGGGTTGTGGCTGCGGGCAAACCGTTTTACAGCCGCTCCGATCAGATGGTTTTCGATCCCACGGTTACGGACAAGCTGCTGCACGCCCGTTGCGGAAACCGCGACATCCTCTGGGTCAATCAAAGCAGACTGTTATGTCTACCGCGCATCGACGAGCAGACCCTGAACGATTGCGTTGCCGGCACTCGCTATTTGGGCTTTTTCGCGCCCCTGTGGAAAAAATTATCCGGTGCACTAAAGCCGATCTGGGAGTACCCATGCCCCAACAGCATAGCTATGGCGGTAGCCCGGAATGCCGTGGCAGTGGCGGATGCCGAAGAGTTGTCCGTGCTTGACCTGCACAACGGCAGAACGCTCTGGCGGCAGGCGCTGGAATACCCTCCCCGGCCCTGGGGCCTGGCTGTAAGCCGCGCCGGCCGCATTATTTTGACTCTGGAGGACGGATCAGTGCGTTGCTACGGCGGCGCTTCCACTGTCGCTACCCCGTTCATACGCTCCAATAACACCTACTTTGTCGACTCAACCCGCATCGTTCTCGGCTGCAATGCGAGCGATGCCGAGATCTATTACACTCTGGACGGCAGTGAACCCACTCGCAGCTCAGCGCGCTATCAGACGCCGATTCCGATCAAGGAATCCGCCACTTTGCGCATGCGGGCCTATAGCCGGACAGGAGGCGCCGGTTATGTGGTTTCCGAATCGCTGAAAAAAGTGACCTATGAACCCTCGGCCGCGACCTCGTCCCTGGCGCCCGGCCTGCGCTTCGCCTATTATGAAGGCTCGTTCAATAAAGTCGCGGATATGGAACGACTCGAGCCGGCGGCCACCGGGCTGATGATGGGATGTCAATTGAAACCGCGCGAAGGCGTCGAGGCCTTTGGCTATGTATATGACGGGTATCTGTTGGCGCCGGCGGAGGGCATCTATACGTTTTATCTGCTCTCCAACGACGGCAGTAAATTGTACCTCAACGGCAAAGAGCTCATAGATAACGACGGCCCCCATGGGGCGTTTGAAAAATCGGCCACCCTGGCGCTGAAAAAGGGGGAATATCCCATTCAAGTGAAATACTTTCAGGCCGGCGCTGCAAAAGCCCTGCGCGTCAGTTGGAGCGGGCCGAAATGGACCAAACAGGAGCTCACGGCCGAAACACTGTTTCATCAAAAATGAACCGCCATCCCTCACGGGCTTTATACGCCAGTGAGATTTATTCCACGCAGACAAACCCTTCGTCAGCAGTCGCAGGGTGAAAGGACGATGCGACCGCGGCGAAGGGCGACACATCCGCCAAGGAGGAAACACCCATGAAACTCGGCTCTGGATTGCTCTTCTTCACAACCCTCATTCTTGTCACCACACCGCTGCACAGTCAAGACAGCAACAATAAAAACTGGAAAATTTCCTGGCAGGCCAAACACGGACAAATAGAAAACATTTTCCGCTCTTATGCGATAAAATGCGGTTCTGATATCGATCAGGACGGCAAAGGGGAAATTCTGCTCAACGACGGCGAGACCACCCGCTTTTCTCTGTTGGAATCCGCGGCGAACGACAGCTTCGCCCTGGTGTGGCAGATCGAGCGCCCGCATCAGTCCGCCCTGAGAAGCCTGGCGGTGACGGATTGGGACCTCGATGGTCGACAGGAGGTTTCGGTGATCATAGATTCTCCATTGGGGGAAATGCCCGGTGCTGTCTATGAATGGACCGGCGAGGATAATGGCCTGCCGACCGACGATGCGCCGACCACTGATTTCGATCTCCCCCGCAACAGTGCAGGCGCGGTGTGCGTAGAGGCCAGTTCCGTGCTCGCCCAGCTGGATGGCGATCCAGGGCCTGAATGGATCCTGCCCTATTTCCGCGGCAGCGGCATCTCGATGGTGATCCTGGAGCTGTCGACGGGCAGTTTTGAAGGTTATGGCTGGGATTTCGACCTGCTCGACGAGTCGCCCGGACAGGTGCGTACAGTCGAAGCCGGCGACCTGGATAACGACGGCGCCATGGAAATCGTCGCCATGGACAGGGAGAGCAGAAAACTGAGGATGATAAAAAACACCGGCATCGATTCCTATCAAACGGTCGCAATCATTCCGGCGGACAAGGTCAGTTCCACCTACACCTGCAACGCGGTAGAGTCGCTGCGCATGCTGAATCTCGACGGCGGCATGCCCGAGCTCTATCTGCTGGATGACGGCGGCAGAATGTATGTGATGAAGCATCAGGGCGATCTGTCGACCCTGGATCAGCTGACTTTCAGCAAAATCCTCGACATCAGCGACATCAGTACCGCGCGCGGGCTGGCTGTGGGCGATCTCGATCGCGATGGAAAGCCGGATTTCTATTTCGGCAATACCAAAGCCAACCGCGGCGTGATCATCTATGACCTCGAATATGAAGGCGGCGATGTCACCAGTCCGAACAGCTACAAACTCTATGAGGTCTGGCGCCACGATTTTGCTTTCGGTGGAACGCTGGAGGTGGGCAATATACGGATCGGGGATCAACTGGCCGGCGTGCACGATCTGGATGGCGATGGCTTGAAGGAACTGGTGATTGCCTTTGGCACAACCCAGAAAGATCTACCAGCCATCCTGGTGCTGGAAAACACTTCGGAGGCCACCCATGTGGCGGAAGACCCGGTCAGGACGTTGCCCGGCTGTTTTCATCTGCAGCAGAACTTTCCCAATCCGTTCAATCCTACCACAGAGATCACCTACGAAATCCCGCGGACCTGCCATGTGCGGCTGGAGATCATCTCCACTCTGGGACACTGCGTTGCGGCGCCGGTGGACGAGGTCCAGAGGGGGGGAAGACACATTGCTCATTATGAAGCATCGTCTCTGCCCGCCGGATTGTATTTCTATCGGCTGACCGTTGACGGTTTTTCTTTGCAGAAAAAAATGCTGCTGGTGAAATAGCATCCATCAGGAAGGAGCTGCACGGCAACTTTTCTATCTCAGGCTCGACGATTGGGAAAACCATGTTGCAACGCAGGGCTGGAGCTTCGCCTCAAAGATCGATCGTGCGCTTGAAAAACCAATTCCGGAGCGCAGAGCACCAGCTTCGCGTCAAATCTTTGCGTCTCCTAATTCGAAATTCCATGGCCGCCATCAATACTCTTTCTGCCTCTGTTCCCTTGATCCCCCGGCACAATGGCCCCGTGCTTTTTCAGCAGCGCCCGAATCTCCTGCACCGGCAGCTTCAAAGGCGTTGTATCACGATGAGCGGCCAGCGCCGCTGCTGCGCCTGCTGCCTGGCCCATAGCCATGCAGCAGGCTTGCACGCGAAGCCCCGAGTCGGCCAACCGGTCGCTGCTGACTGATCTGCCCGCAGCGAGGATGTTACGGCTGTTTTTTGGAATCAACGCCCGCAACGGGACCGACGGCACAACGCCCTGAGCTAGCGGCCTGGGCGTGACGCCCTCTCGAGTGTGCAGGTCCACTGGATAAAACGCAAAACATACCGCGTCATCGAAGAGGCGGCCGGAGCAATAGTCCGCATGGGAGATCACGACGTGGCCCAGAATCCGGCAACTCTCGCGCACCGCGGCCTCCGGCTGCAGGTGGGTCAGCCGCCTGCCGCGGATTTTTTCCAGGATCGCCCTGCGGCCGGCGAGGTTGGCCGCGGTACGGGTGATCGAGGTGGACGAATCGGCCCCAGGAACATAGACCGCCTGCAGCTGCTCTCTTCCGGGCTGATAGACCTCGTCGCACTTAAACAGCATGGATCCGGGCTGGCGTTCGTCCTCCCGCAGCCGCGGCAGGGGAACCAGGCCGATCACCTCAGCGCCGCCGGTGCAATCGATCACCTGTTTGCAGAGAATGCGGCGCTGCGTTCCCATTCCTACGCTTTCGACGCACCAGCCTTCAGCTGTTTCTGCAATGGACCAGGGAAATTCATAATACAAAACAGTCACTCCGGCCTGCACGCACTTTTCTTCGGCTAACAGCGCATAGAGAAAAGGATTGACCATTATTTGGTGATGCCAATGACGGGAAGGCGGCTGGGAAAAATCCGGCAGCCTAGCGCCGTCCAGCGCCACGCATTCGCTCACCAGTTCCCAGCCGATGCCGGCGATGATCTGTCTGCCCCAGGCGTGAAACAAGCCGGGGAAAGCGACGCCGCCAGTGGTGAGCATGCCGCCCAGCTGGCTGCCCTGTTCGAGAAGGACTGTACTTGCGCCGGCCCGGCCGGCCTGGATGGCGGCGATGCATCCGGCGGTGCCGCCGCCCACGACTAGGACGTCTGCCCTAGTGATCGATAAAGCGAACGGCTGGCCTTGCCGCTGCAAGGAATTCGCCGTCGGCCCACCCGCCAACACGGTTTTACCGGCTGTACCCAAGGCAACTCCCGCAGCAGAGTGCCGAAGAAAGGTGCGTCTTGCGATCGATCGGTTTCTCATTGTGCATTCACCTTACTCAGATCTTGATAATATTTCTTGTTTTTGCAACCATGATTAGGTACTTTTTTTACTGTCATCGGCTTTTCGCATCATCTCGTCAGGTTCTTGCAGGCGTGGCGCCGCTGATTCAACGCAGAGATAGGCTCAGTGAGCGAAAACCCTTGTCATGACCAGCCGCAAACCAGAGTCGAACCTATTTTACGCTTCGGGAGATCTTTTTTCATGTTTGGAAAAACTCGCTGGATTTTGTGCTGCCTGCTTCTGCCTCTTGCTGTCGCCTTCTCCCAGCCCCTCCTCTATACGGTTGAATACGGCGACAAGCCCGCTCAACCGCCCTCTCTGACGCCGGTTTTCCATTCCACCTATCTGGGATTTGAAAACGTTCGAGTCGTGTTGGACAACTGGTATTATGCCAGCCGTCAGCGGGCGGATTCGGTCAAGGCGGACGCGTTTCTAATTCCCGGGGGCAGTACTTCAGACGTGCCTTTTTACGATGGCAGCCTGAACTCCTACGTTTCACTGCTGCAGAATCCAGGCCGGCCGTCGCTGGGATTCTGCGCCGGCCTCCAATTTTTGCTCATGGCGCGCGGCGGCATCTGCTCGCCCCGCAGCGGCGAACGCGGGGATCAGTCAGCGACGATTTTCGCCTGGGATGAAATTCTGTCCGGCTGCCCCAACCCCTACACCGACCGGGCTGCGCACACCTACAGCATTGCAGACTTGCCGGACGACTATGTAAATCTGGCATCCACCCGCACCTGCTATGTGACCTTTGTACGCCACAAAACCATGCCGCTCTATGGAACCCAGCTGCACATCGAACGCATGAGCAACACCAACAGCGCCGGTCCGGCGATCCTGGCCAATTTCAGAAACCGGATCATGACCCGCAAATTCCACGGTCTTGCAGAGGCGACGGGCTTTCCCGGCCAACCCGGCCGGGTTCGGCTGACCTGGTGGCCGGCGAAGACCGACGAAGCGGTGATCTATCAGGTGTTTTACAGCCAGGATTCGAGCGCGCAAAATTTCGCTTCGCCGCAAGGAGAAACCACGGCCACTGAATTCCACCTCAGCGGCCTAGATCCAACAGCCACCTATTATTTTGCCGTCCGTGCTCTATGCCCTTCATGGGTAGATACCAACAGGACCATCGCCGTCATAAAACCCGACGGCCATCGCACTCTGACCTTTCAAAACGGCAAAGCGATCGATGGGGAGATTTACAGCGCCGGCGGAGCGACGACGCTGCACCCGGCCTTTCCTAACAGCAATTACGGGCAGCTGGGAGCGCCGGGAAAAGGGAAACTCACCTGGTGGCACTCCGGACTGGTGCAATTCAAAGGATTGGAGCGTTATCTGGCAGGTAAAAAAATCATCGCCGGCAAAGTCTCTTTTATCTTTGTCGGCGGGGTGACGGATCAAACCAACGCAGCGCACGCCGCTGATATTTCGATCTATCGGGTGCTCAAACCCTGGAACGAAGGGATCGGCTACACCCAGGCCACGGCGCGAACCGGTGAGGCGACCTGGAATTCAGCACAGCATAACGTTCTTTCCTGGGAAGCAGCCGGCTGCCAGGGCTCAAGCGACCGTACGCCGGAGCCCATCGCCTTTTATTCGATCAGAGGCGACGGCGCCGGCATCGCCTTTGACGGCACCGTTTCCCTGCCGGCGGATTTGCTCCAGACCTGGGTGGATCACCCGGACAGCAACTGCGGGCTGTTGTACGAAAAGGTGGATTCCTATCCATCAGCCGATGCCTTTTATTTTCTCGACGATGATGACGATTGGTTCATGAATCACCCGCGATTGATCGTCCAATATCTGGATGAAAATCAAGCTATGGCGGTCCGCCATGAGGGCGGAGGAGCGCCCGCTGCGTTTTCATTGCAGCAGAATTATCCCAACCCCTTCAATGGATCCACCATCCTGCCGATCGAACTTGAAAAAACTCGGCAGGTCAAGCTGGAGATTCACGATCTGCAGGGGCGGTTGGTCTGTTGCCTGTTTGATGGAACTCTGGCGCAGGGTTTTCACCCGTTCGCCTGGAACGGACGAAACGCACAAGGCCGGCCTGCAACCAGCGGAGTGTATCTCTTCAGTCTGAGAAGCGGCGGTGAGCGGCTGATCAGACGCATGTTGTTGATCCGCTAGGATCAGCGGGTGCTCGACACCGCCTGCACACAGTCGAGCATCTCCCTGCGAAAGGCCAGCAGCCGGCTTTCATGGCTGCTGGCATCGATCACGCTTCGGCCGAGTCCGATCTTCATCTCTTGATAGCTCGGATCCACCAAGTCCGGCAAGCTCGTTTCAAATAACTGCGTCAATTTTTTATTCGTGGCGGCGTCGGTTTTCGCTGCCCATTCGCGCAGCGCGGTTAAAATCCTAAAATCCTCCAGTCCCTCGCGCACCGCTTCCCACCTTCGGCTGGTCACCGGCTTGCTGCGCCCCGGATAGACCAAACGGTATTCGAACTCGTTGCGCATCCACGGATCTTCGGCGCCTGAATTATAGCACCAGTACCCGATCCCTGTCGCCTGGTGGCGAAAGGCGTAAAGCGCTGCGTTGCGAAACTCGGCAAGTAGATTGGTGTTTTTAATGTTAGCGCCCACCGGCCGGGAATATCCATAGCTGCAGTTATAGGACCAGAGCTGTTTCCCGCTGGCGCGCACGACCTTCATCACCGGCGAATCCTCCGCCAGCATGTCGATGCCCGGCACCCAGATGTCCAGCACCGGCGCCATGGCCTGAAACATGGGCAGTTCGCCGCCCCCGTCCATATAGATCATGATTTCCGGATTAATCTCGCGCACCATTTTTCCGAATGCCACCAACTGATTGACATAGTGCCAGCCATGGCCGCCGGGCTCATCGATCGGATAAAGAGCGAAATGCTCTAGATCAAAGCCCTGCCGCTGCATGTACAGAACCAGCTGGCGAAGATATGCTGCTAAATTTTGCCGGTATAGGACGCTGCCGAATTCCCCATTCAAGGCGGGAAAGCCGCTGAACAGCACAACGACATCGCGGCCTTTGAACCCCGCAAGAATGGGGTCCAACCTGGAAAAATCGGCTTGAGTGAATTGGGAGGCGGCATCATGCTGCGGCGTCCCATGCGGCACAGTAAACACGTTGTTGCCATGATCAAGCAGATCCTGCAATTCAGCGCCCTGGTTGGGCGACCAAGTGCACAACCTGACCGCGCCGGAGGGCGCCATTGTGAACGGAAGCACCTCCAGCGTCAACTGAACCCGCGTCTCCGGCGCCGGCACGCCGTGCGGATTGGCCGGCGCCTCCATCACGCCCGCGCCGTTCAACGCCTGAAAAGCTGCAGTCAGAACATGCTGCCCCGGCTCGATGTCTCCGATCTGAATATCCAGCCAAACCTCCCGGGTGGTCAGAGACGGAATGCTGATGACTGCAGATTCATCCATCTCCGGCAACGCATCCCACGCGTCCTCTCCCTGTGAGCTGGGTATGGGAATGGAATAATGGGGTGTGACCACCAGCCCGGCCGGAGGCTGCGGTAAATGCGTGCGCACCTGCAGCGTGCGATCGGTGATGTTGAATAGCTTGATGGAGACCGGCTCATGCTCTCCCACCACCACCGTGCGATGAACCTGCAATGGCCTCTCGACGAGGTCCGGCATTCGTTCATCCAGTCTGCGGTTCTCCCACATAAAGCCTGTAAAAGCGATCAGACTGACAGAGGAATCCATGCGGCCGGCCTGCTCGACAACGGCGGCTGTTTGTAACGCCCGTCGGGACCGGCTCACCAATGCCCCGGTCGTGTGCAGAGTCTGCTCGACCATCAAAGCGTCCTCCGCTGGAACCGCCCGTTGCCGCAGCGCCAGATCCGCAGCTGCTTTTTCCAGAGCATCAGCCTCCCGGCGCAGCGCGACGGCGGACAGCGGCAGTTTATCATCCACGGCATTCGCAGCGGCGTTGAGGCCGGCCACGGCACGCGTCACCAGCGCCTGGTCATTGACAAAAGGCTGCAGAAACACCTTTTTGTCGCCGGTGACCAGCTTTTCACCTCGATCAGTCTGCAACATCCAGGTAAACGCATAGGAACCGGGCATGGTCACTTGCAGGGGCAGGCTCAGCGTACCGGTCCTGGAAACAATCTGAGTGGCGGCGGTCCCTTTACTGCCATCCGGCCGAATGCAAACTACGGAAGCCTGCAAGGGTTTGGGAGAAGGATTTGGATTGAAAATGCTGAATTGTATCTCATCACCGGTGGTGATTTGGTTCCAGAGCAGGTTTTTCGGCGTCATGGATGCCGCCTGAGATTGGCTCAGCCCAAACCAGGCGGCGCTGTTATAATCGTCCTTTCGGTACGAAGTCCAATGCGCCCGGCTGGTTTTGCGCACCCTGGTCGCAAAGCAATAGGTGAGGCCGGATTCACCGCCGGTGACCACCATTTCCAGATCCTCTGTGCTGCGGCCGACTTCGCCGAACGTCGGCGTCATGTTGATCGTGCGGCAGGGAAATTGATAATGATAAATGATATCTCCGTCCACGTCATAGCCGATCATACGTCCGTTTTGCGTGCAGAGAAGATACTCCAATCGTCCGTCATCATCGAGATCGATGATAGCGCCGCTGGCCAGGGAGCGGCCCTGCATATCGATGTCCCACAGCAAAGTGCCGGACTCGTCGATACGAAGAATCCGGCCTGTCTGGGTGATCAAAAAAACATCAGCGCGGCCATTCTGATCGAGGTCGCCCACTGACAGCGTCGAGGCGATGGGCGCTTGCGCCATCACCGACCAGAGGCGGTTACCGTCAGCGTCCAGGCAGACCACCAGGCCGGCGTTGGACGCTGCGACGATCCTGACCTGGCGGTCGGAAGCGGCAAACAGCACCGGCGAAGAGGTGGCCCAGTCGGCGGATGTGCCGCCGATCTCGTGGTTCCACACCAGGGCGCCGTTCTGATCCAGCACAGTGACCCAGCCGGCGCTGGTGATGAATACAAGTTCACTGCCGCCGTCTTGATCGACATCCGCCGCCGCCGGATTAGCGGGCATGCCGCGGATTTGGCTCTTCCAGATCAGTCGACCGCCCAGGGCATCGAACGCCCAGACCATGCCGGTTTGATCCGTCGTGACGACCTCCATGCGGCCATCCTGGTTCAAATCGTTCAGCACCGGCGCCGACCAGCTGTTAGCGGCGTTCAACTCGGATTGCCACACGACCTGACCTTTGCCGTCCAAGCAGGAAAAAAGTTTGCCGGTGTCGGCCACATAGATGAGCGCCGGCAATCCGGACCGTTGCAGCACCGCCGGGTAGGTCATGAAGCGTTGACGCGTACGCCAGCGCCACAGCTCTTTGCCGTTTTTGTTCAACGCAATCAATTCTTCGCGGCCTGCGACCAGCACTTCCTCCCGGCCGTCGTGATCGATATCCGCCAGCGTGGGGGCGCTCTCCAGAAACGTTTTCAAATCAACGGACCAGAGCAGGGAAATTCCTGGATCACTGGCCGGCGCCGAATGCCCATAAATCGCCAGTGCAAAACAAAACGCGACTGTCAACAATCGTTTCATCGAAAAACCTCCGATTAAAAATAAAACGTTTCCCGCCAGCGGTCGGTGAAAGTCTCGCCCGAATGAATCCTGCGGCTGATCCCTACAACGCCGGTTTACGCACAGAACACGAAACCCGTTTTCAAATGGCGCAAATTATAACTATATTGCAACCATGAGCCTAAAAAAGGGAGGAGAGCATGCGCCGACTTTATTTCGCTGCCGTTTCTTTATTACTGCTCCACTGCAGTCCGCAGGACCGGCAGATCCTCTGGCAAAGCGGCCAGGGCGGTTATCACACCTATCGTATTCCGGCCTTGCTGGTCACTGGCGCCGGTACGGTGCTGGCCTTTTGCGAAGGCCGCAAACATCACTCTCATGATACCGGAGACATCGATCTGCTGATGAAACGTTCACAGGACAATGGCAAAACCTGGAGCCCAGCGCAAATCATCTGGGACGATGGGACCAATACCTGCGGCAATCCCTGTCCGATTCTGGATCGCACCACCGGCGTCATCTGGCTGCTGCTGACCTGGAACGATGGCCGTGACCGGGAGCCTGAGATCATCAATGGTAAAAGCCGGGATACCCGGCGTGTTTTCCTCACCTCTTCACAGGATGACGGGGCAACCTGGGCTTTGCCCCAGGAGATCACAGAGGAGGTCAAACCGGCTCACTGGACCTGGTACGCCACCGGCCCAGGGGCCGGCATTCAACTGGAGAGAGGACCGGCAGCCGGCCGGTTGATTGCCCCTTGCGATCACATAGAAAAAGAGAGCAAAGCGTACTATTCTCATGTCATCTACAGCGACGATCACGGCGCCACCTGGCAGTTGGGCGGCCGAACACCGCAGCCGTTTGTCAACGAATGCCAGGCGGCCGAGTTGGAGGACGGCCGGCTAATGCTCAATATGCGCAACTATGACCGATCGCATAGACTGCGGCAGATCGCATTCAGCAGCGACGCCGGCCGAACCTGGCATGATCAGCAATTCCAATCGGAATTGATCGAACCGATCTGCCAAGCCTCCCTGCGCCGTTATCGCTGGACCCGAAATGGAGAAAAGGGCATTCTGCTCTTCAGCAATCCCGCCAGCGACAGCAGCCGTACGAACATGACGCTCAGAGCCAGCAACGATGATGGTAAAACCTGGCCGGTCTTTTATCGGCTGCATGCCGGACCCAGCGCCTACTCTGATCTGGCGGTGCTGGCGGACGGTCGGATCGCGTGTTTATATGAGGCGGGCGCCAAAAGCCCGTATGAGACCATCTCCTGCAGCTGCTTTGCAGCCGATCAGTGGCTGAACCGCTTCGCCAAAAAATAAAGAATAAATCCCTCAACCGAGTTGTTACACTAACACTCGATCAACCGCGTCATGAACCGAGAACCAGCCGTTCCTTTATCATTTGACGCAGTAATCGCAGCACCTTTTCAATTCACCGTTGTTGCTTTCTCAGCATCGTCTGTTCCCCGGTCGAGTGCAGCAGACAAACGTTTTGAGGAGATCAAGTATGAGAAAATGGACGGTCTTTTTCTGGGCCTTTCTCTGGGCGGCCGCTGGTTTTTCCCAAGAGCCCGACAAGACGATGGAAATCGTCATCAAGAATTATCTTGAAGTGCTTGAAAGTAAAAACACCAAAGCCAGACTCGAGGCTCTGGCCAAAGTAAATGAATTCAAATCCCAATATCCGAATTTCAAAATGAGGGAGTTTGACACTTTCATGTCCGGCAAAATCATGGCGGCAAGCACTAAAAATTGGCTTGCCAATCTCTCGTCGCCCAACGCGGGCGTCCGCCACAGCACCCTGCATGTATTAGTGCGGATGAAATCGGATTTTCCCTACCTGGATATGAGCGGTTTCAACACCATCCTAAAAAGAATGTGCGAGCAGGATCCGGTTGCTCATCTGCAGGTGGATGCTAAAATTGCAGCGATCTATCTAAACAGTTCTAAACTGGCTGAAGCCATCAAGATCGTCGAAGACCATTCGCCTGGCGACACATTTACCCAGATACATCTGGCCATGGATGAAGCTTTTAAAAAAGAGAACCCCAAACCGGTCGAGTGATGTAAGCACAAATTCGGCCAATGAGAGGGATCGCCGGCGAGTAGAGCGCGGTGAAGAATAGGAGCGGGCCGGTTCCAGCGCCTGTCAGGGCAGTTCACGAATGCGGAGTTGTCTGAACTCCACCGGTGAACCCTCTGATTCGAGACAAATACAGCCCGAACGTGGCTGGCACTCTTTGCCGCCCGACACCTCTTCGCCGTTCACCCACAACCGCACCTCGCCGTTGATCGCGCGGATATAATAGTGATTCCATTCGCCCATGCCTTTGCTTAAATTCTTTTTTGGAAAACTGCGCGATCCATTGGGCGAGGTCGGCGGAAAAGGGATCATGGTGGACTTGCCGACGGCGAACACATCGCCGTTGGTAGTGAACCAGTCTCCTTTTTTACCCGTCCGTTGTTCATATTGTTCGGCATAACCGTGATCCAGCGCCTGGATCTCGATGCCGTACTTGGGAAGCTCATCCGGCTTTAATTCCTGCAAAGCCTGTTCCGGCGCCCAGATAAATATGCCGGAATTGCCGGCCGGGTGCAGATGCCGCCACTGCACCACCATCTCAAAATTAACAAACGTCTGCTTGGTCGCCAGCACGCCGATGGGGGACCCGCTGCAGTGCAGCGCATCAGCCTGCCAAATCCAGGTCTGCGGATGACAGTTGACCTGGCGGAAATCGTTTTCACCCAGGCTGCGCCAATCTGACCCAGACCCATCGATGCGCGCAGCAGGCCGGCCTTGGGACTCCTGCGAGACGCTGAGTGCGGGATGCAAGCAGAGAAAGGCGGCCAAACACAATCCCACGCTGATTTTCCTCTTCATACTATTCTCCTGGAAAATGGCCGGACCTGTACAAGCCAGCGGCTGGTTCATTGCAATGGCGGTGAAATCGCATACGCATTCTGATCGAGATCGATCGTCACTTGGGTGCCGTCGCTGAAGGTGGTTCGCTGCCGACGTCGACTTTGATCGAGGAACTCATGGCTGGTCATCTCCAGCAACCCCACACGCTGGTGCAGCCGGCACATGGCGTTGACCTGCTCCATCTCTGCGGCATCTGGGTTTAACGAGAGATAGGGCAACCCGGCGTTCAGCAAACCATGGAGAAATCCCGAATCTGTTTGCGGCACGCCCCACTCCCCCTTTCCTTTCGACCAGGGCAACAAAATCGCATCATGATAGACCAGATTGAACAGCGGAACCGGAATACCGACAGCTGGACCTTTCCCCGGATTGGGTTCCAGGGCATAGGGACCGTGATGCACTAGATCCAGGTAGGGGATCGCCCAATCGCACGGCTCCTCTGAGCTGATGATGCCGCCGTAAGAACGAATAAAGTTGAAACACTCGGCGCGATAGGCCAGACAAGCGCTGCGCGTGACCGGATGATGCGGATTGTAGCATTCGTCGGGCGGCACGACGTCAAAGACATCCAGGTAAGCGCCGCACAGCTTTACGCCGTGGTCTAAAAGCGACCGGTGATTGCGCCGCACCATCCCTGGCGCCAGACTGGGGCAGAGAAACGACTGATCTCCGCCGAACCAGGTACGGCCGAGGTGACGCGTGCCGTCGCTGAGCAGAATGGTGTGGTCTGGATCATAGGAGGCGGCGTCCAAATAATAATCGCGATATTGATCGTGCACCGCAAAAACATAATTCAGACTGTCGCACACCGCAGCAAAATGCCGCATGCCCTCCCAGCCGCCCGCCTCCGGACAGGGCGGCAGAATATCCGGATGCAGGTTGTCGTATCCGCGCAACCCCCAGCCGTCCAGGTGCAGATAGGCTCTCTTGACGCCCTTATCGGACAGCTTGCGCAGATGAGCGGCGCGTTCGGCAAAGGAGACCAGCTGGTGATTGTTCTGCAGATTTACTGAATCATAATAACTGGAGCGAGGCTGGATATGATAAAGAATGGAAGTATGAATCACCGGCGACCCGATCAGCTTGGCCAAACGGGGCGTCCGGTTGATCTTTTCACTCAGCAGAACCAGATGGCCTTTTTCCTGCACGTAGCGGCGATAGCGTTTAGCCAGGGTGACATAATCCGCCTGCTGATAAAAACAGAAGCGGACGCGGCGGGGATAGCTGAACCGGCCCAGCGAGTGATGCCAACGAGCTTGAATGAGCGTAGGCCCACCTGCAGGATGATTAAAGCTGCAGCCGCCGTCATCCGGCGTCTCCAGAATCGCTATCATCGCGGCTTTCCCCTGCACATGGCCCCACCAGGGCATATAGAAACCGCGGCTGTGGCAGTGTTCATCATACAGCGTCACTTTCTCAGGCCAGGCGCGCGGCAACAGCATGCCCTGCATGAAAGGCATGACCAAAAGATCCGCTTGCTGCGGATCCAACGCATTCGGCCACAGACACTGCTGTAGAACCGCCGCACGCTCCAGGGCCGCGATCTCGCACACCAGATCCTCTTCTTCCCCTTCAAGGCAGACCGAGAGAACGATGCCTAAATCCAATTCACGATCCTGAGCGACAAAACGATCGAGGGTGATGCGAACACCCTTTTTGTATCCAGTCTCATAGGGAGCGATCGTGCGTTGTGTGGCGTCCAATAAACGGCACTCTGCTGCAGTCGTTTGCTGCACAGTTAATGGCTCAGCTGCGCCGGATGAAAACGACCAGGTCGCTGCTTGATCCTTCACGGTCATCGCTAGAGTAGATTCATCGATGCGAACGTGTCTTTGTTGTCCATGGATCCACCAGCTGCCGGCCTCCTGAAGCACCTGCACTCCCTCGGCCTGGCCGGCCGTTCTCGCATCGGTCGCCCAAGCCGCCATCAGAAGAACGAGAACGAACGTTTTGTTGATCATAAGACACCCGCCTGATCTTTTTTTAGATGACTTGAAAGGTTCCAGTCAATCGAATATCCGCAGAGGAAGATCCGATCTGGATTTCAAACCGTCCGGGTTCCACGACAAAGGCTTTCTTGCTCTTGTCCCAATAAGCCAGTTCGGCAACCGGCAGAGTAAAAGTCACTCGTTTGCTTTCACCAGGCTGCAGCATCAGTCGGTGGAAACCTTTTAACCGCTTGACCGGCCTGGAAACCGAGGCCTGCAAATCCCTGATATAGAGCTGTGCCACTTCCTCTCCCGCCCGGCTGCCGGTATTTTTAATCTCCGCGCTGACGGCCAAGATTCCATCCTGAGATATACGAGCCGGAAAAGTTTTAAGCTTGGCATAGCGAAACCGGGTGTAGCTCAGACCGTAGCCAAAGGGATAGAGCGGTTCCTCCTTCGCACAGGAATAGCTGTCGCCTTTTCTGATCTCCGCCATATACGTGCGGCCGTGACGGATGTTGTAATCATCGAACGGCGGCAGTTGCTCCACCGAACGATAAAAGGTAAGCGGCAGCCGGCCAGCCGGATTATAATCGCCAAAGAGCACATCCGCGATAGCGTGACCGCCCTCTTCACCGGGAAACCAAGCCTCGAGGATGGCAGGAACCGTATCGTGCAGCCGAGTGATGGACAACGCGCTGCCGTTTTGCAGCACTGCCACCGTGCGTGGATTGGCCTGAAGAACAGCCTGAACTAAATCGTCCTGAATGCCGGGCAGATTTAAATCCGACCGATCCACGCCCTCATTTTCCACGGAAAGATCTGTACCGAGGAAAAGCAAAGCCACGTCCGCCTTGCGCGCCGCCTCAGCGGCCGCCTGAAACTGCCGCGGATCCGCCGGCCCTCCGCACAGACGCAGGGCGGATTTGTACCAATACTCGACATATTCGATACGCAGATCATAACGCCGGCCGAATTCGAGCTCGAGGGAGATGATCTGTATGGCGGCGTTCCGGTTCAGACTTTTGTTCATCACCTGGCGTCCGTCGAAATAGATGCGGACAATATCATCGAAATTCGCACTCAAATAATATCTTCCGCTCACCGGGGCAGTGAATCGTCCGGTCCAGCGCACGGAAAACGTGTCGCTGTGAACAGTCGCATGCGGCGATTTGCGACCCCAATCAAAATCAAGAGTCGAATCGATGCGTGTTAAAACCGGCTTGCCGGAAAAAGTGAGGTTATTGAAATATTCTCCCAGCAATCCGCGCTTCCCCCCATACCCCTGCGGCGGCGACAGCAACGCAGCCGGGATCAACGGCAGCTGCGGATGAATGGAGCAACCTTTTTCATAAAAGACCCTCGCGTCGCCCAATCTTTCGCGCAAAGCTTGCAGAGGCGATGCCGCATAGGAATATCTGCCGGTGTAGCCGCCGAGTTGCGTGGTGTCGGCGTTGGGACCGATCACGGCAACCAATCGCACCCCTTGCTGAATCAGTGGCAGCAGGTCCCCGCTGTTTTTCAATAGCACGATGGCCTTGCGCGCTGTTTCTCTGGCTAACTGCCTGTGTTGCGGACTGTCCACCACCTGCATGGAGATTTTGCTGTAAGGGACCATCTGCGGAGGATCGTACAATCCCAGACGAAATCGACCGAGCAATAGACGGCCGACCGCTTTATCGATAGCCGCTTCGGTTATCAGCCCGTTTTTCACCACCCGACTGAGATGATTTTTGAACAGATCGCCGCACTCCAAATCCAGTCCGGCGTTGACGGCCAGAGCGATGGCCTCGTCGACCCCGGAGGCATAGCGATGGTTCTTATAAATATCTTCAATGCCGTTGCAATCCGAGACCACGCTGCCATCGAACCCCCATTCGCCGCGCAGCAGGTCCGTAAGCAGCCACGAGTTGCAGCAACAGGGCACGCCGTTGAGCGCATTATAAGCGGCCATGACAGACTGGACTTTGCCCTGTTGAATTAACACCTGATAAGGGAGCAGATAGTATTCGCGCAGCAGCGTTTCATCGATTTCGCTGGAGCCGGTATGACGGCGCCATTCTTCGTTATTAGCGACAAAATGTTTGGGCGCCACCAGGGTTTTGAAATAACGCGGATGCGATCCCTGCAATCCCCGGGTCAGCGCCAGACTGAGCCGCGACGTCAAAAAAGGATCCTCGCCATAGCACTCATGCGTACGGCCCCAGCGCGGATCGCGGGCCAACTCCACAACCGGACTCCAAAAGGTCAGGCCGGTGCGATACATTTTGCCGTGAAAACGGGCGCGCGCTTCATCCGAGATGGCGTCGCCGACGCGCAGGATGAGCTCCTCATCCCAAGTGGCTGCCTGGGCTATCGCCTGTGGAAAAATGGTGGCCACACCGGTGCGGGCATACACCGCATGCCCGGGCTCGCCGCCCCATTGATAGGCCGGCAGGCCGAGCCGGTCGAGAGGGGTCGGCGTCCGACTCATCATCTGCGACAGCTTTTCCTCCAAAGTCATGCGCGACAATAGATCCTGAGTACGTTCTTCAAAGGAGTAAGAGGGATCTAAATATACAGGAGGTTGCGCCGCGACAGGACTAAACAAGCCGGCAGCGGCCATGAAAATAACAACAGGAGTGGCGCAAAACAAGCTGCGTTTTTTCATAGGACCTTTCTTCAACTGCTGCGAGGATGTTTGAGCGTAGCAAAGCGATTGATCGAGACTGCGGATGGCCGGCCTGCGGCGCCGTTCTTCGCCCTGGCGAGCAACAGGGCTGGAGGCTTCGGCCGCCGAGCACGTCTGATAGGCAGGCCTTATTTCATCGCATCCAGATATAGCGCCGCAGCGCCGAGGATCGCGGATTGCGGCAGATCGGAAACCGCGATTTGCAGCCGATCCAGCGAACGGCGATAGGCGAACGACTGCAGTCCCTGCCATAGGGCTTTTTCAAAAAAAGAAAATGATCGGCTGACCGACCCGCCGAGCACGATGATCTGCGGGTCCAGAGCGTACAGAATCAATTTAACCGCTTCAGCCAGATGCAGGCCATACTCTGCAAAAATGGCCAGGCTTTCGTCATCCCCCTGGGCAGCCAACTGTGCAAGTTCGGCGCCACTGCGGTTATAGAGACGCTGAAAAAATTGCCCTGAGCAGTAATGTTCCAGCACGCCATCCCGGTACGGCACCATTCCGAACTCTCCGGCGCCGCAATTCGTGCCGCTGTACAGCCTGTCCTGGACAATGACGCCGGCGCCCAGTCCTGTGCCGAGGATCAGCCCGATGGCGTCTTGAAATCCTTGAGCCTTGCCAAAATATTTTTCGCCGACTGCAAAACAGTTGGCATCGTTATTGATAAAGACCGGCAGATTGAAGCGGCGATGGAGAATGGGACCCAGGGGTACCTCCTGCCAACTGGGGATATTGATCACGTCATAGACGACGCCCTGTTCCGTGTCCACCACGCTGGGCACGCCGACGCCCAGCCCTTTTACATCGGCGCGCTGTACTTGAGCGATGAGGTCGCACAGATCGTCCAATATCTCTTCGCGCGACCCACCCGGTTTGACCGCCTGAACCGCAATCGCAGTCACCGTATTATTCTCCACCCGGCCGGCACGCATGTTGGTGCCACCCAGGTCAACTCCGATGATCGGCATCCGGTCGATTCCTTGTCCGTTGAATGGTTTGATTGAGCACCAGCGGTCTGGCCCAAAAGCCGATGCTGAGAATATAGGCGAGGGTGATATAAAGAAACATCATGCCGATGCGCAGGCCGAACCAGTCGCCCAGCCGCCCGACCACCAGCGGCATCACCGCACCGCCGACAATGCCGCTGCATAAAATTCCGGAAAAACTGCCATGATGTTCGCTGACCGAATTGAGCGCGAGAGAGAATACGATCGACCACATCACCGAAATGCCAAAGCCGAGCAGCGGAAACGCATAGCGCGCCGCCACCGCCGGGCCGAACAGGGCGACGCTGAGCAGACCGATGGCGAGCAGAGTAAAACCGATCAGCACCTGACGGCTGTCGAACAGCTTGAGCAGCAGCAGACCCAGCAAACAACCCGCCGTCATCAACCCCCAGAACCAGGCCACACTGGAAGCGCCGATGGTTTGCGGATCCAGGCCGTGATAGAGCTGGAGAAATTTTGACATCCAGTTGGCGATCCCCTGTTCGGTTCCAACATAGGCGAAAATGCCGAGAAAATACAACAGCACGGTTTTCTGCTTGAACAGGGCGACATGCGTGGCCCAGGCGCCGGTTCGTTCATCCGCCTTACGGACCACTTTGGGAAAAGGGCTGAACAGCATAACCACAACCATAATCAGCGTGACCAGTGCGATCACCCAGTATAGAGAGGTCCACGGCAACTCGGGCGGCACCAGGGCAGCCAGCAGCCCTACCAGAGCGTTTGTCTGCGCCTCCGGCAGAGCCAGCGCGCGCACCATATAGCTGTACACAAACGGGCTGAGAAAAGAGGCCAAACCAAAGACCAGTTGAGCCATGACCGAATTGAAGGCGAAATGCTCCTCGCCGCCGGCTGCGCGCAGCAACGGATTGATGGCCACCTGCAGCGTGGCCATGCCGGCGCCCAGCATGAACAGAGAGATCACGGCCACAGAGTAGACCGGCTTGAGCGCGAACATCAGTGCGCCGGCAAACGCGGCCAGAAAAGCGGCGGTCATCACCGGCTTTTCCCTGAATTTTTCCAACAGCATGCCCGAAGGGATGGACATGATGCCGTAGGCGATGAAAAAGGCGAACGGCAGCAACGCCACCATGGTAAAGCTCAATCGATAACTGCTGATGATGTCCGGTATCAGCGGACCGAGAATGTTGGTTAAAAACGAGATGACAAAGAACACCAGAAAAATCAGACCGACGATGAAATAATTGCGTTTCATTTTTGCTTCTTTCTCCGGGAAAAGGATATGGATGGATCCGCACGGATCAATCGCGTGGCTTCGGCAGCGCGACGGACGGCAATAGCGGGCAGCGCCGCGCGCTCGCCGTCCGGAACTGGATTTTCAATAATGTAAGACGCAAAATCGAAATGCGCAATATTAATTACACCTAGCGCCCGGCCCGAGAGACCGGCGTGGCCGGGTGAATTTTTTGTAACATCACACCTTCGGTTTCGTAAAACAGACAGAATCCCTTGCATCATCATTCCGATCTTCAGCCGGTTGCGTGCCGGTTTAAAGGGAGCCCTTTTCATGTCACGAAAAAAAATCATTGTCAGCGCAGTCGTCATCCTGGCTATCGTGTTTTCCATCGCGGCCTTGATGGCAAAGAAAAACAAAACAGCCGCCATCGGGGTGCAAACCGCAAAGGCGGAGCGTATCAAAATCGTCGAAACCGTCACCGCCACCGGCAAAATTCAACCGGTCACCCAGGTCAAGATCAGCGCAGACGTGGCGGGAAAAATCACCTATCTGCCGGTCAAAGAGAGCGAATGGGTTGAAAAAGGCAGCCTGCTGGTGCAGTTGGACAAGGAGCGGTACCAGGCGGCGGTGGAACAGGCGGAAGCCAATCTGCGTTCGGTGGAGGCCAACGCCAGGTTGGTCAAGGAGAACGAACTCCAGGCGGAAAAAGAGTACCTCCGCACCAGAGAGCTGTACGATAAAGATCTCACCTCCAAGGCCGCCCTGGACCAGGTTCACGCCGCCGTGCAGGTGGAAAAAGCGCGTTATCAATCCTATCTGGAACAGGTGGATCAGGCCAGGGCGACCGTCAAACAGGCCCGCGAAGATCTGGCCAAAACCACCATCTATGCGCCCATGGCCGGCACCATCAGTAAATTGAACAAAGAACAGGGGGAGATCGCCCTGGGGTCGCAGTTCCAGGAGGATGTCATTCTGATCATCTCCAACCTCGCCGGCATGGAGGCGCTGGTCAATGTGGATGAAAACGACATCGTCCGGGTCGCCATCGGCGACAGCGCGACCGTGGAGGTGGACGCCCTGCCGGAAAAAATCTTTCACGGTGCGGTCAGCGAGATCGCCAGCAGCGCCAAAATATCCGGCAGCGGCACGACGGAACAGAAAACCGAATTCGAAGTCAAGATCGCCATCACTGACGCCGACAAGGAACTCCGTGAGGGGATGACGGCGAGCAGCGAGATCATCACGGACGTCAGGCCCCAGGCCATCGGCGTGCCGATCCAGTGCGTGACCACGCGCAGCATAGCCCAGTTAAAGGCCAGGGCGGGTGCGGACACGCTGACTGCAGCGAAATACAGGCCGGACAAAGACGGCTATGTCCCCGTGCTCTTTGTCGCAAACAACGGCGTGGCCGAGGCCAGACAGGTCAAGACCGGCATCCAAAGTGAGACCCACATCGAAATCCTGGACGGACTGGCGGTCGGCGAGGAATATGTGACAGGCAGTTATCGCGCCATCAGCCAGACCCTGCAGAACGGCAGTTCGGTGCTGGCTGAAAAAAGTCAGTAAAGAAGAACCTACGATGATCTCCGTCGAGCAACATAAAGAGTCCCTGCGCATGGCCTGGTCCGCGGTTCAGGCGAACAAAACCCGCGGCATTCTCACCACGCTGGGCATCATCATCGGCATCGTGGCGGTGTCCACCACCATGACCGTGTCCAATGGATTGGGTAACAGCTTTAAGCAGAGTTTTTCATCTCTGGGCACAGATGTGCTCTACGTCTCGCGAATGCCCTGGATCATCATGGATGATTTTTTCCAGTACCGCAACCGGCCGACGATCACCTTTAAGGAAAGCGAAAAGCTGCAGCAGCGGCTGAGAACCGCCCTGGCGGTGAACCCCACCACCGGCACCAACCGCAACGTGAAATACCGGTCGCAGGTTTTAGAAAACGTCGCCGTGGTCGGCACCACGGACAAACAGACCTTGATGAACGCAGCGGTACCGGAATTCGGTCATTTCATCACGCCGGTGGATGTGCAATATAAAAAACAGGTCTGCGTCATCGGCGCAGAGATCCATGATCACCTGTTTAAAAACTCCGGCGGTCTGCAAAAGACCATTCAGATCGGCCGCTACCCCTTCCGGGTGATCGGCATTATGGAAAAGCAGGGCAGCGCCGGTTTCTTCGGCGGCCCGAATCTGGACCGACAGATCCTGATACCGATCACCACCCTGGTGCAGGTTTTTGGCGGCAGCCAACGCGATTTCAACATCGCGGTCAAAGCGCCCAGCCAGGAGTCGCTGGATGATTTCCGCTGCGAACTCGTGAGCGAGATGCGCAAGTTGCGCAAGCTGTCGCCGACCGAACCCGACAATTTCTCCATCAACACCATGGACACGCTGATGAACGCCTACAACAGAGTCATGGGCGTGGTGGTGTTGATCGGCATGGTGATCACCGGCCTCTCCTTGTTCGTCGGCGGCATCGGTGTGATGAACATCATGTTCGTCTCTGTCACCGAACGCACGCGAGAGATCGGCATCCGCAAGGCCATCGGCGCACCCCGGCGCACCATTTTGATGCAATTCCTGTTCGAGTCCTCCTCCATTTGCATCCTCGGCGGCATGATCGGGGTTCTTCTCTCTTTCGGTGTAGCGGCGCTGATCAACCGGCTGCTGTTGCCGGCGTCGGTTTCGCCGGGGGTGGTGCTCATCGCTCTGCTGGTGTCTATGGCGACCGGCATCCTGTCCGGGATCCTGCCGGCCTACCAGGCGTCCCGCTTAAATCCCATCGACGCCCTGCGATACGAATAGCCGAAATAGGTAAGGTCCTGAACAAAGGTGAAAACATGTTTATTGCAGAAGCGTTCAAGATGGCGTTGGCTGCCATCGGCGCCCATAAATTGCGCTCCAGTCTGACGCTGGTCGGCATCATAGTCGGCGTCGCCTCCATCATTGCGGTGATGACCGCCATCTCGATCATCCAGACCAGCATTGAAACAGAGCTGGCTGTGCTTGGAACCCAGACCTTTCAGGTGCAAAAGTACGCCGCCGGAGGGCCCATGAGCGAGGCGGAAAGACGCAAGATCATGGCGCGCCGGCCCCTGACCGTGGAGCACGCGAACCTGATCCGGGAGCGCGTGGCTGATGCGGATTTGGTAGGCGCGGAATTGTGGTCCTTCGGTCATGCCGCCAAATACCGGGATATCGCCACCAACGCCAACTTGACGATCTGCGGCGGCACGCCCGAGTATGTGGAGAACAACACTCATTATGTGCACTCGGGGCGCAATCTGTCAGCAGAGGATGTGCAGGTCGGACGCAGCTGCGTTCTGCTCGGATATGGCGTGGCGGAAAAACTCTTTCCCTGGACCGATCCGCTGCAAAAGAGCATCAAGATCGATGGCCGCTCCTTTCAAGTGATCGGCGTGCTGGAAGAAAAAAAATCGAGCCTGGGCGGAGGCTTTGACAACTATCTGATCATGCCGATATCGAAATTTGAAAGAATGTTCACCGAGCGCGATCAGTTCGGCAGGGATCGGTCGGTCAACATCACGGTGCGCGCCAAAAGACCAGAACTGCTCAATGATACAATCGAAGAAACCCGGGCGGTTCTGCGCCAGTCGCGCGGTCTGAAACCGCAACAGGAGGACGATTTTACGATTTTCACCAACGACAGCCAGATCAAGACCTTTCATCAGACCACGGCGGGCATCAAAACAGGCTCTTTCGTCATCGGCATGATCGCTCTGATTGTAGCCGGAATCGGCATCATGAACATCATGCTGGTCTCGGTGACCGAGCGCACCAAGGAGATCGGCATCCGTAAATCTCTGGGCGCCAAACGGCGAGACATCCTGATGCAATTTCTCCTTGAGGCGATCTTGCTCGCCAATGTCGGCGGCGCCGTGGGAGTGGCCTTGGGCTTTGGCCTCGGCAACCTGGTCAGCGTGTTCACCCGGTTTGCGCCCCATGTGCCCCTGGAGTGGAGCGTCGCCGGCCTGGTGTTTTGCACCCTGGTGGGGCTGACCTTCGGCCTCTGGCCGGCGTGGAAAGCCAGCAAGCTGGATCCCATCGCCGCCTTGCGTTTCGAGTAACACCCATTGCTCTTCAAGCCCCTCGGCATTCTCTGGTCTCTCACCAAGCCAGAGAACCTCCCCGCTGAAATAAAAAATGCCTTTTTTAATTTTAATCCGTATATTTCATGACGAGAATCCGGCGCCGCACCGCTCAGCCATTGCGGGCGCTGCCGTGCGTGTTGTCGGATGCGCCCATGAATGCAGTACGAGACCAAGAACGGAGAGAAAGGAAAAAACGTGAAACGCCCCGCGCTTTACATCCTGATGGTGATCCTGCTGATGGCCATCCTGCTGACCGGCTGTGTAAAAAAAACCGGGACCAAGCCCATCCTCATCGGCGCGTCCCTGCTGACCATGCAGGATGATTTTTATATCACCCTGGCCAAAGGGCTCACCGATGCGGCAGCGGCGCACCCCGAGATGCCGCTCAAAGTCCTGATTCGCAATTCAGATTTCAAGCTCAACCGGCAGCTGGGCGACATCGATGATTTCATGCAGCAGGGCATCAGCCTGCTGATCGTCAGCCCGACCGGTCCCAGCGCCATCTGTCCAACCCTGGAAGAGGTGAATAAAAAGGGCGTTCCGGTCATCACCGTGGATATCAAAAGCACCTGCCCGTTGGTGAAAACCCATGTCATGTCCGACGATCTGCTCGCCGGCCAGGTGGCCGGACAGTTTGTCGCAGATCAATTAAACGGCGAGGGCGCTATCGCCATCGTCACCCACCCGATCTACTCTTCTGGCATCAACCGGGTCATCGGATTTCGCCAGGTCCTGCAGCAATATCCCCGTATTCACATTCTAGCGGAGCTGAATGCTGAATCCAGCAGAGAGAAGGCCATTGCGGTCATGGACGATCTGATGATGGCGCATCCGGAAGTCAACTATGTCATGGGCATCAACGATGTCATGACCCTCGGCGCCATGGCGGCGGTGGAGGGCGCGGGCAAATCCGAACAAATCAAGGCGGTCATGATCTGCGGCGGCCAAAAAGAGGCGTTCAGCCGACTCAAAGCGGGAGATCCCTGTCTCAAAGGGGCGGCGCTGCTCTATCCTTATCAGATCGGCGCCCAGGCCATCGAGGCCGCGGTTCAAATCCTGCAGGGCAAACCGGTGCCGCCGGAAATCCTCGCGCCGGTGAAACTGATCACCCATGAGAACGCGGTCGAACTGGAAGCTGAGTGGTACGGACAAAAGTGAAAAAGGATCCTCTTCAGACCGTCCAAGGCCGAGGGCAAACCTTTCAGCCACCCTGCCTTTTTGCAGGACCCGTCTTAACAGCAGAAGCCCGATGTACGAGATCGCCATCTGAGGATTTAATCGATCGGAGACAGCAGTTGTGAAAATTTTTTTCAGCCGCTACGGCAGTCTGTTAGTGCTGGCTGTCATGATCATCATCATGACGGTCCTGTCGCCCAACTTTATGACCATCGCCAACCTGTTCAACGTCAGCCGTCAGATCTCGGTGATGGCGGTGGTGGCGGCAGGCATGACCTTTGTGATTTTGAGCGGCGGCATCGACCTCTCGGTGGGTTCGGTGGTGGCCCTGTCCGGCATCATTCTCAGCTGGCTGATCCAGAAAGCCGCTCTGCCGGTCGTGCCGGCCATCATCGCCGGCGTCGCTGTCGCGGTCTTGATCGGCTTGATGAACGGCGCCTTTATCGCCAAGCTGAAAATTCCGTTTTTTATCGTCACCCTGGCGACCATGGTCATCGCCAGGGGACTCTGTTTTATCATCACCGGTGGTTTTCCCATCTCGCAATTGGGCGAGGGCTTTCAGCAGATCGGCCGCGGCTATTGGGGGCCGATCCCCATACCGGTGATCGTGATGGTGATGGTCTATCTCATCGCCTTTCTTCTCCTTCAGGGCATGCGTTTCGGCCGGCATGTCTATGCCATCGGCGGCAATGAGACCGCCGCCAAGCTGGCCGGCATTCGTGTGGATCGCACCAAGATCCTCATCTATGGCGTGTGCGGAGCCTGCGCCGGCATCGCCTCGCTGATCCTGACCTCGCGCATGAACTCGGGCGACCCCAACATGGGCACCGGTCTGGAGATGGACGCCATCGCCTCCATCGTTATCGGCGGTACAAGCATCAGCGGCGGTTCGGGATGGATCTGGGGCACCTTCATCGGCGCCTACATCATCGGCATCCTCAACAACGGACTCAACATGCTGAATATCTCCGCGTATTATCAGATGGCGATGAAGGGGTTGATCATTCTGCTGGCCGTCTGGTTGCAGCAGAGTATGCAGAAAAAGTAGGCGGTTGCATCAGCGCGCACGCTCCACGAACTGATGAAACGCATGCCGATGCGGTGCGCCGCTTTCAGCGTAATGGGTGATGTTCTCCCGCTCCACTACCCGCTGAAACCGGCGATAGCTGCCATCCTCCCGTGCAGCCACCGGATCGCGCATGCACTTTAAATACCATACCGGCAGCCGCGCCATCTCCACCCGCCGGCGATAGACTTCGTTTTCCGCCACCGTCTCCGCCCTGTTCAGCACGGCATCCGCTTCTTCCACCCATTCATCGGAAAACAAAATGTCGTCCGGCTTCAATCCGAGATGGATGTGGGTAAACGGCGTCACCCTCCCGTGCAGCAGATCGAAATAAGCCCGCACATACTGGCCGCTGCGACCGTAATAGCCGAACATGAAATCATCGATCACCTCTTCCACGTCGCACTCGGGATCCCACAGCAAACGGCTGATCACATAGGCGCGCAGTTCGGCAAATTCACCGCCGCGGCTCTGATAGGCCGCTTGCTCCATGATGCCGATGGCGTTGTTGTCGCGAAAGGTCTGAATGTTGGCCTGCAGCACTCTGAAATTGGGATAAGGCATAATATAATGGCTGAAATTCACCACATAATCCCAGATGTATAGATGCGGGGCGATGGCCGCCCAGGCTTCAAGATCCTGAACAAAAGAGCGGTTCTCCGGGCAGGAATGAAAGTCATGGGCAAAACAGCATTCGATGCTGCACAAGCGGATCACCACGTTCTCGCGCGGCTTGACAGTCCTAGGCGGTTTGCGGGTGTACTGGTAGGCCAGAGTGCCGACGAACTTGGACGGAAATTCATTCTGCAGTTTCTCCGCCACCTGGTTGACGAACCAGACCATAGGTCCGGCTTCGCTCCCCTCCTGCTTTGCCAGCGCCTGGCATTTCTCACACTGGCAGGGATTATGCCAGTCGTTCTGAGACAGACAGTAGATCAGGTATTGGGGATTTTCAATCATGGTTCGGCGCATGCGCTCGGTGATGATGGCCAGCACATCTGGATTGGTCAAACACAACTGCGCATGGTCATACACTCGTTTTCCATCAATCAGGCTGTAATATTCCGGATGCACCGCATAAAACTCGTCCGGCGGCATAAATCGGTAGAACGTGTGCACCGACCAGTAGGCCTCCACGCCGCCGGGTTGTTCGCGGTAATTCATGGCACCGTTCACCCGGTTGCGCGCCGCCCAGATAGGATCGAACGCTTCATAGTAAAAATCGTTGCGCACTCGGATCCCCGGTTTTTCCGCATGGCGGAGCCGATCAAACGACCAGCGGTCCTTCTGCGGCGCCGCACTGACCTGGGGCGTATACCAACGACAGCCCAACTCACGCTCCAGCAGAGAAAAGACGCCATACATGGTTCCACGCAGACGGCCGCCATAAATCAGCAGATGCGGCCCGATGTTCAAGTAGCGGAAAGATTCATCCGCCTCATGCGGCCGCTTGAGGCTGTCGCCGAGCAACATCCGGCTGTGTCGATTGCAGCCCAGGATGATCTCATGGTGATGAAGCGGGGCCTGGTCGGTTCGAATCTCCAGCTTGGGACCGCCGCACTCTTGCAGCCAGTGTTGCAGTTCAGCGGCAGCCCATTTTTCCGATTCCGACGCATCCGCACCCAGCACGATCACATACTCGCTGCGGCCGTCGGCAAAGACCGTGTGGGTTGTACGCCGGCCGGCGTAAAAAGACATCTCGGTCTGCCACACCGTTCTGTCCTCAGCCTCAGCTTCAAGGCGCAGCCGATAGCGGTCGAAATGAGTTGCCGGCGCTCCAAGAGGGATCTCGGTTTCTCCGGCCCACTGAGCCTGCCATAGCGGCGGAGAACCGGCCTCCTCGGTGATCACCTGGCAATGCAGCCGTCGCATCATTTTTTTTAAAATCAGAGCCGTTTGTTTGAACTGCAGCACCGCAACGCCGTTCGACCGCTGCCGGATTTGAAAGAGCCGGCCCTGGTCGGCCAGCGTTCCAAATGAAAAGGGCTGCAGACGCACACAGAATTGCCAGCTGTTGCCGCGCTCTTCGATTTTGAGCAACAAACGGTTTTTGCCCTTTTTCAACATCACGGGAATCAGATCCTGGTCCGGCTTCAAACCGCGGCCGGCTGAATAGTCCCAGACCTGTTCGCCGTTCAACCAGACTCGGCAACCGTCGTTGGAGCCCAGGGAAAGAAAGACAAGCTTTTCGCCGTCGGCGACGATCTCACGGTAGGCATAGGCCGCCGCCCGCTCCTGTGGGGAAAGCGCACGATCCAGATCGACGACCGAATCCGGCGCCGAATAGGGCTGCCAGCTCAGGCCGCCTTTGCGACAGGCGGGCTGAGGATTCTTTTCCCCGCCGCAGCCTTTGAGGAAATCGGCGTCAAATCCCGGAAGATGATCCTGGCCGCCGTCATCCGCAGGCGCTGCGGCCAACGGAAACGGGCCGCACAGCTGCCAATCGCGCATCCATTCGCCGTAAGGGACGGCGGCGTGCGCCAGAGTCAAACAGCAGATCACGCCGAGAAAGGAAAAAAACATGATGCGAAGACGGATTTTCATCAGACCTCCTAAAAAAATGGGGTAAGGGATTGAACAGACCACCAGCCCGCTCTCCACTGCTACGCGTGCATGGTATACCTTGAATTTTTCTTAACAATTGCGTACATTATTTTTCATTGTGCACCCTCATCGAATGCCGGAGCCCTATGCTGGAACCTAAAATATTCTATCGTGAACTGGACGCGCTGCTGGCGAAAATCAGAATCGAACAGGTTGGCGTCAATTTTCTGCCCCATATGCTTGCCGAGTTGGATTCTAACTTTGGCCAGCGGCTTCATTTCAAAGACGGCCGGATTTACGAACTCGTCGAACGGCTCTTTATTCTGTCCCACAGCGACAAGGAGGACGCCTCCTGTTTCACTACAGAGATAAGCTTTACCCAGGAAGCGGTTCAGCTGGTCTATAAAAATCGAAGCTACATATTTGATCCGCCCGAAGCCGGCAGCGTATTTTTCAAAGCGGATTGCAGCCAGTTGGACAGTCAGGCCGCCTTTTGGATCCATTCGCCGGAGAAACAGTGGCTGTTCGTTTTCTCGCTGACCGATGGCTGGATACGGGAGGAGGTCAACCTTTTTCTGAATTCCGTGCGCACGGCCATGAACTACCGTCTTTTCTCCGACGCCATCGGCGCACGGTTCGGCCAAGCGATCCAGATACAAAAGAGCCTGCTGCCCGCCGACGCACCCGTCATCCCCGGTTATCAGATCGCCGGCCGGTCGCAGCCGGCGGAATTGGTGGGCGGCGATTTTTTCGACTATTATGAAATGGAAGGCGGCACCTTTGGCGTGGCCATCGGCGACGCCAGCGGCCACGGGCTGCCGGCTGCGCTGTTGATCCGCGATGTCGTGATCGGCCTGCGCATGGGGCTGGCGATGGAATTTCGTACGCCGCACACTCTGCGGCGGCTGAACAGCGTCATTCAACGCAGCACCTATGCCAGCAATTACGTCTCCCTGTTCATCGCAGAGATCGAACAGGACGGCCACCTGTTTTATGTCAATGCCGGGCATCCAGGACCGCTGCTGGTGCACGGTCAGGAGATCCGTGAACTGGCTGCCACAGGCATTACGCTTGGTTTTCTCAAGGATATACAGCTGGGCCGTAATTATGTGCATCTGCCGACGGGCGCGGCGCTGGCGCTCTACAGCGACGGCATCGTCGAACGGTTGAACGAAAAGGGAGAGATGTTCGGCATCGAGCGGTTGAAAGCCTCCCTGGTCCGTCACCAACACCTCGAAAGCCAGGCCATTTTGGAACTGGTGTTCGAAACCGTCATCGAATTCGGCCATGGCGCCCCCTGGGAGGATGACGCCACACTGGTGGTGATCAAAAAGACGGCTGATCCTATCCTTGAAAAAACGCCTGCGGATCAGGCATCCGCAAATTCGCCGGCGCCTTTTCCGGCGGAAAGGTAAAGAAAACGGCGCGGCCCTGGGTGCATTTCTCCCCCGCGCTGTTGTATATCTCCGCCTCTACCACGGCGAGGTTGCGCTTGTTTTCCTGCACACGGCTGCGAACCGTCACCAGGCGCTGCAAAATCGATATCGGCTTGATAAATTTAATCTCCAGCCGCGAGGTCACGCCGGGTCTGTTGCAGGTGATCAACACCGCCCAGCTGGACACCTCATCGATCAACGCGGTCAACACGCCGCCGTGCACGATATCACCCCATCCCTGAAATGACGCTTGCGGCTGCCAAAAAGCGACCACATCCTGCTCGTCCTGCCAGAACTCGAGGCGCAGACCATGGGGATTATCCGGGCAGCAGCCGAAACAGAAATATTCCGGTTCGCCGAGAAAAGGATTATGGAGTTTACGCACAAAGTCTCCGTTTTTCGATTAATGTAATCGAATTATTTCTAATTTGCAAAAGATATACGACAAGCCACTGATGTTTCTTTCCCGGCCAACCTATAACCCTGGAAACTCTGCAGTGAAAAAAGCCTTCGCCTCTCATGACGAGTTCAAGTCCCTGCTTTCCTCCGCAAGACCTTTCGTCCTGCAGAGTCTACAGGCCATCCTGGAAAAAAACATCCACTGCGATAAGGCGTTGGCCGCTGTATTCAAACAGCACAAGATCAAGGACAAGGAGCCAGTGGTTTACGCAGTGCACGATATTCTGCGCCAATGGCGTTTCCTCTGGGCCTGCCGCGGGCAGGAACCGGCCACAAATTCCGCATCCCTGCAAAATGTACTTAAAACCTGGGAGCGGCTGCAGGGGTTGGCAGCTAAAGAGGGGAATGAATGCGCCTCCCTGCAGAACCAGGCTGATTCGCTTGATCAAGTGGCTTTGAGCGTGCCGGCCTGGCTCTACGATCTTGGCTTTGCAGAATCAGGCGAGGATTGGCGCAATGACCTGGCAGCCATGAACCGGCCGGCTGAACGGGTGGTGCGCGTCAACACGCTAAAAATCGATCGTTCGCACTGTGCAGAATATTTCAGCCGCTCCTCCATCATCCCCTGGGCGCCGCATGCGCTTTGGCTGCACGATCCCATCGACCTCTACGCCACCAAGGCGTTCCGTCAAGGATGGGTCGAGGTACAGGACCCGGCTTCCCAGGCGGTGACCGCTCTTTTGCAAGTGGAACCGGGTCAGCGGGTGGTGGACGCCTGCGCCGGTGCAGGCGGTAAAAGTCTTTATCTGGCGGCGTTAATGCAGAACAAAGGACGCATCATCGCTCTGGATCCGTCTGTGCCGCGGCTGGCGGAGCTGCGCCGACGGGCGCGACGCGCCGGCGTGTTCATCATCGAAGCCCGGCCCATCGAATCGATGAAGACTATCAAACGGCTGTATGATTCAGCGGACCGGCTGCTGTTGGATGTGCCCTGTTCCGGCACCGGTGTACTGCGGCGCAATCCGGACCTGCGCTGGCGCTTGACGCCGGCCATGCTGGACCAGTTGATCGCTCAACAACAGCAGATACTGCACCACTACAGCCGCATGGTGAAACCAGACGGACTGATTCTCTACACCACCTGCAGCCTGCTCAAAGCCGAGGGCGAGGCGCAGATCAGCCGCTTCCTCGAAAGCCATGCCGACGCCTTTAGCCTGCTGAAAGAGAAACGTTACAGTCCCAGCCTTGACGGCTTTGATGGATTCTATGCAGCGGTTTTAAAGAGAGAGGTAGGATGTCTGTGAGCAAAGAAAAACCTGTTTTCGGATTCAACCGGAACATCCTCTTTACCGGTCTGACCAGTTTTCTCACCGACACTTCCGTAAAACTGATCTATTCGGTCATGCCCATGTTCCTGCTCTCCATCGGCGCTTCCAAAACCAGTCTTTCTCTGATCGAAGGCATTGCGGAGAGCACCGCCTCGCTGCTTAAAACATGTTCCGGATTCTGGAGCGATCGGATCGGCAAAAACAAGCCGTTTATGCTGATCGGCTATGGTCTGTCCGCCTTTATTCTCCCCCTCTATTCTTTGGCAGTCACTCCGTTTCACGTGCTCTACTTGCGCTTTGTGGAACGGATCGGCAAAGGCATCCGCACTGCGCCGCGCGACAGTCTGGTGGCGGCCTCGGCGCTGCAGGGACAGAGCGGCAAAAGCTTCGGTCTGCAAAAAGCCATGGATAACAGCGGCGCCATCGCAGGCCCCCTGATCGCCTTTGCGCTGTTGACGCTGCTTCCTGGAAATTACCGCGCCATCTTTCTCATCGCCGGCCTGCCGGCGTTAGCGGGTGTTTTCGTCATCCTGTTCGGCATCCGTGAGGCGAAAAAAAAGAAAAACGAGCTGCTGAGCAAGTTTCGATTCAAGGATTTTCCGACAAAGTACTATCTCTTCCTGGCCATCGTGTTCCTCTTTACGCTGGGCAACTCGACGGACGCGCTGCTCATGGTCAAAGCCCATGACGTGGGCGTGCGGGTCGCGTTGATCCCCCTGGTGTATCTGATCACCAATCTGGTCTCTGTGCTGCTGGCTGTGCCGATCGGATCGCTGGCGGATAAAATCGGCAAGGAAAAGGTCCTCATCGCCGGCTATTCGATCTATAGCGTGGTCTATTACGGATTCGGCGTCGCCCACAGCGCAACCGCTGTAGCAGCGCTCTTTGCCCTCTATGGCGTGTACTCGGCCGCCACGGACGGCATTCAAAAGGCGTTTGTCTCCGATCTTATCGATTCTAACAAAAAAGGCACAGGCCTGGGCATCTATAACGCCCTGCTCGGGGTCACTCTCCTGCCGGCCAGCTTGATCGCCGGCTATCTGTATGACGCCGTCGATGCCAGCGTGCCTTTTTATTGGGGCGCCGGCGCCGCGGCCGGCGCTGCGCTGCTGTTGTTGTTACTTCACCGCACCGCAATGCGATGAAATTGTTATTGCATCATAAGGTAAAACCAGCCTATATTATAGATCAAAAATATAGGGAGCGAATCGATCGCCTCTGCTGAATCCGCCATCATTCACTTACGATCTTTAAACGAAAGCTTTCCATGTCTTCGACTCTCTTTTCCCCTGAAAAACCGCCCTATCGACAGAACTGTAAAGCCGTCCTGACTTTTCTGGAGGTTGATGCCAAGGCCGGCTTGTCGTCCGAACAAACCAGTAAACGCCTGGAACGCTTCGGCGCCAATGAATTGCCGCAACCGCCGTCGGAGCCTAAATGGAAAAAATTTCTCGCTCAATTTAAAGACCCGCTCACCGTGCTGCTGCTGATCGCCACGGTGATCTCGTTCATCGCCTGGATGATCGAGCGCGATTCAGTGATCCCCTTTGAAGCGATCACCATCCTGATCGTGGTCCTCCTCAACGGCATACTGGGCTATCTGCAGGAAGCCCGTGCCGAGCAGGCCATCGCCGCACTGGCAGCCATGTCGGCTGCGACAGCGCGCGTGCTGCGCAACGGCGTGCAACAGACCATCCCGGCCCGTGACTTGGTCCCCGGCGATATCCTGCTCATCGAGGAGGGCGACACCATTCCGGCCGACGCGCGGGTGTTGGAATCCGTCGCGCTCAGAGTGGCGGAAGCGGCGCTCACCGGCGAGAGTGCGCCGGTAAGCAAAGACAGCGCTTCGCTGGACGCAGAAATCGGCATCGGCGACCGGCTGAACATGCTTTACAGCGGCACCGCGGTCGCCAGCGGCCGCGGCCGCGCCGTGGTGGTCGCCACCGGCGCTGACACCGAGATCGGCAAAATCGCCGACACCCTGCAGGAGACGGAAAAAGAGAGCACGCCGTTGCAGCGCGAGTTGGCCGGCGTCGGCCGTATGCTGGGCATCACCGTCGTCGCCATCGCCATCATCATCAGCATCACCATCCTTCTCGTGGAGGACCTCCAAGGGTGGTCCGACATGGTGGACGTGTTATTGCTCGCGGTCTCTTTGGCGGTGGCGGCTGTGCCCGAAGGTTTGACCGCCATCACCACCATCGTGTTGTCCCTGGGGATGGAGCGCATGGCCAAACGCAACGTGATCGTGCGCAAGCTGAACGCTGTCGAGACCCTTGGGTCGACTACGGTCATCTGCTCGGACAAAACCGGCACCCTGACCAAAAACGAAATGACCGTGCGCAAAATAGTCACTGCCGGCGGCGAGGTGTCCATCACCGGTGTGGGCTATGAACCGGCGGGCCATCTGGAGAGCGAGGGAAAACCTCTGGAATCCGGACCTCTGTGGAACGAGGTCCGCTATGCCCTGCGCGCCGCTCATCTGGCCAACAACGCGCGGCTGGTCAAGAACAAAGAAAACGTCTGGGCGGTTCAAGGCGATCCCACCGAAGGGGCTCTTCTGGTGGCAGCGCGCAAAGCCGGCTGGAATGAGGCGGAGCTCTCCGAACGGTTCCCCCGCGTTCACGAGGTTCCGTTCAGCAGCGAACGCAAGTTGATGAGCACTGCGCACAAGGACCTTGACAAAGAAGAACGCTATCTGGTAGTCAGCAAGGGCGCGCCGGATGTTCTGCTGGCGCGCTGTTCCCATGTTCGTGCGGGTGAAGAGGTGCAGCCGTTGACCGAACAGCGGCGTACGGCCATCCTTGCGTCGGTCGAAAAGCTGGCCCACGAGGCCCTGCGTACGCTGGGCGTAGCGTTCCGCACCGTGCATGCAGACAGGATCACCGGCGAGATGAACGACGACGAGTTTGAGAACGAGTTCGTCTTTCTCGGCGTGATCGGCATGATCGATCCGCCGCGCGCCGAAGCGGCGGAAGCGGTTCGGGTTGCAGCCAATGCCGGCGTCCGTTCGGTGATGATCACCGGCGATCATCCCGCCACCGCGGAGGCGATCGCCCTGGAGTTGGGCATCGCCAGCCAAGGTGATCGCATCGTTTCCGGCGCCGAGCTGCAGAAAATGGACGATAAAGAGCTGAAGGCGGTGGTCCATCAAGCCTCGGTGTACGCCCGGGTGGCGCCGGAGCACAAGCTGCGCATCGTTCGCGCACTCAAATCGCACGGCGAAATCGTGGCCATGACCGGCGACGGCGTCAACGACGCTCCGGCGCTCAAGAGTGCGGACATCGGTCTGGCCATGGGCATCACCGGCACCGATGTCTCCAAAGGGGCGGCGGACATGATCCTCACCGATGACAATTTCGCCAGCATCGTGGCTGCGGTGGAAGAGGGCCGGGCGATCTTTGCCAACATTCAAAAATTTCTTCGCTACCTGCTTTCATCCAACATCGGCGAAGTCTTCGTCATGTTCTTCGGCGTCATCCTCGCCGGCTTGATCGGACTTCACGCCGAAGGCGGCTCAGCGGTGGTGGCGCCGCTGCTGGCGGTGCAGATTCTTTGGATCAATCTGCTCACCGATGCCGCGCCGGCGCTGGCGCTGGGCGTCGATCCGGCTGATAACCGGCTGATGAAGCGGCCGCCGCGCGACCCGCTGACCCACGTGATCACCCGCGACATGTGGATCGGCATCGTCCTCGTGGGAGCGGTGATGGGCGTCGGCACCCTGCTGGTGATGGATTATTGCCTGCCTGGCGGATGGATCCCCGGGAACGGTGAGGTGCGCTACGCCCAGACCATGGCCTTCACCGTGCTGGTCTTTTTCCAGCTGTTCAACGTTTTTAACGCCCGGTCAGGTTATGAGAGCGCGTTTAAAGATCTTTTCAGCAATCCGTGGATTTGGCGGGCGGTTCTGCTTTCGGCCGTGCTGCAGGCGGTGGTTATCTATATTCCCTTCCTGCAAAAAGCCTTTGGCACTCGGCCGTTGAGTCTTTCGGACTGGGTGGTCTGCATCGTGGTGTCCAGCAGCGTGTTGTGGGTGCGTGAGATATCCAAAATGCTGTGGCCCAAACGCCAACTCACCGCCGCAGCAGGGCATGAAACACGGTACACGTTACAGGGGACAGGTGGTTGAAAATGACGGTTGGAACGCTCCCTGCTGCAACCGTCAAAGGCAAAACCGATAAAAGCAACCGTTTCGATATAACCCTTGGATTGGCACTTCATTCCTAACATGGAGGTTCGCATGAGCGTCAAAGTGCGTCTTGGAATCATGATGTTTTTACAGTATGCGATTTGGGGCGCCTGGTCTCCGGTGCTGTCCGCGTATCTGGAAAACACGCTTCATTTCACCGGCATGCAGATCGGCATCATCTACAGCCTGCTGCCTTTGGCCACGATTATCTCGCCGTTCATCGGCGGACAACTCGCCGACCGCTACTTTTCCAGCGAAAAAGTGATCGCCGTATTGCAGCTCATCGGCGGACTGCTGCTGATCTACATCTCACGGCTGACCGACTATACCTCGATGATGTGGTTGTTCTTCCTCTATTCCCTGCTCTACGCTCCGACCATGGCGCTGACCAACTCGATCGCCTTCATCAACATGAAAGATTCTGAAAAAGAGTTCGGTCAAGTGCGCGTTTGGGGCACCATCGGCTGGATCGCCGCAGGCCTGGCTCTCGCCGGCTGGCGCTATCTTGGTTCCGCGCCGGGCGCCGACACCCTGCTTCTTGCCGGTATTTTCTCGCTCATCCTGGGCGTTCAGGCCTTCACCCTTCCGCATACGCCGCCGCAAAAGAACGCCGCCAAACCCTGGGCGTTTATTGAAGCGCTCAAAATGCTCAAAGATAAAAACGTCCTCGTCTTTACCATCATCGCTTTTGTCGTGGCCACGGAATTGATGTTCTACTATGTCTTGACAGCCCCGTTCCTGGTGTCGGAAAAAATCGGCGTTTCTTCCAACTCGATCTCCGCTGTGATGGTCATCGCCCAGGCTGCAGAGATCCTGGTCCTGGCTTTTCTCCTTCCCTGGGCTCTGCCCAAATACGGCATCCGTACCGTACTGACCATCGGCATTCTTGCCTGGCCGATCCGTTACATCATCTTTGCCATCGGCTCGCCGGCCTGGCTGGTGATCGCCTCCCTGGCGCTGCATGGATTTTGTTTTGTCTTTTTCTTTGCCGCAGCGTTTATCTATTTTGACACCATTGCCCCAAGCGATATCCGCAATTCCGCTCAGAGCTTTATCACCCTGGTGACCTATGGTCTGGGCAATTACGTCGGCAGCCTCTTTGCCGGCTGGATCAAGTCCATGTTCACCACTCCAGAGGGCGTCACCAACTGGACCAACGTCTTTCTCGTCCCCTGCGCGCTGACCATCCTGTGCGCTGTGGCGTTTATGGCCTTGTTCAAAACCGATGCCGCCAAGGCGAAAAGTTGACGCCAAAAATCTGAGGACAGCCTGTGCCCGCCTGATCAACCACACCAAAGATCATCGGTAAATTAAAAATCGGGGCTGCTGTATATAACAGCAGCCCCGATTTTTATTACCATATTGAAATTCCCCAGCCTTGCCGACGACGAAAACGTCGAGGCAATCGACATAGCAGTCGAAAAGAAAGGGCAACACCCCATCAGGTCGCTGCTTTTTAGTGATTAAAAATCAATATATTGCCCAGAGAACCCCAATTTTGGTACGCTCATTGCAAATCTCCTATGACCGACATCCAGGCCAGCTGAATGTGCTGCCTGTCCCATCTTCACAAACGAGCAATCCCTAATGGCATGAATTATGCTGATTTTCCACCTTGATTTGTTTTGCATACTAGATAGAGAAAAACCAATGCGGACATTGATTTACAAATTTATTTTTTTAATGGTGTTAGCCCTAGCTGCAGGAAGCCCGCTGCTGCCGCAGAGCCCCTGCCTGAGCCTCGATCCTGTGCCGGAAACGATCAATGCGATTCGCTTTGATCCATCCTATTATTACAACGCTCCCGAGCGCGTCAACGTTCTGGCTGATAACCTCGTGCAGCGATGGCGGGCGAACGGCGTCACTACAGTCTTTTATAAAGCCTATGATCCGGCCTATGGCGCCAAGTACCGGACCGATTACGACCTCAACGTTGAAGCGGATTACGGCCGCCAGAATCTGCTGAAACATATGATCAATGCCTGCTCAAGTCATGGCATTCAGATCATGGCATGGATTCCTGCCTTTCAGCACAAAGCGGCATGGGAGAAACATCCACAATGGCGGGTTAAAAATGCAGACGGCAGCGATTACCGCCTCAATAGTCAGAGCTATCCGCTCTGCGCCGCCAATCCAGAGGTGCGCGACTGGTGGCTTGGCTTTATAGGCGACCTGCTGGACAACTATCCAGGGCTGGCAGGGGTGGACATCGGCGAGCCGGTGGTCGCTTGGCAGAGCGCCCATTGCTCCTGCGCCTCCTGCACACGGCAAAAAACAGAAATAGGCTGGAATGACGTCTCTGCCCTCGGACTGAATAAAACGCTGCTGGCTGGATTTGAACTCATCCACTCCTATCAAAAGATCGCTTGCGTCACCTCTGTGGTCAGCCCGAAAGCCGATGGCAGCCTCTATACGCCGGCTGAGCAGCGCGGCTATACCGGCTTTGACCTGAACGCTTTGCTCGATAGCGAGAACCGACCGAATTGGATCAGCCTCGAGCTGATGTGGCAACAATGGGCCGATCTTTACCAAAATCCTGCTCTCTTCTCACCAGACTGGATTAGGCAGGCGGCTGCGATTGTAAAAAATCAGGTGGCCGAACGCAGCCGCGTGCTCGCACACCTCGAGTTGACGCCTTTTGGCCGACAGGGGGTGGATGCCGCCCAATTGAAGCAAAGCATGCTGGCCGCCAAAGAAGCAGGCGTGGTTGACCTCGACCTCTACGACAGCCACCAGATCGATCGTGATGAAGCCTGGCCAACAGTCCGAGAGGGGTTCCACCGGCAGATCGTCCGCCGCGCTCTTATCGTCAGCGATCCCCTCGGTGAAAACGACGCACGCCAGGTGGCAGGCCTGCTCAGCCATTTCCAAACCGAGACAGAAATTTTTCTTCTGCCGGACGATGGCGGTTATGTTCCCGGGAAAATGCAAAATCAGGACCTGCTTTTTTACATCGGTGTTGATCCGAAATTCAGTATTCCCAAATCCTTTCTGCAGGAGGCCGCAGCCTTTGACGGCATCCTCGCCTGGATCCATTTCGGCATCGATCAGTACTTGAAGCAATCCGGAGCAGCGGACTACGGCATTCAGTATGCCGGCTCGGCCTTTGATTCCTCGTGGAACCGCGTGCGCTACAAATCAGCCATGCTATTCAAACAGGATCCGGACTTCAACCGGCTTTTGATTCAGGACAGCAGTCGATGCAAGGTCCATGCGTGGTTGGAAAACGGCAGCGAACGTATACCCTACGCCGTGCACAGCGGCAACCTTTGGTACTTTGCCGACCTGACCACCGCTTTTGTGCTGGAAGGCGGAAGCTACATCGTCTTTGCCGATCTGCTGCACGATATCGTCGGACAAAACCACCGATCCAATCCGCTCGCCATGGTGCGCATCGAAGACCTGTCGCCGCTCTCGGATGTCGTTTCCTTACGGCGCATCGCCGACTACCTGTCCAGCCAGAACGTTCCCTTTTCCATCTCGCTGGTTCCCTTTTATCTCGATCCGGCGAACAACACCGCCGCCTCGCTCTCTGATCAGCCGGAATTCGTCAAAACGATCCAGTATATGGTGCGTAAAGGCGGGGTGATCGTCATGCACGGCAACACCCACCAGTATCGCGGCGAGACCACCTCGGATTACGAGTTCTGGGATATGATGAACGACGGCCCGCTGTTCTCCGATTCGCGCGAATATGTGCGCGAACGGCTCGAATCGGGCATGGAAGAGCTGGCGAAAAACGGTCTGTTTCCGGTCACATGGGAGACGCCGCATTACGGCGCCTCGCAGCTCGACTATGCGGTAATCAACGGATATTTCACTTCCGCCTATGAACGCCGTCAGACCATCGATCTGCACGGATCCGATCAACTGGTTCCGTGGTTGATCTACCGCCACGCGGCAGGCGGCAAAATCATTCCCGAAAATCTGGGCTATATTCCGCTCAGTCGGCAAGAGGCCGGACCGCTGCTGCAGGCGGCGCGCAACCATCTGGCGCTGCGCGACGGCATCGCCAGCTTCTTTTTTCACCCCTTTGTCGATCTCAACGTGCTGAAAGACATCATCCCGCGAATGAAACAAATGGGCTATCGTTTCACCGACCCGCGCCATACCAGCCAACAGGTCCGCGGAAAAACTTTTCGCGTTCTCACCGGCAGCGGCGACATCGAGTTGCCGCTCACCTCCCCCTATGTGCGCGAATTTTTTCTGGATCCTCATGGCGCGATCCACGATGAAACCCTTTCAACCCGACCGGCCAACGACACCCTGCGCAAGACGATCTCGACGCCTGAGGGATGGATCTATGTCGCGCAATCCGTAGCCGCGAAACCGAAAGGACGGGTCGCTGATTTTCTCGCCGACGTGACTAACCGAATGCCGAGATCAGTCGATTATTTTGCAGCAAGCCGACCGTTAGCCGTTCCGAATGGACAACCCATCCGCATGGCGTTGCTTTATGACCGTGAAGCGAAGGGAAGAGCAGCCAGGGATCAGGATAATTGGCAACGGGCGTTGGTCAGTGTGGGCTTGGACGCCCAGCAGCTGCAGGTCGATGAATTTTTCACCGTGCCGGAGGGCGCTAACCTGATCCTGGTCCCGCATGCTGCGGCGCTCAAGCTGACGCAGCAGCAGGTCCTGCTGCTTGTGCGCACCGTGCAGAACGGCGCCCACCTGATTCTCGAACGGCCTTCGAATCTCAGCGCCGCCATCGGCATAACCCTGAAGGACAGCCTTTGCGCGGTGGCTTCGATTGTGGATGAATACTATCCCACCGTAGCGATCCAGTGGAGTTCGACGGATACACTGACCAAGTTCGAGACCGAATTCGATTATATCACCTATGCCTCGGAGCCGGTGTCCGGCAACCCGGTGGTGATCGGCGGCGATTACGGCAACGGCCGGTATCTCTATTGGGCAACCTTTTTCGATCCGGACAGCGAAGGAGGATTCGGCCGTTTCCCCTTTGTGATGGAGATGCTGCGCTATCACTTTGGACTCCAGCCGCTGGTCCGCCGCGACGCCGTAGAAATCTATTTTGATCCCGGCTCGCGCGAGGACATCAGCATTGAAGATCTGATCAAACTTTGGCGCAAGAACGGAGTGCGCATTATCAATGTCGCGGGTTGGCACAGCTATCGCGACTATACCTACGAGTACGGTCGTCTCATTGAATTGGCGCATCTCAACGCCATGAGCGTCTATCTCTGGCTGGAGCTGCCGCATGTCTCGGACAAATTCTGGTTGGATCACCCCCCATGGCGCGAGCAGAATGCACTAGGGGCGGACATCGACACCTCCGCCGCTCACTGGCGTCGTCCCATGGCGCTCAACCTGCCTGAATGCCGTGAAGCGGTTATGGCTGAGCTGCGCGCCATCCTGATGGCCCATGACTGGGACGGAATCAATCTGGCGGAATTGTATTATGACTCAGCGGCCGGGCCGGCGGACCCGAAATGGTTCACGCCGATGAATTCCGGCTTTCGCCAGGAGTTCAGCCGACGCCACGGATTTGATCCCCTGAGCTTGTTCACCCCCCACTCCAGTCGTCACTGGAGGCAAGATCCCAAAGCGCTGGAAGCACTCTATGAATTGCGCCGTGAACAAATCATCGATCAACACCGCAGGTTTTTGGAATTTTTCAAAAACCTGGAAAAAGAAAAAAACTCGGTTTGGAAGATCATCGTCACCACTCTGGACGACGCCATGGCCCCCGAAGCGGCTGCGCATATGGCGGTGAACACCTCTGCCATCGCCGCCCTGAGCCGCGAAACGCCCTTTACGCTCCAATTAGAGGAACCGCCGCAAGCGAATCCGACCAGTCCCGAAGAATATGTGGGAATGATCCGCCGCGGTCAGGCCTACACTGGGGGCGAGCCGCCCATGACAACCATCAATCTCGTACAGCGGCCTCTGCGCGCCGATCTGGTGACCCGACAGATCACTGGATTGGAGCTCTACCGGACCATCCAGCAATGCCAGAATCAAAACGCAAAAGTCGCTTTCAATTCTGAGGCCAGTCTTTATGATGTAGACAGCGGCTATCTGGCCATGGCGCTGGCATCGGCGACGCGTGAATCGCTGGCCACCGCTGTCTGGCACTTGGATGCGGCGACGCCGGTCTCTCTGTTGCTGGACGCCAAACGCCATCAGAATGTTTTGGTGGATGGCGAGGTTTGGCCTGCATACCATCGCGGCCGTTTGCTGCTGCCTTCCGGAAAACACCGCATCGAGCCCATGAACCGAACCTCCTCGCTGTTCAAGGGATTCTGGTCAGAGGCAAGGCTGGTCGCTTTGTCCGGAGACTTGCTGGAAGTAAAAAAGGTGCTGCGCGGCCTTGACTTGCGTTACCGGAGTGAAACCGTCAACCATGTGGTGTTGAACGAAAGACCGCATGCCATCACCGTCGATGGCCGGCGACTGCGGACCGCGGTGACGCGCGGCGAACTCGGATATGCCTTCGCTCTGCCGGCGGGGGAACACAGCGCGGTGATCCATACCAGCAGCCGAACCACCCAGGCGATCAAACAGACAAGCCTGGTGCTCTCCGGCGTCATCGCCGTCGGCGGTATGGTGTTCGGTTCCATTCTCGGATTTCTCTACTTGAAAAATTCGCGCCTGCGAAGAAAAAAATCAAAACACAACGCAGCTTCCTGAAAAAACAGTAGAAATTCCATCTCTTCAGGGCCGCCGGGCTGATCCATTCTTTTAGGATAGGCTATCGGCAGCCCAGGCATTTAAGTTCGGAGGCGCCTTTGCTGCCCTACATGCACCCGGTTTTAGACCTTCTTTTTCTCGCCAGCGTGGCCGTCATCTGGGGGATGATCATCTATCAGCTGGTGCTCACTCTCGCCGGCTACCGCTACCGTCATCAGATCAGCCAGGAGCATGAACGGCTGCTCGCCGCCGGCCATGAACCCGCTTCGATTTCGATCATGATTCCAGCGCGCAACGAGGAACTGGTGATCGATAAAACCATCTCCACCATTCTGGCCCTCGATTATCCCGCCGACCGGCTCGAACTGGTGATCATCAACGACGGTTCCAGCGATCGTACGGCGGAAATCATTTCAAACCGCAGCGCGTCGGATTCACGCATCAAACTGGTCAACCTGCCTGTCGGCGAGATCGGCCACGGCAAGGCCTACGCGCTTAACCAAGGATTGCGCCATTGCACGCACGACCTCGTCGCCATCTATGATGCGGACAATATGCCGGAACGCAAAGCCCTGCGCACTCTCGCCCTGCACCTGCAGGCGGACCCTTCGCTGGCTGCGGTCATCGGCAAATTCCGCTGCGTCAACCGCCGGCATACTTGGCTGACCCGTTTCATCAACATTGAAACCATCGCCTTCCAGTGGATCTTGCAGGCAGGCCGCTTTCATCTTTCGCGCGTGGCCATTTTGCCGGGCACCAATTACATTATCAAAAAATCGGTCATTGAAGCGGTCGGCGGCTGGGACGATCGCGCCATCACCGAGGATTCCGAACTGAGCATGCGCATCTATCAAGCGGGCTGGCAAATCAAATTCATGCCCCTCAGCGTCACTTGGGAACAGGAACCGGAGACGCTGGCCGTGTGGACGCGTCAACGCACGCGCTGGGTGCGCGGCAACAACTATGTGATCCGTAAATTCATCAAGCCCATGCTGAAACTCCGCAGCCGGTTTTTGATCACCGAGTTCGTTTATCTTTTTGCCCTGTATTACCTTTTTCTTGCCGCCACCGTGATCTCTCTGCTGCTGTTTCTGGCCGGCGGCGTCGGATTGATCGCGCTGAACGTGCCCGGGCCCTATTTCGCCGTGTGGATGTCGGCGTTCGCTCTGTTCACTTTGGAAATATTCGTGGTGCTTGGTTATGAGGGAGAAGATTCGGCGGCCAACATTCTGCTCACCATCGCCATGTACTTGACCTATTGTCAGCTGTGGCTCTATATCGTTTTCAAAGCGCTCATCCTTGACGCCCGCAGACACCGTGTCGGCGTCTGGGATAAAACCGAAAGGTTCAAAGTGGAAGAAACAGTCGATGAAGGGGCGGGCGTCGCATGAACCGGCTTCGTCTGATCTATTTCCTCGTCCTCGCCCTGCTGTTTTTCCTCAGCCACCGCCAGACTACGGCGCAGGAAAAAACCGGCATGCACTTTTTCGCCGAGGCGTATGACGAGACCATTTATCAGCGCCGCGACGGCCGCAACACCATCACGATGGCCCATTTTTACGAAGGACTGCGCCTGCCCATCGCCGGCCTCGGCAAATGGGACCTCTATGCCAAATTACGCTACGGCAACGACGCCAACAAGGATTTCTGGAACAACCGCGCGGAAACCATGTTCGGCACCCGGCTCCGCTTTTTTCAAAAACTCTATCTGGCGATGTACAGCGAATATGTGCGCGGTGAATACATCACCGATCAAAGCGAAATCATGCCGTACGCCTCTTCCTATGAGGATTGGCGCTATGGACTGGTGTTCTGGCATGGATGGGACCCAGGCGGATGGAAGCCAAAAAAACGGCTGGCCCTGACGCCCTGGAGCGAGGTCTATGCCGATGCCAATTACCTGGATAAGGACAGCCAAAATATAGTCTATTATTTGGAAGCCAAACTTGGATTGCAGTTGCTCCGATTGCATAAAACCCGCTTTGATTTCTACGGCGTTGCCTATGCCTATTACGACAAGAACGCCGACTTTTGGAACAACCATGCGGATATGGCGCCGGGGATCCGCATCACGCCATGGACTGATGTGGATTTAAACCTTCGTATCGAATATCTGTGGGGACAATATTATGATCGTATCGGCAGATACGAAAACCCGTATGCACGCCGTTACCAGGACCTGCGCGTTGGTCTGTTTCTCTGGTATGGTTGGGGAGAATAGGAGGATTAGGATGAAAAAATTGCTGCTCGCTGCAACTTTGCTCATGATCGTTGGGGTTGTGGGTGCGCCGGCTCAGTCCATCCCTGCCCAACTGCTGTGGAATTATTCAACCGGCGGCCCGGTGACCGTCGTAAGTCCATTTCCGGATGTAAACGGCGACGGTCGGCCTGATCTGCTGGCCGGATCAGCCGACAGCGTGGTCTATTGTCTATCCGGCGGCGGTTCGGCTGATATGCGCGAAATCTGGGCCTGCAGGACATTGGGCGCCATCACCGATGTAGAGGCCATGGGCGATGTCAATGGCGACGGCTATCCCGATGCGGTGGCCGGCTCCAAAGACAATATCGTCTATTGCATCTCCGGCAAACCGACGGATGAAGGGCTCGAACTCTGGCAGCGGGCGGACTCTGCGACGATCCATTCGGTCGCCGCCCTGGGCGACGTGAACGGCGATGGGATTGGCGATGTCGTGGCCGGGACAGCGATGAATAACATGATCTGTATCTCCGGCTCTGCGGCTCAGCAGGGGAAAATACTCTGGCAGTTCAGCAGCGACGCCGATTTCTGGAACGTCCTCGCTCTGCCGGACGTCAATGGCGACGGCAAAATGGATTGCGTGGGTTCTTGCGATAATTTCATCTATTGTTTCTCCGGCGCAGGCGCCGCTCAGGGCCAGCAGGGCGGCGTCAACGCAAAAGCGATCTGGTCAGCCCCTTATGACGCGGGCGCCCGCGTTTACTCCATTGCCGCCATTCCGGATGTCAATAACGACGGCAAAGCGGACGTGCTGCTGGGCAGCGAAATGGATCAGATCGAATGTCTCTCCGGCGCCAACGGCAATAGACTATGGAGCTTTAACACAGGCGCCACCGCCCAATGTGTGGCGGCTATCGCAGATCTCAACGGAGATGGAAAATGGGATGTGCTGGCAGGCTCTGCGGACGATCATGCCTATGCGCTCTCCGGCGCCAACGGCCAACAGCTGTGGAAGACCGCGTTCAGTTCGACGGTAACGTGCGCCACTTCGATCAACGACATCAATGAAGACGGTTGGCCTGACGCCGTGTTTGGTGAAGACAACATCGAGGTAGCCTGCATCAGCGGCGGCGGCGCCGCCAAAGGACAAAAGCTCTGGAGTTATATGATAGGAGATGCTGTCCTCAGCGTCGCCGCCATCGGCGATGTCAGCGCCAACGGCATCACCGATGTGGCCTCCGCCTCTATCGACAGCTATGTCCGCATGTTGGAGGGGAACAGCAAAGTATTGGACGTGGAGCTGGTCTCCTTTACCGCCGCCGTACAGGTAGACGGCATACGGTTATTCTGGCGAACTGCCAGCGAGACCAACAACCTCGGATTTACCGTGCTCCGTTCAAGAGATGGAAGCGTTTGGGAGCAGATCGCCTTTGTAACCGGCAACGGCACCTCAGCCCGACTGCATGAGTATACATTTTTGGATGCTGAGATGGAGTGGGGGCAGCTCTACTATCGGCTGCAACAGTTGGATCGCGACGGGCAGTCGCACCTGCTGCCCATGGTGAAGGTTGTGCGACAATTGCCCAGTCATTTAACGCTGCACGGCAACTTTCCCAACCCCTTCAACGCCGGGACCACCATTTCCTATGACCTGCCGGTCTCGGGATGGGTGGACGCGACGATTTATAATCTGCAGGGTCAGATCATTCGGCGACTGGTCAGCGGTTTGCAGTCAGCCGGCTTTCACACCATCCATTGGAACGGCCGCCAAGATTCCGGCGAGGAGGCGGCCTCTGGAGTCTACCTCTGCAGAATCAGCGCAGGCGATGAAAGAGCGCACATGCGGATCAGTTATGTGAAATAAAAAAACGCGCTCCAGGCAACAAGCTCCGTTCACCCGCCATTGCGCAACAACTGAACAATCCGCTGCGCGGCCCGGCCATCGCCGTAGGGATTGACCATGCTTTCCCTGTGCGCCGCCGGCTGCTCCTCGCTCAGCGCTCTGCTCGCTGCAGCGACGATCGACTCTCGGCGCGTGCCCACCAATTTAGCGATCCCCGCCTCCACCCCTTCCGGCCTTTCTGTGGCGTCGCGCATCACCAGCACCGGCACGCCAAAGGTCGGCGCTTCCTCTTGAATGCCGCCCGAGTCGGTGAGAATCAGCGTAGACCGTTTCATCAGATGGACCAGGGCGGCATAATCCAGCGGTTCGATGAGATGGACGTTGTTCAGTCCGGAGAGAATGTCACCCACCGGCCGGCGCACGTTGGGATTGAGGTGCACGGGATAGATGAACCGGATGTTAACAAATCGGGCGGCCAGTTCCCTAATCGCATGACAGAGCTCGCGAAATGGCTCGCCGAAGCTTTCCCGGCGATGAGCGGTGATCAGCACCATGCGTTCATCCTGCGGAACGGCGCTCAAGGCAGAGCCGTTCCAGTCAAAGGGCCGGCGGCTGATCTCCAGCAAAGCGTCGACGATGGTGTTGCCGGTGACATGAATGGCCGCGTCCGCAAAACCTTCACGCAGCAGCGCCTGACGCGCCCGTTCCGTTGGCGCGAAGTAAACATCCGTCGCCGCATCCGCCAAACGGCGGTTCATCTCCTCGGGAAAGGGACGGCGTTTGTCCAGAGTGCGCAGCCCGGCCTCCACATGGCCAAAGCGAACGCCGTGATAATAGGCGGTCACTGCTGCCACGAAAACCGTGGTGGTATCCCCTTGAGCCAGAATCCAGTCCGGCTGGACCTGTTCCACCACTCGATCCAGCTCTTCAAACAGCCGGGCGGTAAGCGTTGCCAACCGCTGATTGGGCTGCATCAAATTAAGATCCAGGTGCGGATATATATCAAACAGCTGCAGCACCTGATCCAGCATCTGGCGATGCTGGCCGGTGACGCAGATCACGCTGGTGAGCTCTTGCGGAAATTTGTCCAGCTCTTTGATGACCGGCGCCATCTTGATGGCCTCCGGTCGTGTGCCGAGAATCGAAAGAATTTTCATGGCTTCGCCGCTCCCATTCGTTCAAAACAACCGACCTAAATGAAGATGACCCCTCGCCATGCAGCCAGTTCCTGCAGTCCAGCGCCTTTGCAGAACCGGCGAGAACATCATCTCCACAAATTTTATTTTCCTGTCCAACTCGCGATATATTCAACCGTTTCATTCGGTTTGGCGATATCCGGATCAGCCACACTCCATTCCCCTTTCAATCCCATTTCTTCAGCCGTCAGTTGAAAGTGACACATCGCGATGCCCATATCCACGCGCTGCAGATCAGCGATGATAAAAGACGGCAAGGGGGAGAGGTTGCGGTGATAGCCCGGGGAACGCTGAAGATAAAAATGAAAACAGGCGCCTTGCTGCACCACCCGCCAGGGCTGTTTATTGGAGGCCGATGGGGCCAAACGCAGCATCTGCAACGGAACAGCATAGGCGCCTGCGCTCTCCTCCGCCAGAGGCGTTGCCAGATCGCCGTGAAAAAAGAGCGAATGCCAGGGCTTGCGCGCATCGGCCTTGATTCGAGTGCGCAGCAAAGCGCGCAGTCGGGTCTCATCGGCGGGATAGCCGACCGCTGCCACAGCGGGGACCATCTCGGCAGCGGTGGCTCGCACTTTGGCGGCAAAGCGGCTTTTGCTGAAACTGCCGCCGAGCCAGCAGCTGCCCAAACCCAGACTGGTCGCGTACAGAATAAGGGCTTCCATGCTAAAGCCGAAATCTTCCAGATTCTTCGCCCCTGGCCCAACAGCGCCGATCAAGAACCCCGCAGGGTTTTTGATGAATCCATAGGTGCCCAATCCCTTGAGCGTTCGAGCCTCCTTCTCGCCGCCGGCCACCAATTCAAAGCGCAGCGCGGAATGAAAAGGGCCCTGCTGAAGCGATCCGGCAAAACCCCGCAGCTGCGCGGCGGTCTCAACGGCGATGGGTTTCTTTTCATAGGTGCGACAAGAGCGCCGGCTTTTAATGAGGTCCGGCAACGGGGCGGAAAAGGGCATCATAGGCTATCTCGCATTGTGTTATCATCAGTGAATACTTCTTGACATTGATCCAGAATAGTCCTACTATTTTTATGCCATTTCAATCATGAACGAAAAAAGGGTTGTCCATGAACCAATCCAGCCGTCTGATCTCCCTCGACGCTTTCCGCGGTTTCACCATCATGCTGATGATCCTGGTCAACAATCCCGGAAGCTGGCAGTATGTTTTTTCCCCGCTCAAGCACGCCGAGTGGCATGGTTGCACGCCCACGGATCTGGTCTTTCCTTTTTTTCTTTTCATCATGGGCGCAGCCATGGCCTTTTCCTTCAGCCGCCGTATGCAAGAGAACGCGTCGCGCTGGCCGCTTTATCTTCAGATCCTGAAGCGCACGATTCTGCTGATTTTTCTCGGCCTGTTCATGGCTTGGTATCTGCGCTGGAACTTTTCCACCTTGCGCCTTCCCGGTGTGCTGCAGCGCATCGGCCTGTGCTACTTTATTGCCTCCATGATCATTTTGCACTTTAACCGGCGCGGTTGGATCATCTCGACCGTCTTGCTTCTGGTCGGCTACTGGCTGGCTATGGCTTTCATCCCTTTTCCCGGCCGAGGCGAAGAAGTATGGGCGCTTAACAGCAATCTCGCCCAATATATGGACGGCCTTTTGCTCAAAGGTCATGTCTCTAAAAAAGATATCGGCTTTGATCCAGAGGGATTGCTCAGCACTTTTCCAGCAGTCGGCCAGGTACTGCTCGGCTATTTCACCGGCCGATGGTTGCGCAGCGGGACAGAGCCTTTGCAAAAGACCAACGGCATGTTTATCGCCGGCAACATCGCCATCGTGCTCGGCCTTGCCTGGTCTCTGGTGATGCCGATCAACAAACAGCTGTGGACCAGCAGCTATGTGCTCTACACCAGCGGCATCGCCTTGAATCTGCTCGCCGTCAGCTATTGGGCGATCGACATTAAAGGATACGGCCGATATGTCAAACCGTTCGTCATCTTTGGCAGCAACGCCATCCTTGCGTTTTTCGGATCCGGGATCATGGCCAAGACCATGATGCTGTGCAAGGTGACCCGTGGCGACGGCACAGAAATTTCCATCAAAGCGTTTGTTTATGACACCCTGCTGCGACCCCTATTCGGCGATTGGGGCGCTTCGCTGATGCACGCCCTGTTCTTCATTTTGATCTGGCTGGCTGTTCTGACCTGGTTTTACCGGAAAAAAATCTTTATCAAGCTCTAAGCACGCGATAGGCCGACGGAAAGAAGCTCCGCTTTTTCTCGCCATCTGCAACCAGACTTTTCCGGCCATTCAGAACCGCGGTTTTTTCCATCCACCCTGTTTGAACCAAACGCCGATGACCACTCCTTTTAACGCCGTGGTACACGAGATGGCCCACCAGATTCCGGCGCTGCCGAGGCCGAGCGGGCCGGCCAGCCAGGCGGCGAATGGAATGCGCAGCCAAGTCAGCGGCACGGAGACCAGCATCGGCGGCAGGGAAAAACCGGCGCCGCTGAAGGCGCCCTCCAGAACGACTTCGAAAGCCAAAAAAATCTCGAAAACCGCAATGATGCGCAGATAGGCGCTGCCCTCTCGAACCACAGCAGCATCGTCGATAAAAAAACGCACCAGCGGCTTTGCTGCAGCCATAAAAAAGATGGAGAAACCCAACACCACCACACAGGCATAGCTCAGCGTCAGCCAGGCGCTCTTTTCAGCACGCCGCGGATTGCCGGCGCCGAGATTCTGGCCCACCAGCGTCGTGGCAGCGACGCTGAAACCGACACAGGTGAAATAAGCCAGACCTTCGATGCGGTGGCCAAGTCCAATAGCGGCCAGCGCTTCAGGCCCATACCGGGCGATGATCCTGGTCAGAAAAGCGTAGGACAGGCTGAACATGACGCCGCTGAAGGCGATGGGCAGGCCGATGCGCAAAATGTCGGTCAGCAGCCGCCGTACAGCCTGGTGTAAAACCGCCAAGCGGAAAACGACCGGAATTTTCCTTTGCCTGAGAATGCGCAGCATCACGATCAGGGTGATGACATGGGCCAGCACTGTGGCCAGCGCGGCGCCCGCGGCTTCGAGCCGGGGCAATGGACCGATGCCAAAAATGAAAAAGGGATCGATCACGGCGTTGAACAACAGAGCGCCGGCTGTGATCTTGAGCGGCGTACGCGTGTCGCCCATAGCGCGGAACACCGCCTCGGCGCTGAGAGAGGCAAAAAGGACAAAGAGGCCGGCGCAAATAAGAGTCAGGTAATGGCGGGCAGACTGCCGCACCGCACCCTGCAAACTCATAAAGTCTAAAATGGCCGGCATCAACAGAATGGTCAAGCCGCCAAAAATCAGCCCCAGTAACCCGGCGAGGGAGATGCCGTGCACAGCCGTGCTGTGAACACGGCCATACCGCCCGGCGCCTACATAACGCGCCACCAGGGCGCTGACGCCGGTGCTGGTGATTGTGGCCAGCGCCTCCAGAGCCCAGTAAATAAATGAAGCGGCGCTGACCCCGGCCAGCCCTTCGGCGCCGAGTTTGCCCACCCACCAGCCGTCCACCACATTGAACAGCATGATAAAGAGCAGAGAGAGGATGGCCGGCAGAGCCAACTGCCGAATGGCCCGGCCTGTGGGCAAAGCAAGCACCATAGCGGATGCGGATGATGAAGACATACTCATCGCCGGACGCACAAAATAAAATCGCTCCGTTTTTTACAACAGGTCAAGAAACTGCGAAACTCTTGTTGTAAGGATGCAAACATCTTTACGCTTTCTGAAAGAATCGGCTCGAAGAAAAATTTTCACCTGATTTTAGGTCGGGTCAAGCCCTTGACATTTATTCGAGCATCAAACCGCTTTCCAATTACTCTTTCATGCAAGCGCCCCGTGAAGCCAAGGCCCCTTGGCCCTTTAAATGGTTTTGAACCTGCGGGCAGCTCGCCTTCGCTTTTTACCGGCCGCTCTACGAGCGCGCGAAATTCACTTCACCCCCAAGGGACGGAGCGCGGAAGCGGTGAAACGGACAGGAGGGTCAGCACATCAGTGTGAGGCGTTTCCCTGGTAGCGCTTTTCACCGGCGCGAACGGCGATAGTCAGCCGGTTGCTTTCCGGCGGCAGGGGACAGGTTGCATAGGGCGTAAACGAACAGGGAGGATTATAGGCTTTGTTGAAATCAATGAACGTCTCGAAAGCAGAATCCGGCCGCGCCACATAGAGAAAACGGCCGCCGCCGTAGGTCTCCTCACCGCTGGTGGCATCGGCGAAGATGACGAAAAAGGGCTCCTCCCTTCCCTCCTCCAGCACGTCCAGCCGGAATTCGCGGTTCTGCAAGGTAAAGAGCAGAGCGCCGGGACACGGCTGGTCTTCAACCTGACCCACCACATTGACGATCCGCAGGGTTTTCACCGGCTCATAAGCGATGAATTTCGCTTTAACCCGCCAGGCCGGATCGACTGGAAAACGATCGATGCCCCGGAAGGTTCTTCGATTGACATGAGTGCTGTCGCGCAGACGCACGGCGAAGCGGCCCCCGCGTTGAATGATATGCCAGGACAGCGCGTTATAAAAAAGCAGGGTCGGCCGGCCCTGAGCATCGCTCTGCAGCTCCCCATCCGCAGCGAGGGTATGATCGGCGGTCAAAATAGCTGCACCCGGCTGCACGCGCAAACGGACTGAATTTTTATCGACGATGAATGCGCCCATCTGATCCGGGCAGCTCTCAGCCGGAAAGACCACCGCATTGCCGGCTGCACGGCCGAAAGAATTTTCACCTTGCTCAAGCCAGAAGAAGCCGGCCAGACTCAACCATCCGTCGGGTTTGGTCAGCTGGGCGACGCGACGGCGATGCCACGCTTCGATCTCCGCCCGATAGGCGGCATCCGCCGACCGGTCGCCGGGCGATGAACAGAGATTCATCATCGCCGCAAACGACATCGCCATGATTCGGACTGTTCGGTTCATCGGGAGGATGGCCTTCCCAAGGCTTTTCCCTCAGAGGGAAGAGCGCCTCGGATATAAGCGCCTTCCCGCGGTTTGTATTCGCCGTAGCTCAACGGCGTCGTATGCGGTTCGACGATGGAGTTGCGGAATATTTTGATCCGCTCCGGCACCACGGCTTTTTTTCCCACCAGGGTCAATCCGCTGTATAGATGATCGGGATATTTTTCATTGGGCTGTTCGCTGGGGCCTGGTCCGCCGACCCGGCAGGCCGGACCGAACACGACGCCCTTGTCGGCGATCACTGAAGACACTTCCGCTTTTGCGCCGATGCGCACATCGTGCATGATGACCGCGTCTCTGACCACTGCACCGGCCGCCACGTGCACGCCGGGCGAGAGCACGGAATTCAAAACAGCGCCTTCGATGACGCAACCGGCGGAGATCAGAGCATTTTGGATTTTTGCAGAAGGCGCTACCACGGCAGGCGGCCGATCTCCGAGCGACCCCTCGTCATCGATGTTGGTGCGCACGCCCCATTCGGGCAAATTCAATCCAGAGCCGGGCGTCAGAATATCCATGTTGGTCTGCCAGTAGGCTTTGAGGGTGCCGACGTCCGCCCAATACCCGCTGAACAGGTAAGCGTACACCGGCGCGACGCCGATGGCGTCGTTGATGATATTTTTGCCGAAATCATGGCCTCGTCGCCCGGCCAGGCTCTTTTCAAGGAACTCGAAATCGATCACGTACACGCCCATGGAGGCCAGGTTGCTCTTTGCTTTCGCCGGCTTTTCCTCCCAAGCGGTGATGCGCTGCTCGTCATCCACCTGGGCGATGCCGAAATGGTGGGTCTCCTCCCAGGCGACCCGCATCATGGCGATGGTAATGGCCGCTTTTTTCTGTTTGTGAAATTCCACCATGGCGGCGTAATCCATCTTGTAGATATGATCACCGGACAGGATCAGCACCCGTTGTGCGCCATAGCGTACGGCAAAGTCGAGATTTTGCGCCACGGCGTCGGCGGTGCCGCGGTACCAGTCGAAATCCTCGCGCCCGGTAGAGGGCGGCAGGATCTTGGCGCAGCGGCGGCGGCCGATCAGGTCCCAGGCCTCGCCGGAGCCGATATGCCCCATCAACGAGTAGGGCCGGTATTGGGTGAGAATGCCGATCTGTTGAACACCGGAGTGCATGGCATTGCTCATGGTGAAATCAATCAGCCGGTAACAGCCGCCGAACGGCACGGCCGGCTTGGCGCGCATCCAGCCCAATATATTCAACCGGCTGCCGACACCGCCGGCAAGCAGAAACGCAACCGTCTGTCTCATTTCAGGGTCCTCCCGCCGGCTATTATTTTTTCGGAAAAATCCTCTTCGCCCTTGTTGGGGTAGATGATGCAATTGGCGCCGATTTGCGCCCGGACGGGAATGACCGTGTTGCGGCCAATGAGGGTGATACCCGAACTAAGCAGATCTGGATACTCCTTATTGGCGCCCGGCCGTCGAGCGCCACCCACCACGGCCTGTGCGCCGATGGTCACTTCAACATCGGTGATCACCTTGGTCACGCGGGCATGGGCGGCGATGCGGGTGTCATAAAATAAAATCGAATCTTTGACCGTGCTGCCCGCTGCCACCGTGACGCCTGGAAAAAGGATGGAGTTGATTACAGTGCCTTCGACAACGCATCCATGGTGAATGCGGCTGTTGCGCACCAGGGCGCCGGCGCCGATCACCGCGGGGGCGCGATCGCGGACTCGCTCGTTGTCCAGATTGGTGCGCACCTGCCAACGATCGATATCCAGAGCCGGACGATCCTGCAGCAGGCTCATGTTGGCGGCCCAGTATTCATCGATGGTGCGCGAATACTCCCAGGGGCCATGGAATTTATAGCCGAACACCCGTTTGCGGTCAAGCAGCACCGGCAAAATATCCCGGCCGAAATGCTCGGTGGACGGCGGCTTCATCATCTCATCCAAGACAAAATGCAGCGCATCGGCGTTGAAAAGGTAGATCGTCATGGACGCCCATTCAGAGATCGGCTGACTCGGCTTTTCCACATAGCGCAACAGACGGCCTCCCTGCTCGCCCCCCTCCTCCATGACGCCCTGACCAAAGCGCTCCATGCCATGATCATCCGGACGGACAAATGCAACCGTTACATCCGCTTTCATCGATTGGTGAAAGGCAAGCATCTCGCTATAATCCATCTTGTATACATGATCGCCCGAGAGCACGAGGACATAATCAGGCTGATTGCGGAAGATAAAGTCCTTGTTCTGGTAAACCGCATCGGCCGTGCCTTTGTACCAGTCGGAGCTGACCGTGCCCTTCATCGGCGGAAGCAGATGAATGCCGCGCCGGCTGCCGACCATGTCCCAGGCAGCGCCGGAGCCGATGTGCCTGAGCAGAGAATCCGATCGATACTGCGACAACACGCCCACTTTCTCGATGCCCGAATGCTCCAGATTGCTCAAAGGAAAATCAATGACGCGATACAGGCCGCCGAAGGGCAGAGCGGATTTCGGACGATACAGTGTGAGCACCGAAAGCTCGTCCACTCGGCCGCCGGCGAGAATCATGGCGAGAATATTTTTCATGCACACGCCCTGTCGACAATAGATTCAACTCTGCAGGAACCACGATGATTCATGAAACAGCCGCCCGGCCTTGCCGTTGCAGCTGCGGAAAACACTAATAAACGGATGCGGATCAAGCCGTCCGTTGATCAGCTGCCGCAGCAGATGCCACGCTCAGGCCGACCGGCGGAAAAAACCGTCCGCCCGGACGGACTCAATCGAAAAAGGTATCGCCGATGATCTCCAATTTGCAGGGTATTTTAGAACGCAGCTCCTCTTCATCCAGCGCATAGAGCGGCGAGATCTCCAATCGGTGCCGCGAGAGGCCATCTGGGCCGCGCGGCACCGCCACCCCGGCCTTTTCAAGCCAACGGCCGAACAACTCCACCAGTGCCCGGGTTGCAGTTTCCGGAGAATCCAGGCCGCTGGCGTTTTTAACCGGACTGAACTCCTCTTCGCGGCTGGTCTCCACCACGATGGTGTTCCGCGCATACGGCAGCGCATCGAAAATAAACTGCTCCAGTTTGTAGCCGTTCTCGCGTTCCGGCGTGATCGGGCGGCCCTGACCATCGATGCAGGGCACTTTTTTCAGGGCAATATGATAGGGCAGCTGCACCTTCGTCTCGAACAGCCGGGTGAAAAACGCGAGATTGAATATGTGAATGGCGATACTTCCCTGCTTGAAACGAAGGTCGCCTTGGTCATCCCTTTGATTGCGCAGGGTTTCGTTTAACTCAGAGTATTCCACCACCGCAGGCCGGCCATTTACGCGGCAGAACACGCCCACTTTTTCCTCGGCGTTGCGTTTAGCCACGGATTTGGAGGCCATCTCCGCCTGTTGCAGGACATGATGCCCGAGAAACAACGGATCAGCGATGCGGCAGAGCGCATTGTCCACCTGAAAGTAATAGAGCAGCTCCACGCCGGCGTTTTGCAGCCTATCGACCAGACGATGGCGTTGCAGGGCGGCCAACAGACCTCCATGTCCATCCGGGGACAGGGCCAGAGCATGGCGCGACCGCAGCAGTAATTTGCCATACTGATCAAAGGCCGGTTGCGAGGACTGGCTGAAAAAAAACAGCGTGTCCGGATTTTTACCAAAATAGTGATGGCGATGGAAATACTGGATGGTGTCCGTGTGGTTTTGTTCGCTGGTCATGATGAGGAAGAGGATGGGTTTGCCGTAGAGATGTTCCAGCCGGATGATTTTCTCCGTATGAAACTGGAACAGGGAGCGCCGGCTGATTGGGCCGATCTCCACACAGCCTTTGGGCTCTTCACGGCCCAGCCGGGAACCCAGGCCGCCGGCCACCACCAGAACCGCCACCTTGCCCTGGCGCAACAGCTCCCGTCCGACTTTAGCCGCCTGCTGATCTCGCGTCCGTTCGGCAGCGCTTGCGGCCAGCGGGATGACCGGAAAGGGCTCCAGTTGCAGCGGGCGGGGCGCGGTCTCAGCCCGATATTGCTTGATCAGATCGCTCTGCCGTTGCAGTTGTTCCGCACTCAGAGACTCTAATTGATCCAGCAGCGACATTTTCTCTGCGTCGGTCAAATCCGGCCAGAAACGCAGAACCTGTTCCTGACCCAGAGAGATCATCACATCGAGAATCCGCCGGTATCGCTGCTCCATAGAGGTCATCATTTTTGCATCGTCTGCTTTTTACTCTTCTTTTTAGCCGTCAGGGCGATCTCCAGCACCTGATCCAATTTTTCAACGAAATGAAACGTGATGTCCTTATGGGTGTCCTTGGGGATCTCTTCCAAGTCGTCCCGGTTCTTTTTCGGCAGGATCACGGTTTTAAGACCTGCGCGCCGAGCCGCCAGCACTTTTTCCTTGATGCCCCCGACCGGCAGCACTTTGCCGCGCAGGGTGATCTCACCGGTCATAGCCAGATCGTGGCGCACCGGCCGCTGAGTGATGAGGGAGACCAGGGCCGTAGCCATGGTCACGCCGGCCGAGGGGCCATCCTTGGGAATGGCGCCGGCAGGTACATGGATATGAATGTCCCGTTTTTCAAAATAGTCGGGCGAGAGGCCGAAATCCGGCAGATGGGCGCGCAGATAGGAGAGCGCAGCCTGAGCCGATTCTTTCATCACCTCTCCCAGCTGTCCGGTCAGCATGAGACCCTTATTGCCCTGCATCTGAGTGGCTTCGATGAAAAGGATGTCGCCGCCGGTGGGGGTCCAGGCCAGACCCGTAGCCACGCCCGGTTCGTGAGTGCGTTCGGCCACATCGGAAAAATAGCGCACCGGGCCGAGCAGTTCAGGCAAAGACGCGGGCTTGATATCCGAACGGCCGCTCTCACCGGCAGCCACTTTTTTCGCCACCTTGCGGCACACCGCTGCGATCTGGCGTTCCAGATTGCGCACGCCGGCTTCCCGCGTATAATCGCGGATGATGCGCACGACCGCGGCCTTGCTGAAACGAATCTGATTTTTCTGCAACCCGTTTTCTTCGATCTGGCGCGGGATCAGATAGGTGAAAGCGATTTGAACCTTATCCTCTTCGATATAGCCCGGCAACTCGAGCACCTCCAGGCGGTCGCGCAGCGCCGAGGGAATGGTGTCGAGGACATTGGCGGTGGTGATGAACATAACCCGCGACAGATCGAACGGCACATCCATATAGTGATCGGTGAAGGAAAAATTTTGCTGCGGATCTAGAACCTCCAGCAACGCGGAGGAGGGATCGCCGCGGAAATCCTGGCCGATCTTGTCCACTTCATCCAGCATAAAGATGGGATTGTTGCTGCCGGCGTTCTTGATGCCCTGAATGATCCGTCCGGGCAGCGCGCCGATATAGGTGCGCCGATGGCCGCGGATCTCCGCCTCGTCATGAACCCCGCCGAGGGAGATACGGATAAACTTGCGTCCCATGGCGCGAGCGATAGAGCGGCCGAGCGACGTTTTCCCCACACCCGGAGGACCGACGAAACAGAGGATGGGGCCTTTGCTGCTGTCCTTTAACTTGCGCACCGCCAGATATTCGAGAATGCGTTCCTTGACCTTGATCAGATCATAATGATCCTCGTCCAGCACCTGGCTCGCAGCTTTGAGGTCGAGATTGTCGGGCGTGGACACGGACCAGGGCAAAGCCACCATCCAATCGATATAAGTGCGCGCAACCGTATACTCGGCAGCGCCGGGTTGCATTTTGCTCAAACGGTCAAGCTCGCGCAACGCTTCTTTCTCCGGTTCCGGGGGCATGGCCGCTTCTTTGATCTTGTTTCGCAGCTCTTCGATCTCCTGTGAACGCTCGTCGTTCATGCCCAGTTCTTTTTGAATGGCCCGCAGCTGTTCGCGCAAAAAATATTCGCGTTGATTTTTTCCCAGCTCGGTCTGCACTTTATCCTGGATCTTGGACCCCATCTCCAACACTTCCAGTTCACGGTTGACAAAAACCGTCAACAGCTTCAACCGTCTTTTGATGTCCACGGATTCCAGAATCGACTGCTTTTCCTCCACCGTCAAATTGAGGTTGGAGGCCACCAGGTCCGCCAGTTTGCCCGGGTGAGTGGTGTTGACCACCACCACCTGCAGCTCGTCCGGCAGTTGCGGTATCAGGGAGACCACTTTCTGGAACTGAATGGCCAGGTTGCGCTTCAACGCCTCCAATTCGGTGCTGGGGGGAAAATCTTCGCTCAACACTTGTATCTGAGAGACCAGATAAGGCGAAGTTTTAATTACGCCGCCCAGCTTGACGCGGGCCAAGCCCTGCACCAGAACGCGCAGGGAGCCGTCGGGGAATTTCAGCATGCGCAAAATGATTGCGGCGCAGCCGTATTCATAGATGTCATCCGGTCCGGGTTCTTCCACCTCCGGCTGTCTTTGCGCCACCAGGCCGAGGATGCGATGGCTGGAAATGACATCGTTGATCAGTTGCACGGATTTTTCCCGCGCCACCACCAGCGGCGTCACAATATTGGGAAACACCACCGTATCGCGCAACGGCAGGACGGGCAACTCCGTCGGTATATTCGTCTGAGCGTTTTCCGGAGTCACCGGTTGTTCTTCCAATTCTTTCATACTTTCTCCAAGTTACGCTTTCGGCTCCGCGCCTTCCACCGAGATGGGTATTTCCACAACTTGACTGTTCTTGGAAATTTTAATCTCCAGCAGCCCGTCGTCCAGGACGGCGGTGATATCGTTATGCTCAATGTCCTCTGGAATGGAGATCACCTTGCGAAAAAGACCGTAGTGAATCTCCAACTGATGATAATAGATCGTTTCGTTCGGCCGTTTCTCCTTGCGCACCCCTGCAATCGTCAACCGCCCATTTTTTAATAGGATGGAGATCGCCTCGCGCTGGATGCCGGCCAGCTCCAGGCGAATGATCACATGATCGGCGCACTCGAAAATATCTGTGTTGGGCTCCCACTTGGAACAGCGGGCGTCATCTCCTTCGGCACAGTAAAAATTACGGGGCCGGTGCATCGCCGGAGACCCCTGATCAGCCAGTTCTCGAATCACGCGGATAACGTGCAAGGCCATGCCTGCCTCCTGCCATTTTCAAATCGCAGCGGTGTTCCCTAATTAGTCCTGAGACTCTGTCCGTGGTCCTGCAGCGTGCATCCGGTCGGAAAGTAAAAACAAGGATGGGATCCGTCTGAAAGAGCGGCTTTTCAGCAGAAAAACGGGCTACAGGGGTTTTGGGCACCGTCGCTGCGTCATCATTGGATTTTTTTCACGCCGTACACAATTCGCCGGACCGATAAAAAAAGGTGAACGGAGCGTTCACCTTTCATTATAGTCAAAATAATACAAATCTAAAAGCAAATTTATTCCAGCTAACGCCGGAAAATCGGATCCAGGTGCCGCACCGGGCAGGGATAGCCGCCGTTCTGATACTCACAATCGCCCCAGTAAAAGCACTGCACAGAACAGATGGTTTCGCTCTCGCGCATCTGGTTGACCGGGTAGTTCTTCGCCTCCTCCGTCGCCTGGCGGATGACTCGGCGCCTATCCCTAAAACCCTTCCAGCCGCTTTTGCCTTGCAATCCCACGGAGATGAGCTTAGCCAGGCTTTTCGAGGCTTTGGACTTGGGATTGTCGATCATAAACGGCCGCATCTCCTTGACCGCTTTGCGAACGCTGTCGTCATAGTCGATATAGCCGAGGAATTCGAGATGGATATAGAGCAGTTCTTCCGCAGCCGTGCTCAATGCAATGCCTTCCTTGACCTCCTCCTGCGAATGCACCATGTTTAAAATAAGCGAAGGCCTGAAGGCGTCAAACAATGTAGCAGCGGCATTCCCGGCTGTTTGGTCGATGGCACGGATTTTTTGCAGCAGGGATCCCAGCGTAGCGCCGTTTTGCATGTTCTCCCGTAAGGCCTCCTGCTCGAACAAGGCGGCGATCTCCGGCTGGTTCTTGAATTGGCGCATGATCTTGCGCATCAGCGCGATCTTTAAAAAATTGAACGTCTCCTGGATGGCCATCGGTTCGGGCGTAGTGACGACGATGCCCTGGTCAGCGGCGATGAAAAAATCGATGACGTTGAACGAAGAGCCGGCGCCAAGGTCCAGCAACACATAATCGGCGTGAATTCTGCGCAGTTCGTTGATAAAGCGCAGCTTTTGCGTGAACCGGGGATTGGCCATCCCCAGGGTCCCACATGCCCCGCTGATCAGCTTGAGATTCTCCACCGGCGTGTCCAACATGATATCAGCCAGCGTGTCCTTTTGCAGCGTATAAAAATGATAGAACGTATACTCGGGCTCGAGAATGCCCATACAGGTGTGCAGATTGGCGCCTCCCAGATCCGCATCCACGATCACCACTTGATGACCCAGCGAAGCCAGACCAATGCCCAAGGAAGCGGTCAGTACGGTTTTTCCAACTCCGCCTTTGCCGCCGCCCACTGCGTAGACAATCTGCCTTTCCGGGGAAGCCGGAGAGGCGTGAAATAACGGATCCAATTCCGACACCGTGGCTGCTTTCACCCACTCCTGGTTGTCTTCGTTGAACACCAGATCATCCTGCCCAAACATGCCGTTGTTCGCCATTTTTTTCAGTTCCGGAAGAGTGTAAGGTCTAGCCTGTTGATTGGCTAATTTAACGAAAAGTTCTGCCATGGAGTTGATTCTCCCCCTGGTGAAGCGTTGCACAACCGACCCTCAGGCTTTGCGCACATGAACCGCCTTGGCGCCTTTCATATCCTGACGGACATCGAATTTAACCGCCATGCCGACGCGTACGTCTTGCGGTTTTAAAGCAATATCCAGATCACTGACGTGCAGAAAAAGATCCTCATCATCCGCCGTCACGATAAAACCCCACCCTTTCGCAGCGTCCCATGCTTTGACTATGCCGTGAGTCATTTCGATCCTTCATGATGTCGAACGGAAGAGATATTCCACCCCCCTTCCGCAGCAAAAAATATTCCAAAATCAAGACGGCGGAAGTCATTGTGGAGAATCGATGCCGGGTGACGGCTTGGTAAATTCGGCGCCAGGATCCTCCTCTTGCTCCTCCCGGTCTTTGCGCTCCAGCAGGTTTTCTCCATCCTTGCGTCGTCGCAGGGCCAAAAGAGTTAACACGTTGCCGATGGTATAGCAGCAGAGTCCGTAAGAAAGAACCCAGCCGGCGATAAAAAGCAAACTGAAAAAGAAAAAATAGGCTGCAATGAGAATCATGACCGGCATCCCGGCGGCATCTCCCAACATAAACGCTTTTGAAAAATAAACTTGGGCCGCAAAGGGCTGAAAAGGTGGTTGCAGCAAGGCCTGCAGTTGAACCAGACCTGCCTGCAGCAGACCCTGGCCATGGACGGCGAAGGCGTTATAGTCTGGGCCCATAAACAGTCCAAAAAGCCGGTTCATCAACAGCAGGCTTTTTTTCACCACAAAGGCAAAAAAGCCGGTCGCCGCAGCAGCAATGACCAAATTGGCCGCCTGGTAGAGTAAAAGACGCCAAGGCTGCGTCCAGGTGAGAGAGAAGGATTGAAAGACCGCTTCAAATGCGTCCTCATCCGTGGCAGCGATGATCGCCGGAGTGTGCCAAAGTGATACAATGGTCACCACAAGTGTATAGACAATAAACAAGGAGGCGAGAAACCAGATGACGGTAAAAAGGCTGACCCCCAATGCGCCGATATATGGTATCCTGCCCATCCAGCCCAGGATCATGCTGGAGAAAACCAACAGTAGGATGAGGATCAGCAACGAGAGCGGGGCAAAGAGAATAGAGGCTATCTTTTTCCCGGCAAAGGCAAAGGCCTCGCGCCAAGAATAAAAATGGTTGCCCTTTAAATGCATATAGGCCGCGCGCGCCACTGCGGTGTTCGTATACAAAAAGGCGATCAGCAGGGCCAGAACACCCAAACCCCAGAGCAGCCAGGCGTACCAGGACGCGCTGCTCTGAGCGCCGGGCAGACAGGGCAACAGACCATGACTTTTCCAGACCCCGGCGATCGAAGCGCCCTGCGACATCAGGGCGGCGTAACTGAACAGCAGATAGACAAGATATCCGCTCCCTGTTCCCAGCCATTGAATCCAAATCCGTTGGAGGCTGAACGCCAATCGCGGCGCTCTCAGCAGATCATGTGCATCAAACCGTAATGTTTGCATGAGTTCCTCCACGACTAAACAAACATTGGCCACACAACTGCAAGATATTTAAATTAATAGTTTTTATCCTTTGTTGTCAAGTGGTTTTATATTCAGCTGCGCCAGTGCCCGGTCTTCCAGCCGGTGCATGCGCTGACGCTGATCATCGCTGCCGTCGTCATGGCCGAGTAGATGCAGGACGCCGTGGGCGGTCAGTCGCAGCACCTCGGCCTGCAGGGAGACTCCGTACGCTTTTGCCTGTTTCTCGGCCACCGGCACGCAGACATAGATCTCGCCCTGTAAAAAACCCGGTCCCGAGGTATAGTTCAACGAGATCACATCCGTAAGGCGGCGCGCGCTGAAATGACGGCGTCCGAGTTTACGAATAGCCTCGCCGTCCACCCAGTACAGGTCCAGGTGATAGTTGGCCCAGCGCCGATGTGAAGCCAGCATATCCCGAACCAGCCGGCGGACCATGCGTTGATTCATCGTCCACCCGGTCTGCGGCCAGATCTCAACTCTTTGCAGCGTTTTCGTCTTCATGCTTTTCCTCGACGTCCGTCTGCGTCGCTCCGGCTTTGGGATATTCGATTCGGCGATGAAACAGACCATTTAAAATTTTTTGAAATGAGAGTGAAATTTTGTTCAGATCCTGCAGCGTCAACGGCGACTCGTCCAGTTCGCCGCTTTTAAAGCGCTCGTCGATCATATGATCCACCATCTGCTTGATGCGGCTGGGAGACGGTTCTTTCAGCGTTCGCGAGGTCGCCTCTACGGCGTCGGCGAGCATGACGATGGCGGTCTCTTTGGTCTGCGGCCTCGGGCCCGGGTAGCGGAATTCAGTGTCGGAGACGTACTCCCCTTTGTTCTGTTCCAGCGCTTTTTGATAGAAAAAGCTCATCAGGCTGGTGCCGTGATGTTCCTCGATAAACGCCTCCACGACCTGAGGCAGGCGCAGGGTGCGTGCCATCTCACTGCCCTTGCGGACATGATTGAGCAGGACCAATGAGCTCATGGTCGGCGTCAGCTTTTCCTGCGGATTGCGGCCGCGGGCCTGGTTCTCGACAAAGTACTCGGGCTTTTCCATCTTGCCGATGTCGTGGTAATAGGCGCCCACCCGCGCCAGCAGACCGTTGCCGCCGATGGCCTCGGCCGCCGCCTCGGACAGGTTTCCGACCATCAGGCTGTGATGGTAGGTGCCCGGGGCTTGCAGCGCCAGCTGCCGCATCAGCGGGTGATTTAAATCCGACAGCTCGAGCAACGTCATGTCCGTGGTCATATTGAACAGATATTCTAAAATCATAATCAGGCCATAGGCAAAGATGGAGGAGAGAAATCCGTTGATCAATCCGTACCCCAGGTCCCGGGAGATCTCTTTGATGGACAGATAATTGAGATAATCCTGCACCAGGATCGCTACCACATAGGCGGCCATGACCGCAGCCATGGTGCTCAAGATCCATCGCCTCGAACGGACGCGGCTGGAGGAGAGCATGGCGAACAGGGAGACGAAAAATGAGATGAAGGTGATGTCGTACTCATGACCGCGCATGGCGCCCATCAGCAGATTGATCGTGACGGCATAGGCCAGGGCCACTGGGATGTCGAAAAAAACAACCACGATGATCACGCCCATGGTGATCGGCGCCACGAGCGCCGGCAGGCTCAGTTCATTGGCTAGAAATACCACTAGGCCGGTGAGCAGAATGGTAACGCCGAGGAGCAGCAGTTGCTTGGGCCGGTCAAAGATCTCCCGGCGGACCCTGTAGAGAAACACGGCGAGGATGATCAGCAACAACAAGGTGAAGAAAAAGTTGCCGATGCTGTAGGAGAAGCGCGACCACAGGCCGGAGGCCTCCTTGCGTTCGATGCGCGCCTGGGTGAGCGAATTCAGCTTGTCGATGTGCTCCAGGGTGATGCGTTGATGACTGTCGATGATGCGTTCGCCGGCGAGCACCTGATCCTTGGCCAGCGGCACATTGGCCACCGCCTCCTCCTGCCTCTGGATGGTCTCCGCGGCATTGTAAAACAGATTGGGCGCCAAAAAGTGAACGGCGATCTTGTAGGCCAATCGGGCCGTGCTTTCGTTCAACTCGGAGTCGGCCCGCAACTGCTCAAGAAAACGCGCCTGCGCTTCCAGCGGGCCGCGGTAATAGTTGGCGTCCTCCAGCATCTCACCGGTGTCGGAGCGGACCGATATCTTGCCGGACTGCGTCGCCAGGCTTTTCTTTTCCACATTCAGAATGCCGGCGCTGAACATCTCTTTAAGCAACGGCCGCACCACATTCTGAATGGAGCGGGACAACGCCAATCGCGAGGCAAGAACTCCATTGAGATTTTCTCCGGCGCCGGCGGCCGCTGGGTTGATCAGCGTGGCCAGGTCGTCGGCAGCCAGAGCCACGCCGTTCTTCTCGAAAAAACCACGCAGCTCTTGCACGGTGAGGGAGGGCTTTTTCAGCTGCTCATGCATCTGTACGAAGAGCCGTTCCGCCGCCTGCGTTTGCACCTCTGCGATGGTGCTGTCGCGCTGAAAGACCGGCGCGATCGAAGAACGGGCTTGCGCGACATCAGCCGTATATTCCAGGTTGCTCTTGTTGACCGGAAAGGTGTAGGGCGCGATGATCTCGGGGCCGACGTACACCTTGCCCTCGCGCAGATCCCCGTATTGATACTTGGCGGTTTCCGGAAACAGCAGGGTGATGAGCACCGCCAGCAGCAGCACGCCGTAAATCTGCCGCTGATAGCGGAGGATCCAGCTGGGATCGCCTCTGCCCGCGTACAACCCAGAGGATTCCTGCGATTCATTGATCATCCGTTCCAGTCGTCGGCGCATGGCGTTCATTCAGGATCTCCCGGCTTGGTACGGCCCGTGGTGCTGTTCTTTTCATAGGCCTTGATGATTCTGCGAACCAGGTGATGACGGACGACATCGCGATCCGTGAGATAAGCAAAACCGATGCCTTCGATCCCGCGAAGAATGGTCTGGATCTGCACCAAACCCGATTCGGTTTTTTCCGGCAGATCGATCTGGGTGATGTCGCCGGTGATGATGGCCCTGGAATTGTTGCCTAGACGGGTGAGAAACATCTTCATCTGCAGCGAGGTGGCGTTCTGCGCCTCATCGAGGATGACAAACGCGTTGTTGAGCGTGCGACCGCGCATATAGGCCAGCGGCACAATTTCGATGACACGGGTCTCTAAAAGCCGTTTCAGCTTGTCGGCGGGCGCCATATCGTACAGCGCGTCGTACAGCGGCCGCAGGTAAGGATCGACCTTTTCGCGGAAATCGCCGGGCAGAAAACCGAGGCTCTCTCCCGCCTCCACCGCCGGACGACAGAGGGCGATGCGCTCCACCAGTTTATCCCGCAGCGCGGCCATGGCCACGGCCACGGCCATAAATGTTTTTCCGGTGCCGGCTGGTCCAATGGCGAAGACGATGTCGTTTTGCCGGCAGGTGGCCAGGTAAGCCTGCTGCCCCTCGGTCCGGGGCTTGATCAGACCGTTGCGGGTGTAAACGATCACCTCATCGCTGTCCGTGGACTCGCTCTGCTCTCTGGTTCTGGACGCCAGATCGGTCACGCGGGAGACCGCGAGAATGTCGTCAGGGGAAATCAGGCCGTTGCGGTTGGCCAGATAGATCAATTCCTGCAGCACCTTCTCCGCGCGATGCACCTGCGCTTCCATGCCGCGCAGAATGATCTCCTGGCCGCGGGCGATGATCTGCGCGTCCAGTTCCGCTTCCAGCAGACGAAGGTGGCTGTCGCGCATTCCGAACAGAATCAGGGGATCGATGCCTTTGATGACCATCCGGCGTTCGTAATCCCCTCCCACACCTTTTTTAACTGTCACAGTTCGGCTTCTCACATCAGGTTCAGCGTGAACACAAAGCAACACGCCGTGCGTGCTCCGCGCGTCAGACCGCCTCGGTGCACAGGGCTTAAAAAAAAACTCTCGATCCGGTTGTCGAACAACCCGGATCGAGAGTCCACTTTCACACAGCCTCCGGTCGCCGCATCACCGAATTCCATACGGTCTTGCCGTTTTGCGCTTCGAATCCATTCAAACCTTCGAAGAACGCCCGGATGCTGCCGGAGACGAACAAAGCAATCAGCGCGGAATCACCAGCACCGTGTACGGATACAGGCGGGTGGGATCGCTGCCGATGATGGCCTTATTCTTTTCGTACAGTTTGGTCCACTTGGTCGGATCACCGAACACCTTGGGGTTCGAGGCGATCTTTTTCAGATAATCACCCTTGGCGACCAGATATTCATCCGGTCCGCATTCGCGATGAATCTTGAAGATCTGTTTCGGATAGATCAGGTCGGGATCCTTGATCTGATCTTTATTATACGAATAGATGCGCATCCACTGATAAGGATTCGCATAGATATCCTTCTTGCCCGCGATCTTCCACAGATAATCGCCGACCACTACGGTATAGTTGTCGTACATGGCCTTCGGCATCTTGTTTTTGATCTGGGTGATTTTGCCTTCGATGGAAGCGATCAGATTCTGCATCTCCGTCAAAACGGAGATCTTGTTCTTCTTGGCTTCCGCCAGCTTGGCTTCCAACGCCGCCACTTCATCACTCCGCTTGAACAGTTCTTCCGGCGACAGGGCCAACAGGCCGTCCGCCTGGCTGTCCAGAGCTTTCAACATGTTGCGGTACGCGTCTACACTGGCCTGGTCGGTGCCGATCATCTTGAGGATTTCACCCCAGATTTTATCGGATTCGGCGGTAATGCCGGCTATTTCAGTTTTTAACGCGGCAACGCTTGATGCACATTCCTCAACCGCTTTCTTTGCATTGGCCTCTCTGGTCTGCCAGTCTTTGAGTTGAGCATTGTACTCGTCCATGCTCATCTTTTCTTGTGCAGTCGCATAGGAACCCGAAAGCATCGTAAAGGAAAGCGCAAGCGTCAGAATAAGCAAAACTTTGCTGGAGAACTTCATTGACTCCCTCCGTAAAGGTTTATTTCAGACCCTTGTTTCCAATTACCATGCAGCCAGTCTTTTCGCCACATCTACTTTTTCCTGCTTCATCGTTTCGAGCTTTTGTTTCGCTTCCGCTAACTGGGCTTGCAGCTTGGCTTTTTCGCTGCTGCAGTCGGCGGCCTTTTGCTCGGCGGACAGGGCTGCGGCTTTGGCATCCTCTAGCGCTTTCAGTTGCTTCTCATTGGGATGTTTGCTGCACCCAACGATCACCAATGCGACCAAAAGAACGACGAATACGGCTAGCCGTATGCTGGTAGTGGAGAATCGCTTCATCAAGGCTACACCTCCTTTCGCATGAACTGCTCGTACCTTCTATTGCTACGGTGACATAAGATTTTTACATGGTATCCCCATTTACCATCCAGACGCACTAACACCGTAAGAATAAGCGGTATCTCTCCTTGATCCATTTTAAGAAAAAATTGGGTAATTGTCAAGAATATTCGTGTTTATCAATCTCCTTTTTTGCCTGAAAAGACGGGAAACCCCTCAATCCGCTCTGAAAACGATGCCCAGTTCCTCCAGCTGTTTGGGATGGACCTGAGCCGGACAGTTTTCCATCAGCGACATGGCGCTGGCGGTTTTTGGAAAAGCGATGACATCCCGGATCGAATGGCATCCGGCGAGGATCATCACCAGACGGTCAAAGCCAAAGGCGATGCCGCCGTGCGGAGGCGCTCCGTAGGAGAGCGCCTCCAGCAAAAAGCCAAACTTTTCCTGCGCTTCCTGGTCGCTGATGCCCAGCGCCTGAAACATCCGGCTCTGGGTCTCTGTATCGTAAATCCGGATGCTGCCGCCGGCGATCTCCATGCCCTGCATCACCAGATCATACGCCCGCGCCTGAACCTCCGCCGGTCGGGCGATGAGATCGTTGAGGTTCGCGGCCTTGGAGGAGGTAAAGGGATGGTGCCGGGCCACATATCGCTTTTCCTCCTCGCTGTATTCAAACAAGGGAAAATCGACCACCCAGGTCAGACCCAGCGCATCCTGCGGAATCATGCTCAGTTGGGCGCCGAGCTCCAGGCGTAGGGCGCCGAGAACGGTCTGCGCGGTCTCACGTTTTTCCGCCACCAGCAGCAGCAGATCGCCGTCCTGTGCCGCCATGGCAGCTGTGATCCGCAGCCGCAGCTCATCGCTGAAAAATTTATTCAGCGAGCTGTCCCAATCGCGCTCTTTGATCTTGATAGCCACCAGGCCGGCAGCGCCACGACCCTTGGCCCAGGCGGTCCAGTCGTCGATCTGTTTTCTCGAAAACCGGCCGCCGCCGGGCACGGTCAGCCCGGCGACGATACCGCCGCCGGCCACCGCCTCCCGGAACACGCGGAATTCGCCGGAGCCAACCAGTTCACTGATCTCTCTGATCTTGAGATCGAATCGAACGTCCGGCTTGTCGCTGCCATACTCTGCCATGGCTTGACTGTACGGCAGGCGGGGAAAAGGCAGCGGGACGGAGATATTCATCACCTCTTGTAGAATCTTCGCCGTCAACCCTTCGGCCACGGACATGACGTCCTCCTCATCGACAAAGGACATCTCCAGATCGATCTGGGTGAACTCGGGCTGCCGGTCGGCTCGCAGATCTTCATCGCGGAAACAGCGCACAATCTGAAAATAGCGATCATAACCGCCCATCATGAGCAGCTGTTTATAGGTCTGCGGCGATTGCGGCAGCGCGTACAGGCGGCCTTTCCAAACTCGGCTGGGCACAAGATAATCGCGGGCGCCTTCCGGCGTGCTCTTGCTTAGGATCGGCGTCTCCACTTCGACAAACTGCAGGCCGGAGAGATAGCTTCGGGCGATCTGGGCGATCTGATGCCGCACCAACAAATGGCGCTGCATCTCCGGACGGCGCAGGTCCAGATAACGATACTTTAATCGCAGATCTTCGGACACATTGCTCTCGCCGCTGATGGGAAAGGGCGGGGTTTTGGAAGTGTTCAATATCTCCATCTCCTCAGCCATCAACTCGATCTCACCGGTTAAAAGCTTGTTATTGACCATGCCCTCGGGCCGCAGCCGCACCCGACCTTTGAAGGCGACCACGAATTCGCTGCGTAGACTTTTCGCCTCTTCGTACGCCGGTGAATCCGGATTGATCTGTATTTGGGTGGTCCCATAACGATCCCGCAGATCAATGAAAATCAAACCGCCGTGATCCCTGCGACGATCCACCCATCCCATAAGAGACACATTCTGATTCTCATTCTCTTTTCTCAATTCGCCGCAGGTGTGTGTTCTTTTCCAACGCATACTATCATCTCGCTTTTGATCATAATAAAAAAATGTCAGGTGGAGACACCTGACCGCTTGCTTGTCTTTCGCTGATCCGCATGAGGTGACCGGAATGGGAGCAAAAGCTGAAGGTGTGCGCGACCGCACTCAGGGTACAGGGCGGCGCTGCGGCCTTGTCAAAAACCGAAGGTGTAAACCTGGCGGAATACGGCGTTTCCCAACCGCTCATCGATGGCGCCGAAATCATCCCATCGCGAGACTCTAGACAGGATGCAGCGTTCCACGTTTTCATTGGCGAGCGTCGAAGAGAGGATCGTCGCATTGGTCACCGTGCCGTTGGGCAGGATGGTGAACCGCACGACCACCTTACCCTTCAATTCGGGATTGCGTTTCAACTCCCGTTCATAACAATACTGGATTGCCTGACTGTGGCTGTAGACGATGGCCGACACCTCGTTGACGTCGCGCGCGCCGGTGACGGATCCGCCCCCGCCCTGCAGATCGCTCTCTTCGGTGAGAGGCGCCAGCCCGACGGTCTCGATGTCGCTTTTGCGGGCCACGACCGAACCGGAACCTGTTCCGGTGCCAGAACCGCCGCGGCCGCCATCGCCGGGTCCGGAGATCAGGTCATGGCTTTTAACGCCGCTGGTGGTCGTACGGCCTCCGCGCACGCCGACCACTCCCGCTGTTCCAGCAGGAGCGCCGCTGGTCCGGGGGGTACGACCGCTTTCGGCCAACCGGTCGATGTTCTCGAACACCTGATCAAAGGCCTGGGAGGCCTGACCTCCGCTGGCCACCACATCGCTCACCGTCCGATCCTGCGCCTGTTGGCTTCCGGAAGCAAGAATGGCCAGCAGACCCTGGCCGCTGATCTCTGCCTCCGCTTGCCGCACCGCCCGGCCGCCAGGTCCGGAGGGCAGCCGCAGAGTCGAGCCGCTTCCAGCTGCGCCGCCAGAGGAGTGCGTTTCTTTAGAGGCGACACCACCGCTCTGTTCCGCTGGCGGCCGGCTTCCTGCCGCCGGCCGCCGCGCTTCGAGCGGCGCCCTCTTCTTCTGCACATCCACAGGTAGGTTCTCGATCATTCTATTTGCGATGCGTACTGTCTGCTCCTCCCGGTCCAGCACCAGCCGCGCGTAGCGGTCCTGAATGGTGCGGATCGTGCTGTCCGGCACGGTCACCGGCGGCGGGTTGAACAGGAAATAAAGGACGAACGCCACATGGAGAACAAACGAGGCTAACAGAATGAGTAGAAACTCGCGATCCAGTTCCTCGAACGGCTTTCTATAATATTTTTCCGGCAGGGCAGCGACCGTAAAAAAACTCCTCGATTAATCACTCAAGCGCCAATTTGAGCGGCAGACCTCTTCCGCCTGAAACGTCGAACAGAGCGCGAAACTCATCCACCTTTTTGATACACCACCAGACGCATGTTGGGAAACTCTGAACGGCCGCAGGTGGCCATCACCTTGAGCAAGGTGTTGAAGGGCAACTTTTGATCGCCCTGAATGGTAACCTTGCCGGTGAACTTGATGCCATAGCTCTCCTCCATCTTTTTGGCCTCCAGCGCATACTTTTGCAGCGCCTCATACAACCGGGGGATCAGCAGATCAGACTGGCTCGCCAGATTGCTCAACCGCTCCACCGGTTTTTCATTGACCAAAATCCACTCCTTGGACACTGTTACGTCCAACGCCACCTCCGGCAGCTGTTCACTGGTGGATTTGGGCAGGGTCAGATCCTGAGAGGGATGGGTCAATTGGCCTTCGATGTTATAGCTTTTGATCAAGAACACCAGAATGATGGTGAACATGTCCATCATGGAAGTGAGGTTCAACGCCACTTTAGTCGGACCGCCGGTGTTGTGTCGCTTGATGCGTGACGGTATAAAAGCCATAGGGGGTACCTAATCGATTTCTATAAGATTCCCGCGCTGATGACCACTTCGGGGAACAGCTCGTATTTGACGTCATTCACTTTGATGCTGCGCGCCGCATCCATAGTACTGACCAGAGTTTGATAGTCAATCTGCATCTCCGCCTGAATGATGATCTTACGCGTGTCCATCGGCGAGGTGACCACGCGCTGTTTGAGTTCATACAGTTTGCGATTGAGCGCGTCGAAATCATAGCTGCCGTCGGGTTGCAGACCGATGGTGGGCCCGCCGGTGGTCGGATCCCGCAACACGGCTTGCGAGCTGGAGAGATAAAAACCCCGCGAGGTGATCGAAATGGTCAGATCCAGTCCCGGCTGCGCCTCTTTGTCCATCAGAGTCTGGCTCACCGGACCGCCGGCGGCACGGGGCAGATTCAATTCAATGACGCCGTATTTGACGAACTGGGTGGTGGACAGGAGAAGCGGTATCAAAACCACCATCATGTTCATCACCGGAAACAGGTTGAGCTCCACCTGTTCCGTCTCTAGATGACGACGTTGCGAGGGTCTATAAGCCATGCTTAACGATTCCCGGTTAACAGGTTAATCAGTTTCACCATGTGCTCGTCGATCTCATCGATAATCTTGCCGGTGCGATTGGTCAGATAGGTGTAGGCGAAAATCGTCGGAATGGCGATGAACAATCCCACCAGCGTGGTGTTCATAGCTGTGGAGATGCCGGCTGCCAGCAGGCGGGCTTTTTCCGATGCATCGATGCCCGGCGCAGAAATGGAACGGAAGGCGATGATCAGACCGTAGATGGTTCCAAGCAGGCCCAGCAGGGTGGCGATGTTGGCCAGCATGGCCAGATAATTGGTGCGCGCCTGCAATTTGGGGATGACTTCGAGCATGCCCTCATCCACCGCGTTCTGAATGGAGCGGAAATCCACCTGCTGCTTATTGACCACAGAGCGCAGGCCGCTGGCCACCACCTTGGGCAGCGCCCGGTCTTTGGCGCGCAGGCAGAGATCCAGAGCGTCTTCCAACTTGCCGGCGGTGACCAGTTTGCGGATCTCTCCCATGAACTTTTCCGCATTGATGTCGCTGCGGCCGAGAATATAAATCGCGCGCTCGATGGCGATCGCCACCGCGAACACCGCCGCAATCATCAAAGCCCACATGTAAAAATAACCGGCAACGTCCGGACTAAAGTTACGGAATATCTCAGCCATGGAAGCCTCCCAAAAAAGCAATAAAAAAATGCCTGCCGAACGAATAAAATAAAAAGAATATATTCTTATTTCTTTTCTTTAGCAAGATTTTTTTTGGCCGTTTGCATGCGCGCGCCCTCCTCCTTTTCCCGAACCACCTCTTCGAGAAACACCGGCCGCTGTTTGAGCTCTGCATCGAAGGAGCGGGTCAGAGGAGCCGCCTCCCCGACCTCCGGAGTCACCCGCTTGGGAATCAGGGTGACCGCCGGTTTTTCGATCACCGCTTCGATATGGATGTCCTCCAGGGACACCTCCACCGCCGCGGACGGCGCCGGCAATCCCCGAGTCGAGTCAGGGACTGCAGGGGCCGGATCCTGGCTGCCGGCCACGGCCGCCAGGATCATTATGAACAATATCACACAGTGTCGCATCCTGCCTCAATCCTTGATCTATTGCCTTGCGCCCAGCGCCTTGTGCCTCGCGGCTGCACTGCGAGCCCTGTTCGCAACCGGCGTCGGCCCAATCACGCCAGCCGGCCGCAACCGCTCAGCGCTGTCTGGCGTGAATCGAGCTCGCTCGTTCCCAGCCGGCGACCTGCCGCACCCGCAGCTCCACCTGAAAAGAGGGCGGCCGGCCTTCACTCTTGAGCACCTCCAGAGCGAGCAGATTCTGGCCGCTCACCAGACCATCGGTGAGCTCCACCTCCATCATTTTGTTCTCCTCATCCGCACTGCGGGTCTGTCGAATGAGCTCGCCGTTGAGATACACTCCCACGGAATGGGCGGCCGGAAAGGACACCCAGCCGCGAACCGGCAAGCCGGTCACGGTGAAAAATTTCCGTAGAAACATTTTGGGAACTGGAACCAACCGCACTGCCAAAGTGTCGCCTGGATCGCTCACCGGCTCCAGCAGCCAGACGGCTCGGCGGTCCAGCGGATCCGCCGCCGTGACCCTGGACCATTGCGAGGCATCGAAATCCACACCCGCCCATCTGGAAAAATAGGTGGATGCAGCCCGCCAAGTGGTATCGCTGACGGTCAACCGCTCCTCGACTTGAAGGTTCATCGCCGCCGCATAGTTCTCCGGGTCCACGGCCACCAGCAGCGTAAGAACATCTCTCGCCGCCAGGCTGTTGATGGCGAACTCTTTGGACAGGCCATAGCCGCGCTCCAGCACCTCTTTTTCCACATGACGCAGCGTCGCCCGGTTGCTGTCAAAAGTGAACAGCGCTTCCTCAAAAATGGGATCTTCGCTCTGGGCGAAGCGACGGCCGGCCAAAGCGGCGCGCTCCTTGGCGTCCGCTGCAACCAGCTCGCACTGTTCGGCAAACTGGAAAACCCGCACCAGCAGGCTGTCCTGAAAGGCGGCCGCGGTCGTTTCCTCCACGCGCCAACGGGGGAGCGTGAGTAGCGTCTGCCGAAAGCCCGCCAGGGCGCTGTCCATAATGGCCTGAGAAAAATCTACCATATTGGACATGTCCTTGGCGTAGGTGGCCAGAGCGTCGAGCTGATCTTCCAACGAGCGGCCGCTGTAGATCAGATTGGAATAATCAATAAATTGATTTGAAACCGTGGCCAGACCTTCAATGGCCAAGCGGCTGAAGCCTTTGGGAATGGCGCTGTGCGCAGCAAGCAGCTTTTGTCTGGACAAGGCGACCCAGGGCGAATCATAACCCATGGAATCGGCAAAAGCAATATTCGCCTGATAAGCAAGCAACGCCTGCTGCAGCAGCGGAATAGCGCCGATCTGCAGCAACTGCTTTTGATAGACCAGGCGCTGAAGGTCGTTGAGTCCTTTGGGGACCGGAGCGTTCTGCACCGCCTGGGCGGATTGATACCGCCATTCACCCATGCGGTAGTGAACTTCTGTCAGCCTGTCCTTTGAACGATCGATCCATTTACTGGCGATGCGCAGAATGCTGTCCTGGGCGACGGTGGAGGACACCTGAGCGCTGTCCGAAAGGCCTTTCATCAGCTCTTGGGAATAGCTCTCTTTCAACCGAGACAATCCCTTGATGGCGTTGCGAAACACCACGGCCGCGCGTTCAGAGAGAATCACCGCTGCGTCGTAGATCTCCTTCTGAGCGACAATCCGGCGGTTGCCCTCCATCTCCGGCAGTTCCTGAGCAGCCCAGGTTTCAGCGAACCGCTGATAGGCGACGCCCACCAAGTGAGTGGCCTCATACACACGGGGCGTGCCGTGACTGGCGCAGTTGCCCAGTCGGCGGACGATCTCTAGCAGCAGCTCCTTTTTCTTCTCTTTCGCCGCCGCCAGATCGGCCGGCGGCAGGCGGAAGGCAATGGCTTCAAACGCCTCGGTCTGAATCGCAGCGATGGCGAACTCTGACTCCGCGGCATAGTATTCGTTACGATCCAAGCCTTTGCGATGCAAGGCTTCGCTGAGACTGGCGGCCTGAAGGAATTCCTGCAGCGCTTTGTCCGACTGGCCCAGCTGATGAAAATGGCGGCCGCGTAGATAGCCGGCTTCCACCGTGCGCGGGGATTCGGGAAATCTTTTTATAAAAGCGGACAGCGCGTCCAGCGCTTTCTCCTGCTCGTTCATCCGCTGATAATACACCGCGATGTCAAACGCCGCATCGTCGGCATATTCGTCGGCGGGAAAGCGCTGCAAAAACGAACGGTTGATCTTGATCGCGCTCTCCCAATCTTCCGATCGGGCGAAATAGAGGCCGGCGTTGTACAGCGCGTCGCGCGCTTTGAGAGTGTCCGTCTGTATCGAGGCCAGGCGTTCGTAGGTGAGAGCGGCGTTGCGATAGTCGCGCACCTCCACATAGTCAAAGGCCAGGTTGTTCTGCGCATCGAGCACATAGGCCGATTTAGGCTGGGTCTTCAGTAACGCTCCGTAGGTTTCGATCGCCCGGTTGTACTCATTGGCCTTGTCGTATTCCAGCGCCGCGTTGAACAGCGCCAAGTCGGCGAACGCGCTGTTCGGCGCCTCTGTGACCACCCGACGGTACTCGTTGCCCGCCTCTAGATGCTTGTTGTCCTCCGCCAGCATCTCCGCCGCCAGATAGATGGATTCGGCCAGACGCCGTCGAGCGCGGGTTTTAGTCTCCTCAGACGCGTCGCTGTTGGCGATGCGGCGGGCGATGATCTCCGCGCTGCGGAAATCCGCTTTGCCGAAATAGCTCTCCATAATGGCGCTGCGAGCCTGGGCGAACTCTTCACTGCCCGGGAAGTGACGCAGCAGGGTGTTAAAATATTTCAAAGCCTCTTTGTATTGATAGCGATGATAATACAGCGCACCGGCGTTAGCGAGAAAAACCGGCGTCTCCGAATCGTGCGGAAAAAGTTTGATATAGTTATCATAAGCCTGAGCCAGCCGCTGCTCCTCGGCCGTGAGCTGGCGCGGCTCGAGCTTCATCCTTTCGCGGAACTTGACCCCCTGGGGATTTTTAGTCTCCTTTTGCAGATCCGCCAAAGAGACGGTCTGCTGCGACGCTCGCTCGGCGCTGGCGATCTCCGCCAGTGCGGCGTCGCGCGCCAGGGCTACGGCGTTGGTGGCGGCGAAACGCTGATAAGGCGAATTCCAATACAGATTGCTGATGCGGAGATATTCATCGAAAGCCTGCTGCGTCTGTTTGAGTTTGGTGTCCATGGTCAAGGCCATGTTCCAGTGGATCAGCGCGGCGCTCGAGTCCGCCGCAAAGCTGTCCAGGTATTTCCGGCTCTGCAGCACCGCCTGTTGAAAGAATTCGATCTGGCCGCTCTCCTGGCCGCGGTTCAGCAGCACGGTGATGTTGTCGCGCAGTGCGCTCTCGACATGCAGCAGCGCCCGTTTGCGCACCGCGGCGTCCGTATTCCGATTCCACCAGTCGCTGCCTTCACGATAGGTGGTATACAGGAGCTCGCGGCTGCGAAAGGCCTGCGCCTGATCCTCCAGTCGGCGATGACATTGCACGATGCGGTTCTGCACCACCGGCGCCAGCGGGTCGTTGGGATAGAGCGTCAGCAACAGGGTAAACGCCTGTAGGGCGTTGGGATAGTCCTCTTTCTCGTTGAAATAGGCTTCGCCGATGCGCTTGAGCACCTGAACGCCATAGTCGCGACCGCCGATTTTCTGCAGATATTCAGCCGCCCGGTTCGCGCCGCCGTAATCCAGGAACGAAAGGCCGATGTATTCAACGGATTCATCCACCAGAGAGGGGTTGGTGAATTTCTGCTGCGGATCGAACTGCCTGGCTTTTTCAATATCATCGGCAAGCCGGGTGAAATAAGAGATCGCCCGCGGATAATCGTTGACCCGGTAATAACACCATCCGAGGCGATACAGGGCCTCGTTGTAGCGCGGGCTGTCGTAAAAGGGAAGGATGCGTTCGAAATAGGTGATAGCGGTCTCCACCGCATTCACCGGCGGATTAAAGTAATACTCCCCCAAGCGCATCAGCGCATCCGGCATGAGGCTGCTGCGCGGAAAGTCATTCACTACTTTTTCATAAAACGCCCGGCTGCTGTCCGCAAAACCGGCCTCCTCCAACAGAAAGCCGATGTTGAAAAACGCATCGTCCACCAGATCGCCGTGAGGGTATTTTTCCACCACGGACACATAAAGGTCCAGCGCCTTGCCGATGTTTTTCTGCGGCTCCACGGGCGGCGTCGCCAGCTGGCCGCGTTCATAGAGCGCGTAGAGGCGGTCGTACTCTTGCATCTCCAGCTGAAAATCATCCTGCGCCTGTTCATAATACAGCTCCGCCAGGCGCATCATCACCTTGTCGCCGGATTTACCGGCGGGTTTACGCGACAGAAACAGCTCGCCGTCGCGAATGCCGCGCTTGCGCAGTTCCAGCCGTTCGTTCTGCAGCCGGGTGATCTCGCGCGCATAATGGTTGCGAAAGCGTTCCAGCTCCTCCAACGAAAAGGATTTGATCACTGAATCGCGCATCGCCAGAAACGCACGGGCCGAATCGCCGGCGGTACGGGTGTCGGCCGCTCGGCTTGGTCCCCAGAGGGCGCTCCCCCACAGCCCCAGGAGCAGCGCCCGGATAAGAATGCGCCGTCTGGTTGTATGGCTGATGAATTGTTCTGGTGCCACAATGGCCTCGGTTATACGGATAGTCGCCGGCAGCATGGTTTGCAAGTCAGCGGAGAAAAGCTAGGGCGTCTGCGTCCGGTTGAGTTGCTCTTCCCACCCTTCCTGCTCCTGCTCTTTATTGTCGAAATAAAACTTGTCAAAATAAGTCTGCCGTTCCATTTGTTCCAGTTGAATCTTGCGGGACAGCAGGCGGTCCTGGAGTCTGCGGATGTCCTTTTCATAGCTCTGCAGCCGTGATTCGACCTCGCTCCGGCGTTCCGCCAGAACCGCTTCGATGCCCTTCAGCCGCTCGGCGTACTGATCGATGGTGTTTAAACGACTTGAACGTTCCTTGTATATGATGTCGGTCAGGCCGAAACCAGCCAGATCGTTCCACAGCTCGGCATTAGCAGCCACGGGATCGGAATGGACGTCGGCGACGCTTTTGCGCAGCACACTGAGGCGGTCCCGGAGATGGTCCAGATCGGACTCGAGCAAGTCCAGATCATTGCGGCTGCCGGCATCGCCCTTGGTCTGGCTGACCCGCTGATACTCTGCGACCAGTTCCATATTGCGCTCCAGACGACGTTTTTCCAATTCCAGGTCGCGGACCACTTCTATCAGATTCGTGCGCTGATATTCCCGGCTCGCTTCTTTGGCAGCCAGCGGAAAATCGAGCAGGAAAGCGGTGTTCACTACCTCCTGGTCTGAGCGATAGGTTTCCAACACGCGGACGATCCGCGCCAGCTGTTTGCGGGCCTGCTCCGCCAGATCCGGCCGGTTTTGCTGTTCCGCGATATCGATCACCGCCTCCAGATCATCCAACTGGTTGAAAAGCTCGAGCCGTTCATCGTAATAATCCTGTAAAAGAAGGCTGCCGCTGTCCGTGCGGCTGTTGACCACCTCCAGGTGGCCGCTGAGCTGTTCCTTGATCTTGTCAATCTCGGCGTACAGGGCCGCCTGTTTTTTATCCAACGCTTCGTTCTCCAGGCGGTTCAGCTCCCGTTCATGGGCAGCCGCCGTCTCGCGCTCCAGATTGTAGGCTTGTTTCTTCTCCTTTTCGTTTTGACTGCGCACAACGTAGCGATAGGCGTTCAAAGCGCTCAGCGGTTGCTGTAAAAGCCGCTTGCAATGGCCGGCCAAGGTCAGCGCCTCGTAGGTGAATTGAGAGGCGATAAAATCGTTGAGCAGCTGGGAGGAGCGCGCCAGAGAACGATCGTAATCCCCCAAGCGCAGGCTGGCCCAAGCCTGCCCGATCAGCGCCTGATCATAGTTTTCAAAACCCTGGGAGATCCGTTCGAAATAAGAGAGCGCATTTTGGAATTCGCCGCGCTGGTAATGGATCAGACCCAATTTCAGCAGCGCGGTGTTGCGGATGTAGGCGGTCTGTAGATCGGTCCACGGATAGCTGGCCTGATCGGTCAAAGATTGCAGAATCGGGATGGCCTTGGCGAAATCATTTTGATTCAAGTGTACGATGGCGAGCAACATCTGCGCCGGCATATGGTATTCGGAAGAAGACGGAATGGCGGCGAGGGCGCGGCTGGAGGCGGCCAGATCGTTATCGATGAAAAACCGATTGGCCGCCATATAGTGGGCGAACGCCCGCTGCTGCGCATCGGCCTGCGGTTCCTTGAGCAGCCGGTCATATTGGGTAAGAAAATCCTGCTGCAGATTAAAAGTGGCGGCGTACTGCATCAGACGGATCAGGCTGGCGGCGCGATAGCGGCTCGAGCTGGTGTCCGCCGCCAAAGCCGAGTAGAGATCGCGCGCCGCATCAAAGGCCTTGCGGTGATATTTGCATTCTGCCAGATAATAATTGAGCGGCGCAAAATAGGAATAGTAGGGGCTGAATTGCGCTTTGATGCTCTCGATCTGAAACTCAGCCAGCCGGTACTCGCCGGTGGAAAAATTCACCGCCAGGCTGCCGAGTTCGCGCTGCAGCATGCGATCGCGCTGATCCAGCGTGGCGGATTCCAGCAGCCGTTTTTGAATGATCTGATATTCGGTCAGCCGGGTTTTTACGTCCAACAATCGCTCTTTTTTCCAGGCGTCGATATAATCCGACACCGTGGGGTAAGCGGTTAGAGAATAGCCGGCCTTGGAAAGCAGATCGATGAGGTTCTTGTCCACACGATGGAATAGAGCGGATTTGACCGCCTCCAGCCGCCGGGCTTCCTGCGCGCTGCTGCTCTCCTTCAGCGAATCCACCTGCTGCATGACCAGGCTCAGGGATTGAGCTTCATTCCGCAACCGCAGCATCGTCGTGTCGGCCATGGGCCCCAGCTTGTTCCAGCCGCTGAACACCTGAAACAGCCGCTTCTGCTGTTCGCCGATGGTGGTCAGGGCGTCCGTGTTGTTCTGTTGTTGCGCCCGACCCCGGGCCCGTTCCAACGCATCATAAATATTGAGCAGAGAATCCAATTCACTGGTGTATTCATCCAGCATGACGCCGATGCGGCGGCTGCTGTAGATCCCTTTCTTATAGAGTGCGGGGTCGTCCACCGAGGCCAGCAGCTCCTGCTTGCTGTCAGCCACCTGATTCAGCAGACGTTCGTCGCCGCGGTAATCCGCCACCCGCTGGAGCTTTTGCAGATCGTCGTAAACATCCACCAGCCGCGCCAGCTCCTGCTGATAGGAACGCACCAGCGTATCCCGGTGATCGTAGATCTGATGAAAGCCGGCCTGGTCAGCGGCCAGGCCTTCCGGTCCGCGAGCTTTGATCTCCGCATGGAGGTTTTGCACCAGCTGCAGGACCTGACGCTCCTGGGCCAGCAGGTCGCGCACCGCATCCCGGGTTTTTTCGTTGAGATAATAGCGCAGTCGTTCTTCGAAGGGGATTTCAGCAGGGCTCGTTTGCGCCCAGGCGATAGAGCGCACGGCGGAGAGCAGGAGAAGGAAGAGAACCACCCCCCCAGGGCTAAGCAGTATCGGAACCCGTCGCCAGATGCAGAACACGGGATGAAAGCGGAATCGATTCATGCACTGCCCTTTCCACACACAAAAAGCGAAAACGGCGCGTAAGGGTGTTTGGCGCCGAATTCATATTTGAAATAATATTAAAGATATTTTTATTCTCTGTCAAGGGAATAATTACGCGCTGGCACGGTTCCTTTCTAATTTCGGGCCCGTTGTTCGGCCACGGTCAATCGATTGATGGCGCGCGCCAGAGCCGCCTGGGCTCTGGCAAGGTCGATATCCGCTGTTCTCTCTTCGTGCAGCCGTTTCCAGGCGCGTTCGCGCGCAGCCAGGGCCCTCTGTACGTCGATCTCGCTCGCCTCCTCGGCGGTTTCCACCAAAATCGACATCTTGTTTTCCATGACTTCGGCAAAGCCGCCGCTGCTGGCAAACCATTTTTTGCCGTTCTCCGTATCCACTTCAATAGCGCCGATCTGCAGCGTGGTGAGAAACGGAGTATGATTGTATAGAATGCCGAAACGACCGCCGCTGCCCGGCGCCTGAACCTGACGCACCGGGCCGGAGAAAACCACTCGCTGGGGCGTGATAATTTCAAGCTTGAATAATTTTTCCATAATATTCGCAATTGAGTTCGAATCACAACGGCGGTCCAGGCCGCTCCGCTGGCCGGCCCGTCATCAAGTTAGGCCTCGCGCATCTGTTTGGCTTTTGCCACCGCTTCGTCGATATCGCCCACCATCCAGAACGCCTGTTCGGGCAGGTCATCGTGCTTGCCCTCGATGATCTCGCTAAAGCCGCGTATGGTATCCTCCAATTTCACATAACGGCCTTTGAAGCTGGAGAATTTTTCCGCGACAAAGAACGGCTGCGACAAAAACCGCTGGATGCGGCGGGCGCGGTTCACAGTCAGCTTGTCCTCCTCAGAAAGCTCTTCCATACCCAGAATGGCGATGATATCCTGCAGATCTTTGTATTTCTGCAGAATCTGCTGCACGGTGCGCGCCACCCGATAGTGCTCCTCGCCGACCACGCGGGGATCGAGGATGCGGGAGGTGGAATCCAGTGGATCCACCGCCGGGTAAATGCTCATCTCCGCCAATTGACGGCTCAACACCGTGGTCGCGTCGAGATGACTGAAGGTGGTGGCTGGCGCCGGATCGGTCAAGTCATCGGCCGGCACATAGATGGCCTGCACCGAGGTGATCGAACCGGTCTTGGTGGAGGTGATGCGTTCCTGCAATTGGCCCATCTCCGTGGCCAGGGTGGGCTGATAGCCCACGGCCGACGGCATGCGTCCGAGCAGCGCGGACACTTCAGAGCCGGCCTGGGTGAAACGAAAGATGTTATCGATGAACAGCAGCACGTCCTTGTGCTCCACATCGCGGAAATACTCGGCCAGAGTCAACGCCGACAGGCCGACGCGCTGCCGAGCGCCCGGCGGTTCGTTCATCTGACCAAACACCATGGACACCTTGCTCTGCGACAGGTCCTGCATATTGATCACGCCGGCTTCCTGCATCTCCAGCCAGAGGTCGTTGCCCTCGCGCGTGCGCTCGCCGACGCCGGCGAACACCGAGAACCCGCCCTTCTGAATGGCGATGTTGTTGATCAGTTCCATGATCAACACGGTCTTGCCCACGCCGGCGCCGCCGAATAATCCGGTCTTGCCGCCCTTGGCATAGGGTTCCAGCAGATCGATGACCTTGATGCCGGTTTCAAACATCTCGGTTTTGGTTTCCAGCTCTTCGAACTTGGGAGATTCGCGATGGATGGGCCAGTGATCCATGGCTTCCATGGGGCCCAATTCGTCTATGGGATCGCCGATCAAATTGAGCAGTCGGCCCAGGGCTCCCTTGCCCACCGGCATTTTGATCGCTGCGGCGGTGTCGATCACACTCTGACCGCGCTGCAGGCCGTCGGTGGAATCCATGGCCACACAGCGGGTGGTGTTTTCACCGAGATGTTGGGCGACCTCCAGCACCAGACGCGATCCGTCCGGCCGCTTGATCTCCAGCGCATTATTAATAGCCGGCAATTTGCCCGCTTCAAAAAAGACATCAACCACAGGTCCGATGATCTGGGTGATGCGTCCGGTATTAGCCATTGATGAACTCTCCATTGTTGAGGCGCCGGCACGGACCAATGCCGCGCCGGCGTTGATTGATTTATCCGCGTAGAGCGTTGGCGCCGGCGACGATTTCATTCAATTCGTTGGTGATGGCCGCCTGACGCGTTTTATTGTAGAAAAGAACCAGCTCCTTGATCATGTCCTCCGCGTTCTCGCTCGCCGATTCCATCGCCGTCATTCGAGCGCCGCATTCAGAAGCGTTGCTCTCTAAAAGAATGCGCCAAATCTGTGTGTTTAAATTCAGGGGACACAGCTGGTCCAGGAGTTTGGCCGGATGAGGTTCGAAGAGAAAACCCACAGGATACCGTTTGGGATTCTCCGGCTCCAGCGGCGGAATGGGCAAAAGTTGCTCCACCACGATCTTTTGCTGCACCGCGGATTTGAACTCGTTATAAATCACCAGAACCTGATCGACCTGTTTATCGGTGTACATCTGCATCAGTTTGGCCGCGATGGCTTTGGCATGATGAAATTCCAGATTGTTGAACAGATCGATGAAATGAGCAGGGATGGTCGCGTTGCGGCGGCGGAAGAAATCATAGCCCTTGCGGCCGACCGGCATCAGCATCCTCGACTTGGCCGGATTCTGTTCGAGCTCGCTCTGGCAGCGGCGGATGAGATTGGAGTTGAACCCGCCGCACAATCCGCGATCCGCGGTCACCAGCACATAGAGCACTTTATGAACCCGGCGGCTCTCCAACAGCGGATGCGCCCGCTTGTGCAGCCGCAACGTCACATGCCGCAGCACCTCAAGCATCTCATGGGCGTAGGGTCGCGTGCTCACCAGGCGGTTCTGCGCCTTGCGCAACTTGGCCGCCGCCACCATCTTCATGGCTTTTGTGATCTGCTGCGTCGAGCGGACGCTGGCGATGCGGCGTTTAATGTCCCGTAACGTCGCCATAGATCAAGCCGTCGCGTTGAAGGTTTTAATAAAAGCCACACAGGCGTCCGCCAGCTGCTGATCGATCTCCTCGGTCAACTCTTTGCGGTCGCGCAGATCGCGCAGCAGCGCCTCATGCTCCCGGTCCAGGAAACGGATGAACGCTTCCTCCGCTTCAGCCACCCGGGTCACCGGGACTTCATCCAGGTATCCACGGACGCCGAGATAGATGGCGGCCACCTGCTTTTCCACCGGCAGAGGCTGATACTGATTCTGCCGCAGCAGCTCCACCAGCCGCTGACCGCGGTTGATCTGCCGCTGTGTCGCCTTGTCCAAATCGGAGCCGAATTTGGCGAACGCTTCCAGCTCGCGGTACTGGGCCAGATCCAGGCGCAAGCTTCCAGCTATCTTTTTCATCGCCTTTATCTGCGCGTTGCCGCCGACACGCGAGACCGACAGACCGGCGTTGATGGCAGGGCGAACGCCGCTATAGAACAGACCGGGTTCCAGATAGATCTGGCCGTCGGTGATGGAGATGACGTTGGTTGGTATATAAGCGGAAAAATCACCGGCTTGGGTTTCGATGATCGGCAGAGCGGTCAGCGAACCGCCGCCGAGTTTGTCGTTCAACTTGGCCGCGCGTTCCAGCAGGCGCGAATGCAGATAAAACACGTCTCCGGGATAAGCTTCGCGTCCGGGAGGACGGCGCAGCAGCAACGATACCTGGCGATAGGCCCAGGCGTGTTTGGAAAGATCGTCATAGGCGATGACCGCATGCTGTCCGTTGTCGCGGAAATACTCGCCCATGGCTGCGCCGGCGTACGGCGCAATGTACTGCATCGGCGACGGCGAATCCGCAGTGGAACAGACGATGATGGTGTGATCCAGAGCGCCGTTCTCTTCCAGGGTTTTGACCACCTGGGCGACGGTGGAGCCTTTCTGGCCAATGGCCACATAGATGCAGATGACGCCGCTGTCCTTCTGATTGATGAAGGTGTCGACGACAATGGCGGTCTTGCCTATCTGACGGTCGCCGATGATCAGCTCGCGCTGTCCGCGACCGATCGGGATCATCGAATCGATGGCCTTGAGACCGGTCTGCAGCGGCTCCTTGACCGGCTGACGCTGGACTACGCCCAGCGCCTTGCGCTCGATCGGACTGGTTTTCTTGGCGTTGATCGGACCCTTGCCGTCGATCGGTTGTCCGAGAGGATTTACCACACGACCGCAGAGCTCCGGCCCCACCGGCACCTCCACCACCCGACCGGTGCGCTTGGCGGTGTCGCCCTCCTTCACTTTGGCGTCTTCGCCAAAGAGCACGCAGCCGACGTTATCCTCCTCCAGGTTCAGAGCCATGCCGTACACGCCGTTGGGGAACTCGACCAGTTCCATGGACATGATGTTTTCCAAACCATAGACGCGGGCGATGCCGTCTCCCACCTGGATCACTTCGCCCACCTCTTCCAGATCGACGTGCTTTTCAAATGACTCTATCTGTTTTTTAAGAACAGACGTGATTTCTTCAGGTCTGATTTCCATGAAAAATCCTGTAACCTCTCATAAGGTTCACTGTAAGGTTGATTCAAATTTGGCTTGCCCCAGTTCCTTGCGCAGACGATCGAGCTGATGGCGCAGGCTGGCGTCCAGCACCCGACCGCCGACGCGGATCACCAGACCGCCGAGGATCGCTTCATCGATGGCGTTCTCGATCAGCACCTCGGCCTGGCAGCTATCCGCCAGCTGCTTGCGCAGAGACTCGAGCTGTTGCGAGGAAAGCGCCACGGCCGACGTCACGGTCGCCCGCAGCCGATGATGCCCGGCGTCGTAGAGACGCCCCATCTCGTAATCGATCTCCTGATACAACGATTGGCGTCCTTTGCGCAACAGCAGCAGCAGGAAATGATAATACAACTGGGACACTTTCCCAGCCAGCGCTTTTTCCAGCATACGGACCTTGAAACGCCGATCCACCTGGGGCGAAAGCATAAAGGCGCGCAGGCGGTCATCATCGGTCAGCAGCCGGGTGAACATTTTCACCTCCTGCATGATCTGCGTTTCCAGTCGGTGCTGGCCGGCCAACTCGTAGAGCGCCCGGGCATATCGTCGAGCTATAGGATGAGGCCTCAATTTACATTACCTATTTTTTGCAGCGATTCTTTGACCAATTTTTCGTGATCTTTTTTATCCAGAGATTTACCGATCAGCTTGCCGGTGGCGGTCATGGAGAGCTCAACCGCCAGATCACGCAGTTCCGCTACCGCCTTGTCGCGACTGAGCTGGATCTCACGGGTGGCGCGTTGGATCAATTGCTCCGCCTCTGTCTGGGCTTTCTGAATGATTTCAGTCTTGCTGATTTCGGCGGACTGGCGCGCTTTGGCCAGAATCTCCTGGCTCTCCCGGCGGGCTGCTTCGAGGATCTGGGCCTGCTCGGACAGGGTCTTTTTGGCTTCCTGGGAGACCTTTTCCGCCTGCTCCAGCGAAGCCTTGATCTGTCCCTCCCGTTCGTCCACCATGCCGAGGATCGGCTTCCACGCCAGTTTGCGCAGGATCAGCAGCAGGGTGAGGAACGTGAGAATGGTCCAAAAAATCGCACCACTGTTCGGGGTCATGAGTTCCATGAGGTAACCCTATTCCTTTTATTTGAAGGCCAACATAATGCAGATGGCGGCGGCGAACAACGCCACGCCTTCGATCATACCGGCGGTGATGATCATAGCGCCGCGAATATCGCCGGCGGCCTCAGGCTGACGGGCGATGCCGCTGATGGCGGCGCTGGCCAATTTGCTGATGCCGTACGCAGCGCCGAAGGTGACACCGGCTGCGCCAAGACCGGCTGCCAAGAATGCTAATGCTTTGGGATCCATACTTCCTCCTTGATGATGGAATGAGTGTTATGTGAATGTAATGGTTGCTTCCCCTCCGGCTCGCCGCTATGGACTCTAGTGCTCAGAGGACAAAGACCCGGCGATAAAGACCGAAGACAGAATGGTGAAAACATACGCCTGAATAAAAGCGATCAAAATTTCCAGGATGCTGGAGAAAACCATAATCGCCAGCGGAAACGGAGCGATAAAATAACTTTTAAAAATGAAAATGATGCTCATCAGCGACAGAATCGTCAGATGGCCGGCGATCATGTTGGCGAACAGTCGAATGGTGAGAGCGAAATGTTTGGTGATCAGACTCATTACTTCCACCGGCACCATGACGAAGCCCAGCCACCAGGGTATGCCGTGCGGCATGAATTGGCGGAGAAAACCGCCCACCCCATGCGCTCGGATCCCGGCCAGGACCACCGTCAAGAGGGTAAGGATGGCCAGCCCTGCGGTGACGCCGATATTGCCCGTGGCGGTGGCGGCGAACGGAACCAGGCCGAGCAGATTGCACAACAGAATAAAAAAGAAGGCGGTCAGCAGATACGGCGCGTACGCTTTGCCCTTGGGCCCCAGATTGGGCATAATGACGTCATCACGAATGTAAAGCACCAACGCTTCCAGCGCGTTGGCCATCCGCCCTTTTGGCACCAAGCCCTTGCGCCGAAAGGAGAGACCGAAGGCCAGAATCAGAATCAGCGAAACGATCCACATCATCACCGTGTGGTTGGTAATGGTCAGATCGATGCCCAAGATCGTCGGCAGTTTGATCACCGGCTGCGCCATGATGTGATGCATCATAAAACCGACGCCGGTTTCACCACCGTATTCCGCGGCATGCTGCACCGCCGCGGCGCCGCGCTCCCCGAGCTCCGCAGCCGCATGAGAACCTTGATCGATGATTTTTTCAACCACTTCTTGTGTCATGGCTTATCTTTTTTTAATGTTTCTTGGACCAGCCGAACTTGTTGAACTTGCAGCACCAGATAAAACAGAACGAACGCAATGAAAAATCCACTGATCGGCAAATCGGTGAACCGAATCAGGATGATCATGACCAGGCAAAACAACGCCAAACGGAACAACATCCCCCCCCAGACCACCTTGTAGAATGTAGCGCTTTTTTTGGTAAAACCCCAACGGACGGAGGCCACCCCCAACAGGACGGTGACGAGGCAGACAAGATAACCCAAACTGAAGGAATAAACAAAAGGCAAGCTGGTAAGATAATATACCAACGGCAGAATTACCGCAAAACCGATCGTCGTAAAGAGTAAAATCCGTAGCTCGCGTTTCGTGCTCTCAGCTTTTGTTGCCATCCTTGGTTCTGTCATGAACAGGGTACACCGCGCGATAAATGTTCAAAAAGCCCGCCGCCGCGCCCAGCATCAGGCCCAACAGAGAAAATAGAGGGGTGGTATGCAGCTTTCCGTCCAGCCACCAGCCACCCAGGAATCCCAGGCCAAATCCCACAGCCAGCTGCAAGCCCATATCCAGAAACCGGCCGTAGGACCGCATGTTCCATCTGGTTTTCATTAGAAGGAACTCTCTCCTTCATCAGCCCGAGCCTTCGCCCTGCAGCGGGGTTCTACTTTATAATGGCATCGTCCTCTTTGGCCGACGTCTCTTTCTTTTTCGAGTCGGCGCTTCTTCCCGCTTCGCTCATAGAGCATTTGCCGTCAAAGACAGCGCCTTCGTCGATCACCAGCTTGGAGGTTTTTATGTCGCCGTGGAACTCTGACTTGCTCTCGAGCACCGTGCGCCCGGGAGCGGTCAGAGATCCGAATATCTTGCCGCCCAAGATCAAATTTTTTACCGTCACTTTGCCGGTGATCTCGCCCTCGGCTCCGACGATCAGGGTGTCGGAGGAGGCGACATCCCCATTCACCTTGCCGTCGATCCGCAAGGAATGTTCAACCTTGAGATTGCCGTCGATCACCGACCCACGGCCCAGAATGGTGCTCAGCTCCCCCGGCTTGTCCAAGTTTTTCATCTTGAGTATCCGTTTTTTATGATGCCGGATCGTCGCCCATCACATGCGTGCCAACGCCAGAATATATTTTTTAGGATCCTGTGGGACGCCGTCCTTCCAGATTTCAAAATGCAGATGCGGCGCGGAACTGATGCCGGAATTGCCCAACAGCGCGATCACCTCGGCCTTGCGGACCAGGGTGTTGCTTCCGACCAGCAGCGACTGATTGTGGCCGTAAAAGCTGAAATACCCTTTGCCGTGGTACAAAATGATCAGATGGCCGAGGAATTCGGTCCAGCCGGAAAAAACCACCACCCCGTCGCCGGCCGCACGAACCGCTGAACCGCGCGGCGCCGCAATATCCACGCCTCGATGGCGGGAGGCAGAGCCTTTGCCGGCCGAGGCATCGTAATCGTTGGTCAACACGCCTTCCACCGGCAGATAGGTGGGCAGATCACGCAGATAATCGTGCAGGCCGCTCTGCGCGCTGGCCTGGGTCATGATGATTTTTTCACCCACGCGTACCTGCTCCGGGGCAGAGCTCTGGCCGGATAGTTGCGACCGACCGTCCGCATGCTGCCGTTCGAGGGAGAGGCCGGTTCCTAAAGACCTGGACTCTGCCGTGCTAGGAGATTCCTGGCCGCCTTGATTCAGGCCCAGAGCAGCTTGAATTTTAGCGTCCAGCTCTTCCATGGATTTGAACTGTGCGGACAACTCGTCGATGCGGCGGCTGTTTTCGTTCAGTTGCCGGTTCGCCTGTTCCAGCGAACGGAGGCGGAGGCGATCGCGCGAGATCGCCGCATACGCGTAAAAACCAAACAGGATATGCAGTGCCAGCAAAACAGCGGCGATCTTGAGGCTCAGCAGGCGCTGCGCCGTGAGGACGAACGTCCTGGGCTGATCCCCGCCCTCAGGCACCAGCAGAACCTGCAGACTGCGGCCTGTCTTTTGTTTACGTGCTTTGGGGCGATATTTCTCTATGTTGAATTCCACGTTGCCCTATCGGCTTTGATGGCCTGGCTCGCGGACGTTCTCGCCGCGCCCGATCACTCGCCGGACATCAACGCGACCAATCGATCCAGATCGTCCGCCGAATAATAATCGACCTCGATAACGCCCCCCTTGCTTCGGCTGCGCACGGTCACCTTGGTGGCCAACCGCGTACGCAGTTTGTTTTCGATGTCTTGGATAAACACCGCCTGCGTCTCGCTGGCTCGGGATTTAGGCTTGCTCTTTTTGGTCTGGCTGCGCACCAGGTTCTCCACTTGGCGCACTGAAAGCGACCGCTTGATGATCTTTCGCCAGACGTCGATCTGCTCCTCATGCGTGTCCAAAGAGAGCAGAGCGCGCGCATGGCCCATAGTCAGCTCGTTGCTCTGCAGGCTCTCCTGAATGCGTCGCGGCAGTTTGAGCAGGCGGAGAAAATTGGCCACCGACGCGCGATCCCGGCTGACTTTGACCGCCACCTCCTCCTGCGTCAGTTTGCATTCATCCATCAAACGTTTGTAGCTGGCCGCCAACTCCATGGGATTGAGATTTTCCCGATGGATGTTCTCGATGATCGCCAGTTCCAGCAGCTCCTCGTCCGTCTCCACCTCCAGGAGATAGGCCGGGATCGATTCCATGCCCAGATCCCGCACCGCACGCAATCTGCGCTCCCCGGCGATCAGCTGATACCCGGCGCCGTGTCGGCGCACGGTCACCGGCTGAACCAGGCCTTTTTCGGCGATCGATTGTTTTAATTCGGCCAGAGCTTCGGGCTTGAACGTTTCACGCGGCTGAAACGGATTGGGCGAGATTTTGTCCACCTCGATGTATTGAATGGATTTGGACTGCTTTTCCTCAGCAGGAACATCAGGGATCAGAGCGCCGAGACCCCTTCCCAGCGCTTTTTTATTCGCCATTCTTGATTATTTCCTCAGCCAGACTCATGTAATTTTCACTGCCGGACGATACCGCGTCATAAAGAATAATCGGTTTGCCGAAACTGGGGGCTTCACTTAAGCGTACATTGCGGGTGACGATCGTATCGAACACCTTGCCTTCAAAATAACGGCGCACATCCTCAGCCACCTGCCGGGACAGATTCAAGCGGGCGTCGTACATGGTCAACAGAACGCCTTCGATCAACAACTTTTCGTTGAGATGCTTTTGCACCAGACGGATGGTGTTCAATAATTGCCCCAGCCCCTCCAGGGCGTAATACTCGCATTGAATCGGAATCAGCACCGAATCGGAAGCAGCCAATGAATTAAGCGTCAACAGCCCCAACGAAGGAGGACAATCGATCAGAATAAACTTGTAATCCTCACGCACTTCGCTGATCTTGCGCAGCAGCCGGTGTTCCCGCGAAATGACCGAGACCAATTCCACCTCTGCGCCCACCAGATTGATCGAGCTGGGCACCAGTTTCAGATACTTTAACTCTGTATCCACCACCGCCGCAGACAAAGATTCCTCGTTGATCAGGACGTCATAGATGGTCTTTTTCATGTCCTTCTGGTTGAAACCCAACCCGCTGGTGCTGTTGGCCTGCGGATCCATGTCGATCAGCAAAGTGGGATATTCAGCCACAGCCAGACACGCCGCCAAATTGACCGAAGTAGTGGTTTTACCCACCCCGCCCTTCTGATTCGCTATCGTGATCACCTTCCCCATTCAGGGGCGTCCTCCATAAAGGAATATTGTGCTAATATAGCCTTTCCTGCCGATAAAATCAAGAAAATGTTTCCTGATCAAGGGCGGAGTTTTGACTTGACATTGAGATAAAAATAAATTAACATGAAGCGCATTTTGCGGAATTCCTGTCGATCTTGGGAAGGAACAGACTATGAACCTGTTTAACCACCTCATTGTCGCTTTTCTCCCGCTGGTGCCCAAGCCGATCGTCCGATGGATCTCGCGACCGTACGTGGCAGGCGTCGAACTGGCGGATGCCGTCCGTACCGTGAAACAATTGAATCAGCAAGGCATGTGCGCCACGCTGGATGTGCTCGGTGAGAGCACCCTGGACCCCGCTCTGTGCGAAGAGGCCATCGCAGACTATCACCGTGTGCTGGAAGCCATTGAACAGGAAAGGCTAGACTGCAATATTTCCCTGAAGCTCACCCAATTAGGACTGCTGATCGATCGCGAGCAATGCCGGCAGAACGTACGCCGCATCATGCAAAAAGCGGCCGCTTGTGGCGTCTTTGTACGCGTGGATATGGAGGATGCCAGCGTCACCTCCGCCACGCTGGAGCTGTTTCAACAGCTGCATGCGGAATTTCCCAACAGCGGCATTGTGTTGCAAGCCTATCTGCGCCGCACGCTGGCGGATTTGAAGAACCTGACCGCGCAAAAGACCAATTTCCGCCTGTGCAAGGGCATTTATATAGAACCCCGCACATTGGCGTTTAAAAATCCTCAGATCATCAACGAGAACTATACCCTGCTTCTCGAACGCGGACTTCAGGCCGGCTGCTATGTCGGCATTGCCACGCATGATGAAAAACTGGTTTGGCAGGCGCTGCGCCTGATCGACACCCTGGCGTTGTCCCGAGATCAGTACGAATTCCAGATGCTGCTGGGCGTGGATGAAGAGCTGCGCGACCTCATCGTCCGGGCAGGCCACAAGCTGCGCGTCTATGTGCCGTTCGGCAAACGCTGGTACGCCTATTGCACCCGGCGGTTAAAGGAGAATCCGCAGATCGCGATCTATGTCCTGAAGGCGCTGCTGGGCATCAAGACCAAATAGACGGCGTCCGCTCGAAGCATCACGGACGCAAACTCTAACCGTATCCCATCCGATGCACATGCAAGACCCTGAAGAAAAAATCAAACGCCTGCGTGAGCAATTGGCCGCGCACAACTATCGCTACTATGTGCTGGACGATCCCGAGATCTCGGATGCCGAATATGACCGGCTGCTGCGCGAATTGATCGCGCTGGAAACCGAGCATCCGCAATGGATCACTCCTGATTCGCCGACGCAGCGGGTCGGCGGCCAGGCCGCCGATGCCTTTGAACCTCTGCCGCATTCGATCGCCATGCTCAGCCTCGACAACGCGCTGGATGAGAGCGAATTCCTCGAGTTCGATGAACGTACACGGCGGCTGCTCGGCCGGGAATCCGTGAACTATTTTTGCGAACCCAAGCTCGACGGCCTGGCGGTAGAATTGATCTATGAAAACGGCCGCTTTATCGCCGGCAGCACCCGCGGCGACGGCCTGGTGGGTGAAAACATCAGCCAAAATCTGAAAACCATCAAAACCATCCCCCTCAGCCTGTTTCAGCCGATTCCCCGATTGGAGGTGCGCGGCGAAGTGCTGCTCTCCAGACAAGCGTTCGAAAAACTCAATCGCCAACGCCAGGCGGACGGTGAGCCGCTGTTCGCCAATCCGCGCAACGCAGCCGCAGGCTCCCTGCGCCAGCTGGATCCGCAGATCACCGCTTCACGACCGCTGGAGATCTTTTGTTACGGCGTAGGACAGGTGATCGGACTTGACTATGACTCCCATCAACAACTGCTGGAGGCGCTGAAGAAACTTGGGCTGCGGGTCAACCCGCTGGTCCGGCCCTGCGCCGGCGCCGCGGAAGTCATCCGTTATCACAGCGAGATATCAGAGCGGCGCAACCAACTGCCCTATGAGATCGATGGCATCGTGGTCAAAGTGAACCGGTTGGCGGATCAGGAGCGGCTGGGCGCCAAAACAAAAAGTCCGCGCTGGGCCATTGCCTACAAATTTCCCGCACAACAGGAGACCACCCAGATTCTGGATATCATCGTGCAGGTGGGCCGCACCGGCGTGCTGACGCCGGTGGCGGTTATGAAGCCGGTGAAAATCGGCGGCGTGGAGGTCAGCCGCGCCACCCTGCACAACCAGGATGAGATCGACCGTAAGGACATTCGGGTGGGCGACTGGGTGCTGGTGCAGCGCGCCGGCGATGTGATCCCGGAAGTGGTCAAATCCATCGCCTCGCGAAGAAGCGGAGCGGAAAAAAAATTCACTCTGCCGGAAACCTGCCCGGAATGCGCCAGCCACACCATCCGGCCGGAGGGTGAAGCCGCCCGGCGCTGCATCAACCTCGCCTGTCCAGCGCAACTGCGCGAACGCATCTATCACTTCAGCAGTAAAAAAGCCATGGACATCGACGGGTTGGGGGAAAAACTCATCGAACAGCTGGTCGAAAAAAAGCTGGTAAAAGACGTCAGTGATCTGTACTTTCTGCAGGAAAAAGACCTCGCTTCTCTGGACCGCATGGCGGAAAAATCAGCGAAAAATCTGCTTCAAGCCATAGACGCCAGCCGCCGCCGGCCGCTGGATCGCGTGTTGTTCGGCCTGGGAGTGCGTTTTGTCGGAGAACACCTGAGCCGCGTGCTGGTGAACCACTTCACCAGCCTCGACAAACTGGCCCGAGCCAGCGAAGAAGAGCTGCTCGGCATCCCTGAGGTCGGACCGCAAGTGGCCCGAAGCGTGGTCGATTTCTTTTCCACGCCGGAAAATCTCGGCATCCTGAAACGGCTGCAAAAAGGAGGGGTGACTATGCAGTGGCAGCCGCGCACAGACGCCACCCTGGCGGGAAAAAGTTTCTGTTTCACCGGCAGCCTGGAAAAATATTCACGCGAAGAGGCCGAAGCGCTGGTAATACAGAGAGGCGGCCGCGCCGTCGCCTCGGTCAGCGCTAAAACCGATTACCTCGTGGCCGGCGAAGCCGCCGGCTCCAAATTGGCAAAAGCACAAACCCTGGGCGTCAAAATCATCAGCGAAGCGGAATTTGAACAGTTGGTGAAATGATGGGCCCGGCTATGGCATCGACGCCCTTGCACTCAACCATCGATCGATACATATGAAAAAGTTGCTCCTCATCGCCTTGACCCTGTTGTCCTGCGCCGGCAGTCAAAAAACCGGCACTCTCAGCTTTGTCACCTTGGATGAAGAAGCGGCGCTGGGGCGCGAAATTGCCATACAGTCGCCCAAACTGCTGCGCTTGGTGCGCAACCATGAGATCAGCGATTTTTTTAATCAGCTGGGCAAAGAACTCGGCGCCAAATCAGATTGGACCGGCCTGGAATATACGGTCTTTGTCATCAACGAACCGGACCTGAACCATTTTTCGCTTCCCGGCGGGTCCATCTATCTGTATCGCGGACTGATCGAAAAAGCCGAAACCGCCCATGAGGTGGCGGCGGCGCTGAGCCACGAGATCGCTCACATCGGCCGGCGAAACGCAGTGAACCGAATGGCCAATAAATATTCATACGCCTTTGCCGCTCAATCCGTGTTCGGCCAAAATCCCGAGCTCGCCACCCAGATCCTGCAAAACCTCTTCACCGAGGATACGATCCTAGATTACCCGGAGAAAGAAGAGTTTCTGGCCGATGCACTGGCGGCCAAGTACATGTGGAAAGCCAACTATGATCCCGAAGGGCTGCTCACTCTGGTGCAAAAGATCCGGCTGCAGGAGAAGAAGGACAAAGGCTCTGTGGTTTTGCTGCGCCGCACGCACCCTCCCTTTCTCACCCGCGTTAACCGTATCCGCAGAGAGTTGACCTCCATGCCCCATCACGAAGGACTGCGTCGCGACCTGGCGGAATTCAGCCGTATCCGCGATCAACTGATGCGCATTCCCCGCTGATTCTTTCTGTCCTTCGCTCCATCGACCGCCGCTGAATTCCGCTTTTCTTCGCCGCTTTCAGGCACATTTTTTGCATCCGTAAGGGTGTTGCCATAAGGCGAACACAAAGAGTGAATCCTAACTGGCCGGATATTATTCACCTGTTTTAATATCGGCCGGCTTAACTTTTCCTCCCCCCTCCTCCTTACCAGATGCAAATGGAAAACCCCCGGTTTCTCCGCCGGGGGTTTTCTCTAACACGCTTACATGAACGTCCACTGGACTTTTTTTATTTCACATAGAGCATATGCCTGGTCAGACTTTGACTGCCGGCGTCCAGCCGGTAGAGATACAGTCCTGCAGCCACCGGCCGGCCGAAATCGTCACAGCCGTCCCACATGGCCCGATACACACCGGGCTGGCGATGACCCTCCACCAGCGTGCGAATGCGTTGACCCAGCGAGTTGAAAACAGCCAACCGAACCCATCCCTCTTTTTGCAAAGAGAAAGGTATCTGCGTTGCTGGATTGAAGGGATTGGGAAAGTTCTGTTCCAGCGTGAACGCCACTGGCATGCCGACCCGCTGATCCACAGCCGTGGCGCCGGTCAACGTAAACTGATTGTCGACGATCTGAACAGGCAACGACACATAATTCTGACCCACGACAATAGCCTTGGATAAATGCAAAGCCACCTGCGTCAGCGTGTCAGTATCTTCAGCGACTGTATAGCTGATCCGAAGCACTTCGCCGCTGCCGGGCGCCAGATATTGATTGCCGGAGATCACAATGATGTTCAGATTGCCGTCGACATCGTTGTAATACACATTAAAGTCCCGGCAGCGCTCGGTAAGCCACACCGAGTCCGGCCGCAGACAATTGGGCAGATCGGCGATCTGCACCTGCATGCTTTTCACTGGATCCACATTGTCCAGCGACATGGAGATGATGTTATTCTGCGTGCCCGGCGCGCCCGCACCGCCCCCAAGACGGACCACCGAATCCACGGCCAACGCTGTTCCCGCCAGCATCAGCGAACTTGCGAGCATCAGCCATTTACGTTTCATGGTTTCCTTTCCATATAAAACACCCCGGTCTTTTCTAAATGGCAACCGGAAAAAGAGCGCCGCTCCAGCCGTCGCCTTTTTTAAAAAGACCGGGGATTCGGTTCATAGGACCTCTTCGCTGCTTACCTCCCTTCGAGCCCGCCCCTGCTCTCTGTAGCCGTTGGAGCGGGCTGAAAGATCCCCGGCGATCAAATCCCTGAAGGATAGACGATATTGAACACCGCCATATAATCGAACAGGTCGATGTCGCCGTCGTGATCCATATCGCCGGCCATCAGTTCATCGCCGGTGGGCGCACGCCGTTTCAGCACCAAGTCGCGCATAACATTTAGGTCGTCGGCATTCACAACACCGTCAATGCCGGTCACATTGCCCATCCGGACATAGTAAAAATTACCGCTCACCAGCTGCGGCGAGACAAGCTTGCCGTTGGCGTCGCTGATGGTCACGTTCTCCAGCGTCATGGTCGAATGGGTGCCGACTGTGGCGCTGCCGTCGGTCGCGTAATTGATCTGAGCGATGACGCCATTGCCGGTGGGGATCACCTGGCCGGACATGTGCACCATGGCCACACGCAGCCGGGTGCGGGTTTCGTTGGAGCTGACGGTGAACCCGGAGGCGCGGCCGACGGCGTTCACCCGCTCGGCAGTCAGGTAATTGGCGTTATCCACCAGATCGAAAAAGATGCCGCGAATGTTGATCTGGTTGTTCATCCACAGATAGACCACGTTGCCGGTGGTGCCCACGCCGCCGCTGGCGTCGGCCACAGTCAGCTTGGCGTACGCCGAGATGCTGAAATAGGCGTCGTTCTCATCGGATTCGAGGATCTCCGCCGGATCGCTGACTTTTATTTTGGCGGTCTCGGTGAATTGAGCGGGCACGGTCCATTCATAAGTGCCGTCGTTGGCTGTGCTGCTGGTGATGTCGGTCCAGGGATCGATATCGCGAATGCGGTAGCGAATGCGCACATTGGCGGAAGTGAAACCCGACCAGGTGATGTTGCGCGCCGTGTTGGCGATCCAGATCTCTCCGCCGTTGGGCGCTGTCACCGTGGGAATCTGCGCCTGGCCGATGGTAAAGTTGCTGTTGCTGACATCCCGGGGCGTGGTGTTCGTAGCGCTGGAAACGCGTATCCGGCAGCTGTTTTTTGGCAGCGTCGGAAAAGTCGTGACCGTCCAATCATAGGTGCCGGTGTTGGGCGCCGAGGCGGCGATCACAGTAGAAAAAGTGGAGCCTCCATCTGTAGACAGCTCGATGGCCACATTGTCGGTGAAATTGGTGGACGTCCAGGTGATGTTGTGATGCGAGCCCGCATACCAGGTCTCTCCGCCGTTGGGCGAGGTGACGGTAAGCGTGGAGGTCGTCGACATGGTGACCGTAAAGTTATCTATATTATTGGTCCGGCTGCCGTAGAGAATCACGCCGCTGTACAGCGTGGAAGCGTTGCCATACCGTTTCGCGGCGTCCGTCAGGCGCGCATCAAAGACATTATTGATATAAAAATCGAAATGATGTCCGCTCGCATCGGTGGAGGGGATGACTTTGATGGTGCTGCCCGGCGCCGGATTCGCCTGGGTCGGCGTTGCAGAGAACAACGAAGTGGCGCGGTCCATCACGCCGTTGATCACCGGATGCAGATCCAGAGTGCCATAGCGACGCATCACCGCGTAACCGTTGGCGGTCACAGATTGAGCATCCAGATAAAGGGCGATGGCGCCTGAATTGGCGCCTTCGGTATCGCACAAGGGCGATGCGGCCCAGGTAAAAGCCACTGAGGTGGGGTTCGCCACAGCGTTGTATACGGCTAGATAACCCCATGAAGCGGTGGTGGCGCTGTTGTCCAGCGTATTGCTCACCAGCACATACTCGGGATCAGCCGTCCAATTGCTTCCCAGGCTTGTCCGGTTGAAATCATCCACCGTCTGCGCCGACAACGGAACGCTGAGCAGGGCGGCGATCATCACGAACAAAAGGGGGATCATTCCTTTGTATCTCATTTTTATTTCCTCACGCTAATGGTCGTTTCGTTCATTGAATGAGTTCGTTTGCTGCCGAATCCTACACGGCGAACTATTTCATCACCGCCATTTTTTTAGTTAGAATTACATCGCCGGCGATCAGTTTGTAGAAATAGATGCCGGAAGCGACATAGCGGCCCGCATCATCCCGGCCGTTCCATACAATGGTATAGCGGCCGGCGCTGCGTTGTCTGTCCTCCAGGGTGCGCACCAGGCGGCCCTGAGTGTTGTACACCAGCACTCGAGTGCGCAGCGCATTCTGCACCGAAGCGGGTATCTCATAGCGGATGGTGGTGGACATATTGAACGGATTGGGAGAATTCTGCGCCAGCGAATAGGAATCCGGCGCCTGAAGTTCCATGGCGTTGGACCGCGCATAGATCGTCTCCATGCGGCTGGCCGCCTCAGAGCCCGCCTGGGCGTGTTTGATCTCGATGCTGGTTGCCTCTGTCTGCTGCTGCAGCAGATTCACCGGCAGCGTCAGCAATTCGCCTTCGCCGGCCGGCATCGGCTTGCCGTCTGTGCTGCATAGGATCACGTGCAGTTCATCGCCGCGCAGCGCCGACTGCATGGTCATGTTCTTGCTGAGCAGGGTCTTTTTCGGCGGCGCCAGCTGGTAGCGCGCCGCATCGGTCTTGAACACCAGTTCGATGCCGCTGATCGGCGCTGAAGCACGATAATAAATCGGCACATCCAGTTCGCCGACATAATTTTGCGGCAGATCCACCACCTCGAGACGGACGCTGCCTGCCGAAGGCGAAGAGGCGGCCGGCGGCGCGGCGGCCTTTGAAGTGGCGACCACCATATCCAGTAAAATGCTGATGTCGATGATATCGATCAAACCATCGCCGATGATCGCGGGATTGCTGGGATTGGGACTTAGGTCTCCGGCCCATAGCTCATACTCTGTCGCCGGAGGGGCGACGCCGAGGGCGATGTCGATCAACCGCAGAACGTCGAACAGGTCGACGGCCATAGACTCATCGTATTTGACGTCTCCTTTGGTGCCGAACCAGAAATGGCCCGCTTTGGTCCTTACCGTCACCGCTTGATTGCTGACATTGGCTGCGGTGACGGAATCGAGCGAGACCGTGGCTTTGGTGCCGCCCGGCGTGTTGTTCTTTACTGACACAATCACTTGCAAGATAGCCGTGGAATCCGGTATTAAAGCAGGGGTACTGGCATTGGTCGGCACCAGCAGAATTCGTGCGCCCTTGGCGATCGGCTCCATGGCCACGGTGTAGGCGCCGGCTCTGAGGATCGGGTTCACCGCGGTGATGATCAGCGAATCGGGATTCGCCTGCAACCGAAAGGCCAACGCTCGCAGCGTAGTGGCGTTCTTCAGCGTGATGGGAATGACATACCCGCCTATCCCCGGCCAGCCGCTGCTGTTCTCAACTTTCAGGGTATCGCCGGTCAAAGCCGGCGCCTCCGGCGCCAGCAGAGCGAGCAACACCAAAGCCAATACGATAACAAGGCTTTTGGATAAATGCTTCATCACTTCCTCCCTAACTATGGTGTGATAGATTGTCTCTAGTTGAAACGATTGCTCAGCACAATACAAAACAGTCACAACTTGCCGCCTCCCAACCACCTCCTTCAGCGGTTGCTTCAGGTTTCGGCCTGCGAAAGCGATATCATTATTTTAATATTTTTATTAGCATTAAAAAGACCATTCGACGACGCTCCAGCCGGCCTGACCTACGATTGACCGGTTGACTGTCGGACTGTTTCTCTTCACATCTTCTTTTTTGCAACTAGCATGCCAACAAAGGGATTGCTGTTGATAAATATCACATCTGTGTTTTTCCTTGGATGCATACCATTTTTTCATTAATTTATATGAATTATTGACGTCGCAGACTCGAATCGAACTGCTCGTCGAGCGGTGTTTACCATTTAAGAAAGGCGGTTTTACCATCACCATGTTCACCTTGCGCACCTTTAAAGTTGTCCCCTCCCTGCCTGCTGAGCTGGCCTGTTTGCGCGAGCTCGCCTATAACCTGTACTGGACCTGGGATCATGATGTCCGTTCGCTGTTTCGCCGGCTCGATCGCGATCTGTGGGAAGAAACCAGACACAACCCCATTCTGCTGCTGGGCAGCATCGATCAGAAAAAGCTCGAGATCCGTGCAAGCGATGAGGGCTATCTCTCTCACCTGAACCGGGCCAAAGAGACTCTGCATTCCTATCTCACCCGTAAAACCTGGTTTCAGGAAAAACACAGCCAAGTCGCCGGCTTTCAGGTCGCTTACTTTTCCATGGAATACGGCATCACTGAGGGGTTGCCCACCTATTCCGGAGGCCTTGGAGTGCTTGCAGCAGATCATCTAAAGTCCGCCAGCGATCTCGGCATTCCCCTGGTTGCCGTAGGCCTGCTCTATCAGCAGGGATATTTCAATCAGTACCTGAGCAAAGATGGATGGCAGCAGGAGCTCTATCCGGACAACGACTTTTATAACATGCCGATCAGGCTGGTGCGTGATGATCAGGGCCAGATCCAGAAAATATCCGTTCCGATTCAGGACCGCGAAGTCAGAGCGCAAATCTGGCTGGCGCAGGTGGGCAGAGTGCCGCTCTATCTATTAGACACCAATCTGCCGGAGAACAGCGTTTCCGATCAGGATATCACAGACCAGCTGTATGGCGGCGACAACGATATGCGCATCAAACAAGAGATCGTACTCGGCATCGGCGGATTGCGTGCTTTGGAAAAATTGGGCATCCGCCCCAGTGTGTGCCACATGAACGAAGGCCACTCGGCCTTTATGGCGCTGGAGCGTGCGCGTACGCTGATGCAGGAAAGAGGCGTTAACTTTGCCGAAGCGCAGGAGGCCACCCGTTCGAGCAATCTGTTCACCAGCCACACACCGGTGCCGGCCGGCATTGATGAATTCGATCCCGGACTGATCGACAATTATCTCGGCGGCTATTTAAACGCCCTGCAGCTTAGCCGCCAGCAGATTCATCACCTGGGCGGAGTCGACCGGCCCGAGACCGGCGGCAAGTTCAACATGGCCATCTTTGCCATCAACATGTCCGGCGGCATCAACGGCGTCAGCCGTCTGCACGGCAAGGTGGCGCGCAGAATGTGGAACTATCTCTGGCCCGCACTGCCGGAGGAGGAGGTGCCCATCGGTCATGTCACCAACGGCATCCACATTCCCACGTGGATATCCGAAGACATGGCTGAGCTGTACGACCGCTACCTCGGACCGCGGTGGAAACAAGATCCGGCCAATGAAAAAGTGTGGCAGAGCGTTCAATCCATTCCCGTTGAAGAGTTGTGGCGCACCCATGAACGCCGGCGGGAAAGGCTGGTGGCCTTTGCGCGCCAACGGCTGGCTCAGCAATTGGAGAACGCAGGCGCCAATCCCGGAGAGATCGCCGCGGCTAAGGAGGTGCTGGATCCGGAGGCGCTCACCATCGGATTCGCCCGACGGTTTGCCGAATACAAGCGCGCCAAATTGCTCTTCTATGATCTGGAACGGATCAGTCGAATCGTCAACAATAAAGAACGGCCGGTTCAGATCATCATCGCCGGCAAATCACACCCGCGCGACAACAACGGCAAAGCCATCATCCGCGACATCATCAACATTCTGCGCCGAGAGGAGTTTCGCCATCGCGTGGTCTTTCTCGAAGACTATGACATGGAGGTCGCGTCCTACATGCTGCAGGGCGTGGACGTCTGGCTCAACACCCCCCGGCGTCCCCGGGAGGCCAGCGGCACCAGCGGCATGAAGGCCGGCGTCAACGGCGTCCTCAATTTGAGTGTGCTCGACGGATGGTGGGATGAAGCGTTCCGCAACACCGTGGGGTGGTCGATCGGCCGCGGGGAAGAGTATCCTAACAGTGAACAGCAGGACAAGCACGAGGCGGAATCTCTCTACTATGTACTCGAGCATGATATCGTGCCGCTGTTTTATGCCGGCAACAACGGTCTGCCGCGTGAGTGGATCCGCATGATGAAATCGAGCATTCAGGCCAACAGCCCGCTCTTTAACACACATCGCATGGTGATCGACTATTTCACTCAGTACTATTCGCCGGCGTCGCAACGTTGCGCACACTTTACCGAAGGCAGCCTGCAGGCGGCTAAAACGCTGGCCAAATGGAAAGAACGCATTCGGCAGCACTGGGAAAAAATCCGCATTCTCACTATCCAAGCGGAAAACGGCCGCGAACTCAAGGTGGGCGAAACCTATCCCATCAAAGCGCTGGTAGCCATCGACGGTTTGAAACCAGAGGAGTTGCGTGTGGAGGTGTACTATGGCCCCCTGGACGCAGATGGCCGTATTCTCCACGGTCAGTGTGTGAGCATGACGCAGGAAAAAAAGGAGGGCAACGGCCAGTATCTGTACAACGCGTCCATCCCATGCGATACGACCGGCCAACAAGGCTTTTCCATCCGCATCACTCCCACCCATCCGGACATGGCCTTCCAGCATGAGACCGGTTTAATCACCTGGTACCGTGAGTAATTCAGAAAGGGGGTGCGGCCAGCGCACCCCCTTTTTTTTTCTAAAAATCCTTGATTTTCTATTTTTAATTTCGTACATACTTGCGTCGGTTCAGCAACACACCAGCTGCTCCGATCCAGCATCGGCATCCTAGCCAGACATCGGGACGGGACGACGGGAGGCGGCACGCAAAAGCATCGCTTCAGAGTCTGTCCATCTTATCCATCATTGAAGTGAATCACATCCACCCATCGCACCGTGTTGACAGGGGTTCTAACACCCGATCTCAACCACTGTTACGGCACTCTGGGGACAATCCCATCGAGCAGTCCAATCAAGGAAACCAGGAGTCCGCTCATGAAGGGACATGGCCGTATCTTTGCCGTGCTATGCTGTGCGCTCGCAACTCAAGTCGCCGTGTCAGGTGATTTATACTCCTCACAGGTCGTGTTGTCGAAAAAAAACCCTCGCGGGAGCTGCTCGCTTGGCCGGCAGGCGTCGATGGGCAGCTTTTTTCTCCCCTGGCTGGTCTATCAGGTAAAGAGCAAAATCAACACGTCCGGTTCCGACTCATCGATCCCCATCGCAGCTGCGGGCATGGTGCATCCTCCAGCCGCGCACGCAACCCCAGCGCCGGCCTCGGCTCAGACCACACCGGTTAGGGACCGCGAGCAGGCGTCCGGCAAACAGCTGCTCGTTCACAGCCACAGCGATCCGTTCCACAACAAAACCTATTGGTCCTGGTACCTCGGCCAGGAAGGCGTGGTGAGCATCACGGTGTTTGACGCAGTGGGAAAAAGGATCACCGGTCCGTTGCTCAAGCATAAATCGCCAGGACGTCATCATATCATGTGGGATGCAGGGCAGTCGCCGAACGGCGTTTACATCTGTTTGATAGAGACCCAAGAAAAATCCGCTCTCATCAAATTCCCTCTTGTGCGCTAAGTTGCAGCGCGGCATTCACCGGCGTCGGCGCCTGTCGGCTTGGATGACAACCCCTCACACTCCGGCTCACCCGGTGATCGAATACCCGCCATCGATGACAATCGTCTGTCCCTGAATCTGTGCGCTCAATCCACTGCAGAGAAAAAGCACCGCATCCGCCACGTCCTCCGGCGTCGTCAACCGGCCTGTGGGCGTCCGCTCAGCGGAATGGTTGAGCAGCTGTTCCCGGTTGGGAAAGTGGCTCAAGGCATCGGTGTCGACCACACCGGCTGACACGGCGTTGACGCTGATTTTTTTCGGCGCCAGCTCCAGCGCCAGATGGCGGACGAGCGATTCCAGAGCGGCCTTGGAAGCGCCCACAGCCGCATAATTGGGAATGGCGCGCACGGAGCCAAGGCTGGAGACGGCGATGATATGACCGCCCCTTTCGCCCATCAACGGCACAGTGTGCTGGGTCAGCGGCAACAGTGTGCCGGCGTTGATATCCATGGTCCAGTGCCAATGTTTTTCAGTCAGCTCCAAGGCGGGCTTGAGAACGCCGGAGGCTGCATTGGAGACAAGAATGTCCAGCCGGCCATATTCCTTTTTGATTTCTTCGACCATCTCCTCGATGGCCTCATGCTCCCCCACATTGGCGCGGATGGCCAGGGCTTGCCGACCCAGGGCACGAATGGCGGCCACGGTCTCTTCAGCCGCGGTGCGCTGGCGCAGATAATTGATCGCCACGTTGGCGCCGGCTTGGGCCAACCGCAGAGCGATGGCGCGGCCGATGCCGCGCGAACCGCCAGTCACCAGCGCGACCTGGCCCTGTAAATTGATCTCAATGGACGACATGATTTTCTCCTACATAGAACGTCACTAATCGTTTCCTTCTCATAATAAAACTATTCCAACAGCACCAGTTTTCTCATGCTCTCCCCAAAGGGTTCCTGCAATCGACAAAAATAGACGCCTCCGGCAACTCTGGTTCCGGACTGGTCTTTCCCATCCCAAGACAGCGTATAAACGCCGGCGCTGTACCTGCCATCCGCCAGAATCGCCACGAGTTCGCCGCGGGAGTTGTAGATTCTGACGGATAGAGGAATGGTTGCGTGTACGTTCGCCACCTGCAGCTGCCAATGCGTCCAACCATGCGTTTGCGGCAGGAAGGGATTCGGGAAATTGGCGGTGAGGCCGGTCTGGCCGGCGGCTAATCCGCTGGGCGCCACCTGGCCGATGACTGTCATTTTTTTCAGCAGCCAGTGATCCGGATCCACCGCGACGGTGACCGGCGGCTCTGCGAAAGAGTAGACAAAGGTCTCAGCGGAGCGCTCCACCCACACGGTGTCGCGCAAAGCGCGATTGCGCAAGCGGATCTCCACCTCCACCGGCGCTTTGAGAAGACCAGCCCGTTGTCTCTGCTCGATGGTGAGCTGCAGTTCATAAATCCGCGGACCCCTGGTTTCACATTTCCAAGTCGCGCTCCATTCGGGTATCTCGGGCCGATACACCCACTGGAGAAAAAACCAATCCAGATCCCTCCCAGAGAGCTCAGCGACCACTTGTGCAAAATCAAGGGTGGTTGCATTCTTTACGCCATAGCGGCGTCCGTAAGTCTGTAGGACATTGAAAAAAGAAGAGTCTCCAAGGAGAAAACGGAGCATATGCAGAATCCATGCGCCCTTTTCATACACCGTCGCACCCCAGAGAAAGGTGGGATCATAAAGACTGAAGGCGCCCAGCCGATCCGCCTCCTGGAAATATTCAGCGGCAAAATGTTCCATCGTGGTTCGCAGGCCCTGGGCTCCGTGCAGATGTTCCTGCCACAGAGCTTCGCAATAGGTGGCAAAACCTTCGTTCAACCAAATATCGCGCCAGTCTGCCGGCGTCACCCAATCTCCCCACCATTGGTGTCCCAGTTCATGGGCCACGATGTTCTCATACTCTCCACTGCCGGTGATCAGGTAGGTGGAAAAAGAGGTCAGAGTCTGATGTTCCATGGCGCCTCGCATGGGAACTTCTACCATGCCGTAGGAATCAAACGGATAAGGGCCGAATTTTTCCTCAAAGAATGAAATCATCTCCCCGGTGCGCCGCCAATCCTTTTTCGCCATAGCTTCGTGCTCAGGCCGGGCGTAAAAATTCAAATCGATCGCATCGCCGTCCAGAGAGACCACCTGATCGTTAAAATAGACCAGGTCGCCGACGGTAAGAGCCATCAGGTAGGTGGACATGGGGCGAGCCTCACGCCAGTGCCAGGTCGCCACCGTATCCTGCTCGGTTTTTTTCAGCAGCTTTCCATTAGACAAGGCCAGCACAGAGCGAGGCGCCGTCATCTCCACAGACCAATAGGCTTTGTCAGCCGGTTCATCATGACACGGCAGCCAATAGCGTGTCATCGAAGGCGGAGTTGAATGAATGCCCTGACCCACCGTGAACAAAAACTCATCCAGATAGAAAAAGCCGCCAAAACCATCGTTGCCGGGCCGTCCGCGATAAAACACCGTAAACCGCAGCGTATCGCCAGGCGCCAGACTGCTCTCCCCTTCGATCCAGAGCCGAGGAGATAAAACACGAAACCGCAGAGCATAGTCCCGACACGCCACCGAGTCCACTTGCAGACCGACCAGATCAAGAAAAAACGTCGAAAGGAGTTGCGTCGGCGTCAAGGTGATCTCAACGTTGCCCTCCATCCACTGCCGCGGCGGCAGCAGCCGTAACCGGGCGTGATAGGCCAACACATCGATCGGATTGGCTTCGCTCACCGCACGAAACAGCGGCGGCGCCGTCGCGACCGAGCTCTCCTTGCCCTGCGCCCAGGAAAGGGACGCGGTCAGCAGGAAAAAACAGAGATGCTCTATAGTCTGCTTCAGAGCGCTTGATCCTTTTTAAACAGCAGCAGATAAACGCCCAGGCCCAGAATAAGAAACCATACCGCTACTGCAAACCATTTGATCGGACGATCCCAGAAAAACTCATATAGCAGTCCGGCGGTGCTGACCGCGGCATAGATGACGCCTCGTTTAGCGTACCCTCCCAGGCGCGCCGGCCGTTCACCTGTTTCCAAATCCATGGCTCTTACCCTTGTTTTTACCGCCGGCCTCCCGCTCGTCGCCTGTCAGGGTGCGACGCAACAATGCCGGATCAATCCCCTTCAACACTACCGGCCGCAGGTTTCTTCCCAGTGCCGCCGGATTTCATAGACCGCCACGCCGAACGCCACCGATACATTGAGCGAGTGCTTGACGCCGTACATGGGCAGTTCGACGGCGAGATCCGCCAGAGCCACCAGTTCCTCAGCCACACCCTGATATTCATGCCCTACGATCAGGACCAGCGGAAAACGATAGGCGGCGCGGCGATAATCGACGCCGGCTGTGGTCTGTTCCAGCACGACGATCTGATGACCCTGGCGCTTGAGGTCGTGGACCAGACTGACGGGATCCTGGTGATAGGACCACGGCACGCTCTCTTCCGCGCCAAGGCTGGTTTTGCGGATTTCATCCCGCGGCGGAGTGCCGGAGATGCCGCACAGGTACAAATGCTCCACCGCCACCCCGTCCGCAGTGCGGAACACGGCGCCGACATTGTGCAAACTGCGGACATCGTCTAAAAGAACCGAAACCGGCAGGCGGCGACCACCGAGACTGAGCTTCTGCGCCTGCAATTCTGTAAAAGATAATTTCCGCATGAATCACCCGTTGGTTGCAATGTATTTAAAGCTCTTCCGCTTTTCCAGATTACGGCGCCGGCAATAGGCGAAAAGCTCCACCAGCTGCTCGCGCGTCAAGTGTTCGGTTTCCACCGCAAAGGCCGAAGAGCGATATAAACTCCACTGGCTTCGTATCGCCTCCGGAAGCGGCAAGCGACGATAGAGCGCACTGGCCGGCGGTATATAAAAAACCGAGGGACCGACCAGCACCTCCAGGCTGAGAAGATAATCAATGCTTTCCTTGACCTCGGAATAGGTCTGTTCCGGCAACCCGATGATCACATAAGCGGTGACGAAAAATCCCAGCCGCTGGGCTGCAGCCGTCAAGGCGGTAAAATCCACCTGTCCGGGCCGGTGATATTTTTTTTGCAGGCCCGCATCACCGGTGACATAGGACAGGTTGAGCTGCCGGAATCCCGCTTTCTTCATCTCGAATAAAAGCTCTTCATCCAGGGTGGCATAGGACAGGCCGTTCATGGCGGTCAATTCACACTGCGCCAGCTCCGGATCATGCTGCACAGCGCGCAAAAACTCGACGAACCAGGAGCGGTCCCAGGACAGGTTATCATCCTCAAAGTTGAATACGCGCACCTTTTTGTGCACCAGGTTCCATCGCATCTCATCGATCACGGCCGCCACCGGGCGATAACGGATGCCGCGGTCGAACATAGCGTGCACACTGCAGAAATCGCAGCGAAAAGGGCAGCCGCGGCTGGCGACCAGGGACATGCCGTTCTTTTTGCCAAATCGGTATGCCCCCTCCGGCGCCAGAGCGTGAGCGGGCGTCAATTCGCGCCACTCAACCGCCTCCGCCGCGCCGTGACCGCTCTCCCGAAGAAACGCCGGCAACGCCGACTCTGCCGGCCCGGTCAACACCCGGTGCACAAACGGCAATCGTTCCTGAATCTCGGCGGAAAAAACAGTGGCGTGGTGCCCGCCGAGAATCACCGGCACACGCAGCTGCTTGTGCAGCAACCGAGCAAGACCGGCGGTTTGGTCGAAATAGGCGGTGAATTGACTGGAGATCCCGATCAGATCCGGACGCCACGCTTGCACCCGGCGCAGAGTTTCGTCGTCTTCTGCGCCGAAACGATAATAGGCCTGAAAAAGATAGGGATTGTCGCGAAACAACAACTGCAGATACTGCAACTCGGGCGGCACGGGTTTTTTGTTCTGACGCCGGGGCGTCAGGCAGTCCAAAACCGCAACGGTGTGGCCAAACCGCTGCAGCACGGCGGCGGCATAGAGCAAACCCAACGGATAAAATCGTATCGGGGTTGAATAAAAATCTTCCAGTGGCGGTTGTATTAAAATAATTCGCATGAACAAATAGATAAAGGAATTTTTCTTTAGGATTATGATGTTATGGTAATTTGGATGAGGTGTTCGGGCACAACCTGCTCACCACCGCCATCCGGTCACATCAAAAAAGCGTCAAAACGCATCAATAGCTCAACACCTGCGACCGGCCAGCGGAATCACCTTCCATAACATATCAACTTTTACGGTTAATTACCGCACTTTTAGGCCATAAAGGACCGGCAATGAACATTCTGATCGCCTATGCAAGCGGGTTTGGGTCAACGAAGGAAATTGCGGAAAAAATCGGCCAGATTCTCCAAGAACCCTCTGCTTTGCAGGTTACGCTTCAGACCATGGAGGCGGTTACGGACGCAAGCCCTTTTGACGCAATCATTCTGGGCAGTTCGATCCGCGCCGATCAACCCCTGGTCAGCATCATGGACTTTTTAGCGCAAAATCGAGCAACCCTCAGGCAGAAAAAGATCGCCGTTTTCCTGGTTTGCCTTACAGCAAACTGCCAAGTCGGCCGTGAAAAGGTGCGTCAGGGATATATCTCCCAGATTTTTGAGAAATATCCGGACCTGAACATCATCAGTTCAGAATCTTTTGGCGGCAAAATAGACTTTGATAAACTGAATCCGGTGATGCAGATGCTGATGAAGCGGGTGCTGGAAAAAACCGGAATCCCCGCACAGGGCAGTGTGGATACGCGCGATTGGAACTTTATCTCCGGTTGGGCTCACGAATTGAAGGAAAAACTGCTGGCTGTTTGACTGAAAATCCCGGTTTGACAGCGGTCCATCCTTTCTCTCATTCATTCCTCCATAGTAGGCAAATAGGTCGATGCCTTGGGCATCAAATAGCCCAAGGCGTTGCTGTTAAGGCCGGGGACAATTCTTTCCCACGCCTGTTCCAGCGAGTCCACAGGGATCATACCGGTCTTGACCACCAGACCGGGGTCAAGCGCTGAGAATAGAAACACCGAAGCCTTTTCGGCTTTCATTCGAATGGACAACGCGGTCTGCCCGTTGATCTGATATTCGTCCAGCAACCGCTTGCCCATGGCCGCGCTGTCGCCTGCGTCGAAAAAGGGCATGCAGGTCGAAGAGCCGACGCCCTCGCGGCACTCGGCCAGCAGAACGATCGAACCGCTTTCCCGCACCGCCTGAAAGGCATGATGCAGCGATTTGTGCGCCTGGATCAAGTTGACGTCGCCGGGAAAACCGCCGGCGCTCGCCACCACCACATCCGCCTTGCGTTTGATCGGAATAGAGTAAACAGCCTGAACGCAAGCGCACGCCCGGCGATGCACTTCCAGCAGCGGCCCTGCTTCGCAAAAGACAAATTCCTGCCGGCGGTTCAACACCACCTGCAGGGAGAGTGTATTGGGCAACAGTTTGGCCACCTCAGCCAAATCGGCGAAAACCGGATTGCCGTCCAGCACCCCCTCGCGGCATCCGTTGTGCATCGCAGCGGTGAGTTCATCCACCGTCCGACGATGATTGATGCGTACGCTCTCATAGCCCGCCACGCCGGGCATCAGCATTTTCGGGCCGCCGCCAAAACCAGCGAAATAATGAAATAAAACGCCGCCGATGGTGAGGATAAAGTCCGCGCGTCTGACCTTCTCATTCAAATAGACCGGTGTGCCATTGCTGGTCATGCCCCAATAGTCGAGCGCAGCCGAATTGCGACTGTCATGCTGCTGCACCGCGTACGCATCGCACAGGTCGGCTCCTATCAACTCACGGATGGTCGATTCCGGCTGCAGCACATGGCTTCCATTGGCGATCAAAATGTCTATCTGCGGCTGAAACCGTTGCTCTAAGGCGGGCAATAGCGCACGCAGAATATCGTTCACCCGGCAGCGACGGGTATGGTCCGGAACGATCAGAAGCAGCCGACTTCTCTTCGGCAGCCGCCGGGCGGCCAGCTGTCTCACCAGATCATCCACGGCCGCAGAAAGCGATACAACCGGCCGGTCATCGGCAGGACTATGGTCCAGCATCTGCCACTCCACTCCGGACGGCAGCGGGAATTCTATCTGGGAATCCCCATAAGCAAGGTGCATAAGCATGGCCCTTCAGGCTCAGGAAAGCAGATCCAGGACCTCCTTTCCATGTTCTTCGGCTTTCACTTTGTGGAACACCTGTTCCAGTTTGCCGTTCTTGCCTATTATAAAAGTTTTTCGGATCATTCCAAAATATTTTTTTCCATACATGCTCTTCTCGCCCCAGGCGCCGTAGGCCTCTGCAACTTTATGATCCACATCCGACAGCAGGGGAAAATTGAGATTGTATTTCTTGATGAACTTTTCATGCGATTCCAGGCTGTCGGCGCTGACGCCGAGCACCATGGTGTCCTTGGCCGCGAGCTTGGCCGAGTAATCGCGAAAAGAACAGGCCTCTTTGGTGCAACCGGAGGTGTTGTCTTTGGGGTAAAAATAAAGCACCACCCGTTTTTTGCCGGCAAAGTCTTTCAGGGAGATTGTACCCCCTGAACTGGACGGCAACGTAAAGGCCGGCGCCTTGTCGCCTGGCTGTAAATTTACCATACTTTCCTCCTTCGCATGGATGACGGTTTTGGGTGCGGCTCATTTCGCCTTTCTGCAATCTGGTCCCTGCCTTGATTATAAAGGGGACACCGGCGAAAGCTTCAAACCCATCCATTTAACACGCTGAACCATGGTGAAATTCCCCGCCTTCGGCGACAAGATTTTGAATTTGATTTCTTGCAGGGAAACATGTATATTCAGCCATCGGTTCGAGATATCTCCGCCAGGTCATGCTGAAAGCCGCTTTCCCTGCACCTCCCTTTCGTTGATCTGCGGTTTACTCTAACAAAAGGAGCAATCCATGTCCACCAAAATCGTTGTGGCCCTTCTCATGCTGCTGTCTGTCTGCGCCGGCGCGGTCGCGCAGACCCCTGATCCGATACAGCCCTGGCTGGGGCGCTGGGCTCTTTTTCTGCCCGGCGGCGCCGGCTGGCTCGAAGTACGACAGGAACAAGGCTATCTAGACGCCGATATCCTCTGGTACGGCGGCAGCGTCGTTCCGGTCGACTATGTGGCGCTTAACGATGAAACCCTGCTGATCAGCCGCACGCGCAAAATTGTGCGCAGCAAGGATGCCGACGGCAAGCCGTTGCGCACCCAGATCAACACAGAATGGCTGGAATGCACCCTGCACAACGATATGCTCGCCGGAACCCTGCACCGCAGCCAGGACGACGGCCGGGGCATCATAAAAACCAGATTCACCGGCAAAAAGATACCCCCTCTGCCTCCGGCGCCGGATTTAAGCAAAATCAAATATGCCAAACCGATCACCCTGTTTAACGGCAAAGACCTGACCGGCTGGACGTTGACCAATCCGGAGAGCGTAAACGGCTTCAAGGTGGAAAACGGCGCGCTGGTCAATGATCCGGTCCAGCCCGAAGGCCGGCCTCATCTCCACTACGGCAATCTGCGAACCACAGCTCTTTTTGAAGATTTTAAATTGAAACTGCAGGTGAATATTCCCAAGGGCAACAACAGCGGCGTTTATTTGCGCGGCATCTATGAAGTGCAGATCTATGACAGCTATGGTCTGCCCCTGGATTCGCACAATATGGGCGCCATTTACAGCCGCATCACCCCCTCGGTGGCGGCGGAAAAACCGGCCGGCGAATGGCAGGATCTGGAGATGATCCTCTGTGATCGCCATGTAACCGTGATTTTAAACGAGAAAACCATTATCGACAATCAACCGCTGCAAGGCTGTACCGGCGGCGCGCTCACAGCGGATGAATTTGTTCCAGGACCCATCTACCTTCAGGGCGACCACGGCCGGGTTCTGTATCGCAACATCGTGCTGTGGCCCATTGTCAAATAATCAAACAGGACTGAGGTTGTGTCCTTTTGCATCACAAAAGCAACAGGTCGCCCGTGAAACGCCATACCGCATTCCTGCATGAGCATCCGCGCAGCCGACGCCCTTCACGGCGGATGGCTCTCTGTATTCTGCTTTCACTGCCGTTGATCACCATGGCCGAGAGCACAATCATCCGCCATGCTCCGGATCGTTTTGAAATTCGTCTGCACAGCGCCGGCAGAGATTCCCTTCGCCTGTTGCAGGTGACCGATCTTCATCTGGGCCACACGGAACGGTTGCTGAAGGATGTGAGCACTTTCCGCCGCCTTCAAGCGCTGGTGGAGCAGCAAGCGCCGGATGCCGTGGTCATAACCGGCGACTGTTTCACCGGCGATTCTTCGCTCAACCGAATGGCCCTGGCCTATGTGCCTCACATCTTTGATCAGTGGCAGCGCCCCTGGGTGCTGGTATTCGGCAATCACGACCCCGAGGGCGGCAGAAGCCGGGACAGCCTGTATGCCGCTGTCCTGCGCAGCCGCTGGGGCGTCCTCGGCCGCCATCAGTCGGCTGATGGCCGATATGCCTACGACTATCAGGTGCTCTTTACCGAAACCTTCCGGCCCGTCCCTCTGTGGGAGGTCTATGCCTTTGACAGCGGCTCTGGACCCGGCAGCAAAAAGATCAGCGCCGCCAGTTTGTCCTGGTTTCAAAGACGGTCGAATGAATCCAGAATCCTCTCTGGAAGAATCGTTCCGGCTCTGGCTGTCTTTCACATTCCGCTCAAGCAATACCATGAACTGGCCGAAGGGGACCTCTCGGCCATTCGGGGCGAAAAAAAAGAGCCGGTCTGTTTCGAAGAGGACGATGGCCTGGTCTTGGAGATTTTTGCCGGCCAGGGCAATATCCGCGCCTGTTTCTGCGGCCATGATCATTACAACAATTACTACGGCCGGCATTGCAGCGGCATTCTGCTGGCCTATGGTTATATCAGCGGCGAAAGTACAAAATGGGCCTGGCCCACCGGCGGCCGCCTCATCGCCCTGTCCCTGAAAGGCGATGGGGTGCAACTGTACACCGTTCTCCCTCACTGATCAACGCGCAGGAGGAAAAAAATGAAATACCGCAAGGCCGTTTTATGTTTATTATTGCTGACGCTCCTGGCGCTGATGACCTCCTGTGCGCCCGGCAGCGGCGCCAGCAGTACCGCAAAGCCCGCCGGCTTTCTGCTCGGCATCTGGCACGGCTGGATCGCCCCCATTTCTTTGATTTGGGGATTGTTCAACTCGGGGATTCGAGTGTATGAACCGATCAATACCGGCTGGTGGTATGACTTTGGCTTCTATATCGCCCTGGTGGGCGGATTCGGCGGTCTTTCTCTGGTGCGGAGAAAAAAATGACAACCATCGAGGCGCTGCCCGGCAGGACCTCCCCTGCTTGCGGCCTTTGCCTCCTATTTTTTTTGAGAGCAGCCGGTGAAACAACCACGTACAGTAGAGAAAATCTTTACAGGACAGATCTCCATAGACGGCGCCGGCGTAAGGCTGCAGCGCTTGTTCGGCTATCATGAAGCATCGCTCTTTGATCCGTTTCTGTTGCTCGACTATTTCGGTTCAGACCGGCCTGAGGACTATCGCAACGGTTTTCCCTGGCATCCCCATCGCGGCATCGAAACCATCACCTATATGATCGAAGGCTCTTGCGAGCATGGCGACAGCCTCGGCAACAAGGGCCTCATCGGCACAGGCGATGTCCAGTGGATGACCGCGGGAAGCGGCATCATCCACCAGGAGATGCCGCAGGGGGATGAAAAGGGCCGTATGTTTGGGTTTCAACTATGGGCGAATCTGCCCAGCACGCACAAGATGATGGCCCCCAGGTATCGCGACATCAAAGACAACGCTATTCCGCGCGTACGCGAAGCGAACGGCATCGAGATCCGGATTATCTGCGGCACAGTGAACGGCGTCCACGGTCCGGCAGAGGATGTCGTGATCGATCCCGAATATCTGGATGTATACCTGCCGGCACAGACTGCTTTCAGCCGCCCGGTGCCGGCCGGTCATACCGCTTTTATCACTGTTTTCAAAGGCGGACTGCGCGTGGCGGATACGAGCGTGAGTCCGGGGGCAGTGGCCTTGCTGAAACAGGGTGATGTTCTCCATGTTCAGGCGCTGGCAAAACCGGCACGCTTTCTGTTGGTGTCCGGCAAACCGCTCAAAGAGCCCATCGCCTGGCGCGGGCCCATTGTCATGAACACTCAGGAGGAACTGGCGGCCGCCTTTCAGGCCTATAACAACGGCACGTTCATTCAAAAAGCCTAAAGAAGGGTCAGTCTGGTCGGCAGACCGATCTGTGGAACAGCAGGGCGACCGTTACGCCGAGCACATTCATCTTCTCTCTATAAACAGGATTAGCCGCGAATGGGCATTTTTCTCTGGATTGGATTTCTCCTTTTCATCTTTGCAATGCTCGCGCTGGATTTAGGCGTGTTCCATCGTAAATCGCACGTCGTCAGCATGAGAGAAGCGCTGACCTGGAGCGCGGTGTGGATTGCGCTGGGCCTCTCGTTTTCGCTCTTGATCTATTTCGGCTATGAGCGGCACTGGCTGGGTTTGGGCACAGCGATCGATGTCGCCGACAACGTGTTCAACGACGGACGGACAGCGGCTTTCAAGTATCTGACCGGCTATGTGGTGGAAAAGTCCCTCAGCGTCGATAATATTTTTGTCATCGCCATGATTTTCAGCTTTTTCGCAGTCCCTGCCATTTATCAGCACCGCGTTCTCTTCTGGGGCGTGCTTGGAGCGCTGGTGCTCCGCGGTCTGATGATCGGCATCGGCGCCGCGCTCATATCCCGCTTTCACTGGATCCTCTATCTGTTCGGTTTCTTTTTGATCGTCACCGCCATCAAGATGCTCTTTCTTAAAGGCCAGGAGATGGATCCCGAGCGCAATATTCTCCTCAAGTGGACGCGTAAACTGATCCCCGTGACGAGCCGTTATCACGGTGAACACTTTATCGTAACCGCGGGCAGCGCAGCCTCTTTGAAAAACGCCACCCCGGACAGCCCGGCGGCAACGGACCCGATTGTGCAAGAGGCCGCCCACGGCACAAAACTGCTCACGCCTTTGGCGCTCGCCCTGATCATGGTGGAGGCGACGGATCTCATCTTTGCGGTGGATTCCATACCGGCTATCTTTGCCATCACCGCCGATCCCTTTCTGGTTTTTACCAGCAATGTCTTTGCCATTCTCGGTCTGCGCTCGCTCTATTTCGCGTTGTCGGGAATGATAAATTCCTTTACATATCTCAAACCGGCGCTTGCCCTGGTTCTGCTGGTCGTCGGCATCAAGATGTTGACCGTGCACTGGCTCAAAGCCCTGCTGGGCGAGTATTTCAACCTCTATCTGCTGGCGGTAATCTTTCTGATTTTAGCGGCCGGCGTCGTGGCCTCGCTGCTGCATAAAGACGGAAACAGCTCACACCGTGCACTGTCAAAGGAGCATTAAGCCCTGTGAACGCCTTTCTAGTCCGTGAAACGCCTATGCGAACGATGATCCATGCGACGCTAGGGCTGCTGTTGCTGGTTTTCAACGGCGCCCAGCCACAGGAGAAAAAAATGAAGTTGAACCCACTCTCCCCTGAAGAAAAACAGGTGCTGTTGAACAAAGGCACCGAAGCGCCCTTTAGCGGAAAATATGTTCATCATAAGGAAAACGGCGTTTACGTCTGCAAGCAGTGCGACGCGCCGCTGTATCGCTCCTCCGATAAATTCGATTCACACTGTGGATGGCCCAGCTTTGACGATGCCCTGCCCGGCGCTGTGCGGCGACAGCCTGATGCGGACGGCCGGCGGGTGGAAATCCTCTGCGCAACCTGCGGCGGCCATCTCGGCCACGTGTTCACCGGCGAAGGATTTACAGCCAAAAACGTGCGCCACTGCGTCAATTCCATTTCCCTTCAATTTATTCCAGCAGAGACCATGAAACCACAAAAAGCGTATTTTGCCGGGGGCTGTTTCTGGGGGACCGAGCACTATTTCAAACAAGCCAAAGGCGTGCTCTCCACCACCGTTGGCTATATGGGTGGGCATACGAAAAACCCCACCTACAAACAGGTCTGCTACGAAAACACCGGCCATGCAGAGACCGTGGAGGTCGCCTTTGATCCTGCGCTCACCACTTTTGAAGCGATCGCCAAACTGTTCTTTGAGATCCATGATCCCACCCAGGCCGACGGTCAGGGCCCGGATATCGGCGATCAATACCGGTCGGTCGTTTTTTATACGGATGACGAACAAAAAGAAACTGCGGAGCGTTTGGTCAGCCTGCTGAAGAAAAAAGGACTGAAGGTAGTCACCCAGATCGCGCCGGCGGAGACCTTTTGGCCCGGCGAAGAGTATCACCAGGACTATTACGAAAAAACCGGCAAAACGCCGTACTGTCACTTTCATACCAAACGTTTCTGATCATGGAAAATAATCTCATCGCTGCAAAGTTTTGGACACCCTGTTAGAACACGCCGCCCTGCAGCCGGGCTTTTGGACCATTACCGCCATCGTCCTCATCACCCTGGTGGGCGTCGCGGTGGGCAGCCTGCCGCGATTGCACATGAACCGCGCCACCATCGCGCTGGTAGGCGCCACCGCTCTGGTTCTGGTCGGCGCCATCACCTTTTCTCAAGCCTATTCCAGCCTGGACCTGGACACCCTGGTTCTTCTTTTTGCCATGATGGTCATCAACGTCAACCTCAGCCTGGCCGGCTTCTTTCGCCTGATCGGTTACAAAGTCATTCATTGGGCCCGATCGCCGAAACAATTGCTGGCGCTGATCATGATCAGCGCCGGCGTGCTCTCCGCCCTGTTCCTCAACGACACCATTGTACTCATGTTCACACCGCTGGTGCTGGAGATGACACTGGCGCTGGAACGGAATCCGCTTCCCTATTTGATGGGCTTGGCGACTGCGGCCAACATCGGCTCCACCGCCACCATCACCGGCAATCCGCAGAACATGATCATCGGCGTCGCCTCGGACATCTCGTACACCGCGTTCTGCCGCTATCTGGCGCCGGTAGCGGTTGGGGGCTTGCTGCTGGCCTGGCTGCTGCTCCTGCTTGTTTATCGCCGAGAATTTTTTTCCAGCCGCTTTGCGCAAACGCCGCTGGAGACGCCGCATTACCATCGACCCTTGCTGATCAAAGGATGCGTTGCAGTGACCCTGATGTTGATCGGGTTTTTCACCCATCTGCCGATTCCACTCTCCGCTTTGCTGGCCGCCTCGTTGCTGCTGATCACCCGCAGGACCAAACCGGAGCGGGTGTTCAGGGAAGTCGATTGGTCGCTGCTGGTTTTTTTCGCCGGCCTGTTTGTCGTCACCGGCGCTATCGAAAAGTCCGGACTCAGCGGCCGGCTGTTTGCGGTGCTCAGCCCCATCGCCCAGCGCGGTATGGCGTACTTTAGCGCCGTGAGCACCCTGCTCAGCAACCTGGTGTCCAACGTACCCGCGGTTTTACTGTTCCGGCCGCTGGTGCCGCATCTGGCGGATCCACATCAGGCGTGGTTGAACCTGGCCATGTCCTCCACCCTGGCGGGCAATCTCACCCTGCTGGGCTCCATGGCCAACCTCATTGTGGCGGAGAGCGCGGCGAGAAAAAACGTTCGCCTGACCTTTGCCGAATACCTTAAATCCGGTCCGCTTATCACCCTGGTCACTCTGATCTGGGGCGTTCTGTGGTTGAATCTGATGCTTTAATCCTTCATGATCCTATGTTAAAAGGAGAGTCTCACATGATTGCGTCTCATCGCATCACCTTGCTGGGCGCAGGCTTTATCGGCGCCTTTTACACACACACGCTGCATAAATACCGCAGCCGCGAACGCGTACAAACGGTCTATTCGCGCAGCACGGAACGCGCGGCCGGTCTGGCGGCGGAATGGGGCATCGCCAAACATACGACCGATATGAAAGCGGCGATCGAGGATCCGGAAACCGATACGGTGATCATCGGGCTGCCCAACCACCTTCACTTGCAGGCGGCGACTATGGCCGCAGCGGCCGGTAAAGCGGTGCTGTGCACCAAACCGCTCGGCCGCAACGCCGAGGAGGCCCAACGCATGCTCGAGGCTGTGGAAAAAGCGGGCGTGTTCCACGCCTATCTCGAAGATCTGGTCTATACGCCCAAAACGCTCAAATCGCTGGACGCGGTGCACAAAGGAGCGTTGGGCAAGGTGCTGTGGGTGCGTTCACGCGAAACCCATCCCGGGCCGCACAGCGCCTGGTTCTGGGACCGGGAGATGGCCGGCGGCGGTGCGCTCATCGACATGGGCTGCCACTGCACGGAGATCATTCGCAGTTTTATCGGCAAAGAGGTCAAACCCGTGGAAGTCATTTGCTGGGCCGACACGCTCATGCATCAGATCGACGCCGAGGACCACGCCATCGCCCTGGTGCGTTTTGCCAACCATTCCATCGGCCAGATCGAAGTGAGCTGGGCATTCCGCGGCGGCATGGATCTGCGCGATGAGGTGGCGGGCAGCGAAGGCACCATCTGGCTGGACCATTTCCTGCGCACCGGATTTCAATATTACACCAACGTGGGCGCCGGCGGCTATGTGGCGGAAAAAGCCGAGAGCGACAAGGGCTGGCTGTTTCCTGTGGGCGACGAGGCCAATGAGCTGGGCTACACCCATATGTTTATCGACGCCTTTGATGCCATGGATCAGGGCAAAAAGCCCGTGGAGGATTTCTATGACGGCTATGTGGTCAACGCCATCATCGACGCCTGCTACCGTTCGGCCAAAAGCCGAATCTGGGAACCAGTGCAGCTGAGCGATTGGCGTGGAAACAGCGACACGACGCCTTCCGCTCTGCCTCGTTCCGCTGATGCGGCGGCTGATGAACTCGTCAAACAAGAGGTTATGCCGGACGGCCGACTGAAAAAAATTTTCCGCAACCGAAAAAGCGGACAAATCCGTGAACAGATCGATTGATCTCCAGGAGCTGCAATGAAAAAAAGAATCTTTGCTCTCTGCCTGCTGCTGATCCCCTTCAGCGGCTTTGGCCAAAGCAGACTTGATAAGGATGGAACGCTGGTGGTAAACGACCAGCGCCGTTTCATTCTCGGCACTTATCATAATCCCGGCGAGCTCAGCGGCCTGCTTGAACTGGCGCAGAACGGAATCAATCTGGTCCGCTGCGGCGCTGATGCGATGTCTCTGGATCAGGCCAGAACCGCCGGCCTGTTCGCCTGGGTCAACACCGGCGCGAACCTGGACCTGAGCGAAAACCCGGCTGAACGGAAACAAAACCTTTTAGCCATGGCGGCCGCGTTAAAAGATCATCCGGCGCTGGTCGTGTGGGAGGCGCCGGACGAAGCGCTGTGGAACCTCTACTATCCGAATCTGGAAAAACAGCTGCATCGTTCCGATCTTACCGAAGCCCGGTTGGACAGCCTGTTGAAGGATCTTGAACAGAACAGCCGGCGATTGGCAGACGGTTTTCAAAAGGGACTGGCGGTGTTGCGACAAGGGAATCCCCACCGGCCGGTATGGTTCAACCATGCGCCGCGTAATTCCATTGAACAACTGAAGCCTTTTTCCAGCTTGGCGGATATAATCGGCTGCGACATCTATCCGGTGCGCGTGGGTCACAACGGACACAGCGATCTGATCGACAAGGACCTTTCCTGCGTCGGCGCCTACACCGACCGCATGCAAGCCTCTGGACCGAATAAACCGGTGTGGATGGTGCTGCAGGCGTTCTCATGGGAGCAGCTGACCTCGAAAAAGCCGGAGGAGATGGATCCGCAGGGATTCCCCTCGTTTAACGAATCGCGTTTTATGGCCTATGAGGCGATTCTGCACGGCGCCCGCGGCTTGCTGTGGTGGGGTTCAACGCTCAGTTCCACCAAGGCTGCCTTTTGCAAGGCGATCCTGGCCGTCACCTCAGAGCTCGCCGAATTGGAGCCTTATCTGGTGGCTCCCGAGTTGAAAAAACAGTTGACCGTAGAGCCGCTGACGTTCGCCGCTTCTGAACCGTCGCGAGTGGCCTACTCGTTCCGTCGCCATCAAAACGACTATCTGCTCATCTTATCAACAGAGGACAACGGACAATGGGTCCGGGTCGACGGACTGCAGCGGCTGAACGGCCGCGCATTTTATGATGTTGCCGGCGGCCGCCGTCATATGGTGCAGCAGGGCCGATTGCTCTTGTCTCCTCAAAGCAGGCTTTCGGTTCTGTGCACAGACAGGCAATGGGAATTGGTGCAACCCAACCCATTTCCAGCCGCCTGGGACCGATTCAGCCGCCATCCGCTCAAGGAGATCGAAGACAACCGTCGCTAGCCGCCACGGGCGAGACGGATTCCGGCTGGTCGCTGATGCCGTGCTGGTTCGCCCGCATTGTAAAGTAGATCATCAACCGAGAACTGCCATGCAAAAAATCGTCGAATGCGTTCCCAATTTCAGTGAAGGTCGGGATCAGACAAAAATCGAACAGATTGCCGCAGCGATCCGCTCCGTGGACGGCGTACAGCTGCTGGACATCGATCCGGGCAAGGACACGAACCGAACGGTGATGACCTTGGTCGGCGATCCGCAGGGCATTATGGAAGCGGCGTTTCAGGCGATCGCCAAGGCCGCCGAACTCATCGATATGAGCACACATCGAGGGGCGCACCCGCGGTTGGGCGCCACCGATGTGTGCCCGTTCATTCCGGTTTCCGGAATCACCATGGACGAATGCAGTGAGCTGGCAAGACGGCTGGGCAAGCGGGTTGGAGAAGAGCTCGACATTCCGGTTTATTTGTACGAAAAAGCTGCGGTCAGGCCGGAACGAAGCAATCTCGCCGACATTCGCAGCGGTGAATATGAAGGCCTTGCACAAAAACTGCGCCATCCGGAATGGCAGCCGGATTTCGGTCCAGCGCGATTCAATCCTAAATCCGGCGCCGTTGTGATCGGCAGCCGGGAATTTCTCATCGCCTATAACGTCAATCTCAACACCCGCGATATGCGCATCGCAAACGAGATCGCCGGTCTGATCCGCGAGTCCGGCCGTCCGCAAAAAGACGATGAGGGTCGTATCCTGCGCGATGCGGACGGTGAGGCTCTGCGCATTCCCGGTATCTTTAAGGCCTGCAAGGCGGTGGGCTGGTATCTGGAGCAGTTTGGCCGCGCTCAAATATCCATCAATCTCACCGATTACCATCAAACGCCGCCTCATTTGGTGTTCGACGCATGCTGCCGTTTGGCCGAAGAGCGCGGTGTACGCGTCACCGGCAGCGAACTGGTGGGCCTGATCCCACTTCAGGCGATGCTCGAAGCGGGCCGTTACTACCTGCATAAGCAGAAAAAGAGCGCCGGCGTGACTGAAGCCGAACTGGTCCACATGGCTGTGCTTTCATTGGGGCTCGCCGATCTCGGGCCGTTTGATCCAGCGCAAAAAATCATCGACTACCGGCTTTCCGGCAAGGGGCCGCTGATCTCCATGAAACTGGATGGATTTATCGATCTCCTCTCCTCCGAGGCTCCGGCGCCCGGCGGCGGCAGCGTGGCGGCGCTGTGCGGCGCTCTGAGCTGTGCGCTTTCCAGCATGGTAGCAGCCCTGACCTATGGCAAAAAAGGGTATGAATCGGTCTATGTAGAAATGGACGCCGTTGGCGTTCAGGCGCAACGACTCAAGGATGAATTCAGTCAGGATATCGATCGCGATACCGAGGCTTTCAACCAAGTCATGGCAGCCTGGCGTTTACCCAAAAAAACCGTCGAGGAGATCACGGCACGAAAGCAGGCGATCGAAGAGGCGACCCGAATGGCCACGCTGGTTCCGTTGACCGTGCTGCAGCGATGCAGGCAGGCGGTTGATCTGGCCGCTGCAGTGGCTAAATCAGGCAATAAAAATTCACTGAGCGATGCGGCAGTGGCCGCGGCCACGGTGCGCGCCGCAGCCGAAGGCGCGTTTGTCAATGTTTGCATCAACCTGCCTGGCATCGCAGATGAGGTATTTAAAAACGATATACGGCAACAGGCGCAGAAAATAAAAGAGGAGACCGTGGCGCTGAGTCAGGCCCTTTTACAGGAAATCGAACAACAACTGGAAGGGTAGGGCGGCCTATGCTAAAAGAAGGGATATAACAGGGGAGGCGCCATGAGAAGTCGAGTTGTTCGTCGCTGGATCCTTCGGCGCTGCTGTGATTATGCAAACAGATTCAGCCATGCATGGTTTTGCGTTTTAGAATGACAACCTCAAGGAATAATCGTTCAAAGCGCCCGCCCCCTTTCCCTAATCAACCGCGGCGATTATAGCAGTTCACTGATTCAAAACGCCGAAACCGCTATCGTTTTATCACATGAAAATGGGACTGCTTTTCTGTTGGGCCGGAGAAACTGACCTGTCCAGTTGCGTCGCTCTTCAGCTTCGCCCATTCTTTGCCATTGTGCCAAACCGCATAAACCGCGTTGGGCGACAGCGTTTTCACCGTATACCTCCGCGACGACGCCGCTTTGACGGAGCTATCCCTCCAGGCCATCCGCTGGCCTGCCTGCCATTCCACGATATCGACTTGATGCTTCTGATCGAGCCCTGAGATTTGCAAAGAAAAATCGCTTTCAGCGCCGTGATAATACCGCATTTCACGTTCTCCCCAACCGGCGGCAAAAGGCCATCGGCAGCAAATCGATTTTCCTCCACAGCGTACACGATACTCTTTGACACGCAGGTCAATGTCATAGCGCCGGCCCGCCAGCCGGTAGATCAGCTGCGTTCCGTCCAACTGGGCCGGCAAATGCGGCGCCAAATAGAGTCGGTTGTATTTCGGCTGAACCCCATAGATATCCCGATACAACCCCACAAGAGTCATCGCGTTGTTTGCCAGAATATCGTCTCCTGCTCCTGTTTGGTCCGTACGTACATAACGTTGAAACGCCAGTCCGTCACGACGGTATTGCGCGAGCAGCGTTTCAACATAGCGCAGAGCAATGGTTGGATCCACTGCCGCGTAAGAGGCCACGCCTACTTGTCCCCAGCCTAAAAAGATATCGCCGTTTTCATAATTTGGAAACGGGAACTGCCAATCCAATCCTTCGCCTTTTTCATACGAATCGAGACAGAGGGGCCAGGCGAACAGCTTTTCCTTTTGCATTTGCTTTTCAATGCGATCGAGGATTTTCCGTTGCCGATCAGGGTCCTCGCAAAGGCCATAGGCGATGGCCATGAAATTCACCGGCGTCACCAGATTCCGGCCGTGAATGGAATCATCCCGGTCCCGCCAATGGATGTAGCAGTGGCGCTCCTCATCCCACAGTCCGCCCTCCGTGATGCTCTGATTAAAACGGCGCTTCAATCCTGCTGCAAAAGCGCGATAGCGTTCCGCCGCGGCAGGATCCTCCAACAGCTCTTCGGCATCAGCCCAGAGCGTCAGCGCGCGGTACATCAGAGCATTGACAAAGCTGTTTTCATAAGAGGCCCAGATGATATCGATCCAATCCGATCCCCGGGCTTGCGCATGGTCATCGGTCATCATCTCTACGAGGTGATCTCCATCCTGGTCACGGTCCAGGAGGAATTGCAAAACCTGCTCGCAGGAGCGCTTGAAAGGTCGCAACCAATCCAAATCACCGCAAAGATCGAACAACTCGACGACATTGATGACGAAATCCGGATTGGAATCCAGCAGATAACCCCATTGGGCTTCGTAAAAGCCCAAACTGTCGCAGGTTCCGGGGATGGCGTCTTCGCAGGTGTAAGCCCAGCGCGATTTCACCCTGCCGTTCCGCTCGATGGCGTGATCCCGATAATAGCAGAGCGTCTGTTGATAGGCTTTGACATAATCATCGTCAGCGATGGCGGAGGCCAGCAAAGCGATCCACTGCTCATGTAAAACCGCCGGGCCGTAGGGCGTGCGCCAACTGTTGCTGCCATGCAGGTGGGTATCGATTACCCCGATGCGCGCTACGGTGTTGAGCAGGCTGGTGATGGCCTCCTGATCCAGGCCAACCAGGCTGCCGCGGCCATAGGCGGCCTGATAATCCAGCACGGACAAGGTGAACCGGGCAGTCATCGTCCCCGGCCAGGCCAGGATGTCGGACCAGACATCCTGGCGGTCGGTTAAAAAACGGCGACGACGGCTGTCCGCATCATATCGGCACTGGGCCTCCTGTTCACTGACGGTAAAGGCGCAAATCAACGATCCGTCCGTTTGCCGACTGAGGCGCAGGGCTGTCGGGTAGGCCGAATCGCCCTGAATACGCAAACCGATGTTGCGTTGCTGATTCCATAAGGTCATTTTATCGACATGGACGCCATAGGTGGCTTGCGGAGTATCAAACAGTTTGAACCAGGCCACGCCGCCGTTGCCGAGCAGAGCGCCGTCCCAATCGCTCATACGATTGAAATGGAACTGCGGCATACTCGCATCACCGAACCGTTCATGGTCTGTGAAAGTGCGGCTGATCTCCAAGATCACGCGCCCGGATTCTTGTCGCAGTCGCCAGGTCTCCATCGCCGGACCCAGACGAAACGGACCAATCTGCACTCGCCGGTTTTCTACGCGGACCGCCGGGCTTGCATCGAGCGAACCGCTGTCCCATCGCTTCCCGTCCTGCTGCAATCGCGTGGTGACGCCGCTTTCGGCCAACAAGGAATGCTTGTTCATCGCCAGTTGGGTGATGGCACAGCCGCGCTCGTAGGATAAGACGAGGGTCATAGAATCCGTTTTGACCGTGATCCGCTTTTTCGCGGGATGGTGGATCAAGTCTGGAGAGGGATTTGCCAGGCCTATTGCAATCCAGGTCAACGTTAAGACAATCACCGAGCACAAATAGTTCTTCATACGCACCACAGATTCATGGTTAAAGAAGGCTTTCACGCCGCATCGTCATAGATCTCCATTGCCGACGCATTCAACGCCAAGCCCGTGCCGCCTGCAGTCTGCCAAGGTCAGCCGCAGCGCTTCTCGTCGCCCTATTGTTTTACCCGCCATCGCGTTCCCATCAGACAGGTCTTTTCGCCTGCCTGGTCCGGCTGATAGTACACGGTGAGGATCGAACCGTCCGGCAACTCGACAGACGCCGGATAGCCGAGATCGCCGTTGAAATTGCCCGCCAGCTTGATCTCATTGGCCACATCCCAGGTGCGGCCTTGATCATCGCTCAAACACGCATATTCGCCGAAAGCCGCTATCCTTCGACCATAGACCGTGAGCAGCTTGCCGCTTCTAAGCCGAATCAGATGCGGTGGATACCCTTGAATGGGCGTAGGCTTCATCCGCGTCCAGGTCCGGCCGCCGTCGCTGCTCTCAGCCTGGCGCAGCAAGGATTGGGAATCATCGCGCTTGGTCGTGCCCGGCGCCGGCTTGGCATGAAAACGAAACTGCGCCACAATGCGTCCATCGTTGGTTTCCACCGCGAACGGCTCATGAAATTGTTCGATCTCATCAGGCGGGGTGGGCTCGATGTTGGTCAGAAACTGCCAGGAGCGGCCGCCGTCGCGCGATTCTTCCACCGTAACGGCGTGCTGGGTGTTTTTCCACACCGCCGAATTATTATCGCCGCCGTGGTGGCGGCCGACAAACAACAATCTGCCATCCTTGAGTAAAACCGGTCCATGATTTGCGGAACCCCGGGTGCGGACCGGCTTTTCCCAGGTAAGGCCGCCATCTGTAGAGCGCGCCGTGAAATAGCCCAACCACTCCTCTTTGACCGACGGACTGATCTTTTCATCGTGCAGCGCCCAATAGAACTCGGGCGACCCCGGCCGCAGGCTCGATCGATCTTTGATTCTGGCTGCGTAGGCCACAGAGGTGAACCAGGCGACCAGCAGATCCTGGTTTGGCAGTTCGACGATGCCGGCATCGCGGTCGTCCAGCGGTGTGTTGCAGATGGTTCGTTCCGCGCTCCAGGTCTCCCCCCCATCCGTGCTCTTGATCATCTGTACTTTGCCCCAGGGACAGACATGCTCATCCCGGTCGCCGGAAAACACCGCCACCAGCTCGCCGTTCTGCCGCAGACAGATGGACGGCCAGCCGATGTACCGCCCGGGCTGTTTGCACAGCACCTTGGTCCACAGCAGCTCGGCGCGTTTTTGCTGCACCGGTGCGCCATGCATTTCATTTACAGCGGACACGGACGGCCGAACCCAGCCGGCTGCTGCGAGCAACAGAATGACCATTACATTTTTCGATCTTTTCATATGAGCTCCCATGGAATGCATTCACACTCACCTTACATCGATCACTTTGCTGACCGTGCGGCCGAACACCTCAGGAGTGTACATCTCTTCCGCCTTGGTGGGCGGCGCCGTGTAACGGCCTTTGGTGACCGAACGCAAGAGATAGGAATAACTGGTCACGCCGGCCGGCAGATAGTCGGCGAACAGCAACACCCGGTCGTCATGCTTTTCCACATGGGTGAAACCGCTCCACCAATCGGTCTGCTGCTCATCAAACCGCTGCACCGCTGCACTGACGCCGGCCAGATTCACCTGAATAGGTTCCAAGCCGGCCGGCAACGGGTCGTTCAGGACGACAAAATAACGGTCCAAGGGAGTCTCCAGGGTAAGCGTTACCCGGAACACCTGTCCGATCGGATAAGAGCCGTCCTTGAGAAAGGTCGTCTCCACCGGAGTGACGGATTTCAAAACCGCCATGCCCTGATCCATAGGCTCTTTGAACTGAGTGGGGAAATAGCTCAGGCGCAGGCCATAGTACAGCGCACCGTCGCCGTCTTTGTTGATCTCCACATCAAAGGGCTTGGAGCCAAAAGAGGCGAGGGATTCGGTGCGCCTTTCGATATGAGTCGACCGGCCGGCAAAAAGAAACGACAGCGCCTGTCGACCCGCCAGTTTGATCTGCGCCTCGAAGCGCGGTTCTACTTTTTCATACCGCTCAAAATAGCTGGACAGCGCCTGCAGCACGTAAAAATTCTCCTGCGTATTGCTCCAGTGGCCGTCTTTGCGGTTGGTCAACAGCCAGCGCACCACGTTCTCCGCCATCGGCACGTCGGCCCCTGCTTCCAGCAGGGCCTGCAGACACTGGGCGGTGGCGCGTACATTGGTGTGAAAGATCCACACCAGGTCGCCCTCCGGCTCTTCGAAATAGGCGGTGGTCGGTGAAACGCGCAGCCGATTCATCATTTTTTGCACAAGTTCGGTTCTGCGCGTCTCCAGGGGATTGGCCGTCAGGCCCGCGTTACGCGCCGATTTGAGCATGCCGATTCGCAGTCCTACGTTGCCCTTGGGCTGATCCAGCAGCAGTTGAACCGTTCGCAACAGATAGGTCTGGCCGGTCAAGGACAGATCATCGCTGCGGGTGGTCAACTTTTCCACATAGCCCGTATCCGTTCTATCGTTCAACGCCAGCACATAAAGGATAAAACAGTCGGTGGTTTTCCAGCACAGATCATCATAGGGAAAGCTGTTACGGGACACGTCGCCGTTCAGCACCTGACGCAGATAATCCAGGGCGCGATCCAGCATATCGTCATCGATCCGGTATCCGGCTTTTTTCGCCAGCGTCAATCCATAGGCTGCGTAGGCACTGACGAATGGCCATGAACGGCCGTTACCCTGCCAGTAGCTGAATCCGCCGTCCTCGTTCTGAAACTTGACCAGGTCTCTCAAGACAGAGTGGACCATGGCGGCGTAGTCCTGCTCACCGGCGGTGGGAATGGCAAAGGCTTTGACCAGATCCGCTGAGACGATGAGCGGCAGCGCTTTGGACAGCCGTTGCTCCAGACATTCATAGGGATAGGCTAACAGATACTCTACCGCTCCGGAAAACTCGGCCATGGCCGAAGAGGCGGCGGTCATCTCCAGCGTGGTCAGCTCGCTATGCACGTCCGCCGGCGGCTGCAGTTTTTCTTTAACGCTCTGTTCCACCCGCTTATAGACAGCCGTATGCTGAGCGACAGTCGGCGCTTGAACAGTCAACGTTTTCTCCAAACCGTCGGATAGGTCGTCCAGAGTGCAACGGAATCGAAAAACCGCCTGGCCGATCCGATCAGCGACAAACGGAAACAGAACAGCGCGGCTGCCGCCGTTTTCCAGTTCAAATTCGGTTTGATTCACGCCTTTGAGGGTGATGCCGTGCGCCTCCACTTTGATCATGCCCCTGCCTTTACGGCCGGAATAGTTATGCACCACCACGCCGGCCTCGAACTGATCGCCCTTGCGGCAAAAGCGCGGCAATGCCGTTTGCAGCAGCAACGGCAGCTTGACGTTGAACTCATTGCTGGCTCTGCCGAACTTGGCGTCCAACGTTTGGCCCACGGCCATGATTTTAAAACTGGTGAGATTGTCCGGCAGGGTGAAAGTGACCTGCGCTCGGCCGTCTGCGCCGGTCATGAGCGCGGGATTCCAGTAAGCGGCCGACTTCCAATTCCTGCGCAGATCGCTCTCCCGTTCGCCGAACTCGGCGCCGCCGCCCCCGCGCGCCTCACCTTTTTGCCCATAGTTGCGCTGCTCCACCACATGCAGACGTGTTTCTGAAGTCTCCACCGACAGCGGCTGCAGGCTGTAAAAAGAAAGATACGGGTCCGGCAGCTCATAACGAGTCAGGTTCAGAATGCCGCGATCCACCACCGCCAGCGTGACCTCCGCGGCCGCAGGCTGGCCTTTATGATCCCGGACCTCTACACTGACGGTGACCGGTTCGCCGGGGCGATACTCCTCTTGATCCGCCTTTACGGTCATCTGCAGATGTTTGCTGCCGGCATCCACGGTCAGATTGGCATAGCCGATTTTAAATGCCGGACGGCCGATGTCCTCCCCCTCTTGCGAAAAGACAAAACTGCTGCTGCGCCCATGCACCAGAACGACGGAGATGAAAGCATTAGGCAAATAGCTCTCGGTGATCGGAATTTCGATGGTCGGCGTGCTGCCCTGCAGCGACATCGCTTGCTGCCACAATATGCCTTCGCGCTCGAGGGTCACCAGCGCGCGGGCTTTTTCAAAAGGCGATTTGACCATCACCCGCGCCACCTCGCCGGGTTGATAGCGGTTTTTATCCGCCACCAGTTCGATGCGATCGTCATCCTCGCGCTCCCAGGCCACATAACCGCCGCCGGTTGCATAAAACGACACCTCAGATACAGTTTTACGGCCTGCCGGATCTCGGCCTTCGGCACGCAGGAGATAGAACCCCGCCTGTTTGAGCGTAAAGGAAGAGGAGACCGGTTCGCTCTGACCGCTTAAGCGTATGGAATCAACCGGCGTATCCACATAGCGGCTGATCCACTCATAGCGGCCGTCGATGCCCGCCTTGCGCACCGAATGCCACTGCCGTTGTACGATCTTGATTTTAACGTTGCGGCCCGGCAGCGGCTTTCCATCCGGGGACACTGTGATCATTTGAAACGCAAAGGGTTTGTTCGCCTGAGCAAAGGTGGTGGAAGGTTTGAGCCCGATATAAAAATCAGCCGGATGCACGGTGATCAGTGCATTGGCGCCGATGACCTGATTGCCCGGACTTTTGACATCTGCGCTCACCACCAGCTGCTGCGCCTGGTCGATATTCTCGGCTCTTGCCCGCGCAGTCAAATGATACTGGCCGTCCTGGTCGAGCACGCCTTTGCCCTGGCCGAGCTGAAGGCCGGCGTTGTCCGAGTCCTCCATCCAATCGCAAGGGCCAAACGCCCAAGACTCGTGATCCGGCGGCGCGAAACTCATCCGGTTCATGAATATCCGCCAGGCGATCTCCTGATGCGCCATGGCGGCGCCGAACAGATAGGCGCCTTTGACATGGGTCCGGACGCTGTCGCCCAGCACGACGCTTTCCTGTTCCGGAACCATGGTCACAGAAAATTCCGCAGGCCTAAACGCCTCGACGCGGAAAAAACTGTTCATGATAAAACCATAGTTCTCCTCCGTGGCCGACAGGCTTTCTGCCACCACGTCGTAATAGCCGAGCGGCGCAAGCTCGTCAAGCGCCAGATCCATGTTCAGAGAACCGAAAGAGGACACCGCCAGCGTGTCGGCGTGAATGAGCGTACCGCGAGAATCATGGATCTTGAGCCGCACCTGTTTGATGGAGGGCGGCTGCCAATCGCTGAACTTTTTTTCCCGCAACAGGCCTTTGATGTGCACGGTCTCACCGGCGCGGTACAGGTTGCGGTCGGTGAACAGAATGCCCTCTTTTTTGATCGGCTCCGGGTTCCACTCATAGGAGATGTCGAAACGATATGGTTCGATGCCGGTCCCCCAGTCAGAGGAGGCGTAGGCGACATCCAGATCCTTGTACACGATGACCCATTGGCGCGGGGTAGACCAGCGTTCGCGCTGCTTGACTTTCAGCTCCCGCCATCCGGGCGACTCGACCAGCCCCTGCTCATCAGTCAGGCCGCTCCAAAGCTTTTGATTGGCGTCGTCGCGGACCTCCACGCGCGCACCGACCACCGGCGAGGCGTCGGAAAGACGGGTCACCCAAATGACGTTGTTGACGGCAGAGAACTTGGCCGACACGCCCAAGTCGGTAACCTGAAGAAAAATGCGTTTATAGCGTTCCGCCCCTTTAGAGATCCGATCATCGATCTCGGCCAGCACCAGGCCGCTTTTCCTGCCGGCCAGCAGCCAGTCCACTTCCAGAGGACGAATAGTTTTCACGTTAAGCGGATTTTCCATGGTCCAGGTGCGATCCACCATGAATAAATTGGCCGGCAGAGGTGCAGCCAGCGCGTACAGGCTGTCGGGATTGAGCAACAACGGCACCAAGCGATCAGGAGGCACCAGCCCCATGCGCAGGCCGACGCTGTTGACATTGACAAAGTAACAGGGAAAACGACGATCGCCGTTGGCTTCCAACACTCCAGCGCCGGTGTTGAGCGAAACCCGCGGAGGATAAGCGGTGGTGGTGAACGCTCCGGTGACGGGTTTGTCCAACCGATTGCCGAATTCATCGCACAACTCCTGCGAGATCGTGAACGAATAGGCGGTTTCCGGTTGGAATTCCAGCGCCAGAGACGGACTGGAAGTGGGGTGGGTCCGCTCCGTGTAATAGTCGGGGATTTTTACTTGCGGCGTGAACGACAGATGTTCGGCCAGTTCAGAATAAGCGACCGGATTGCTGAAGAAAAACTGAATCCCGCTGTTGGGCTGCATCACCGTAGGTTCTTTGGCATCAGCGCTGGAATAGCGAACGAAGCGCAGCGGCCCAAAAGTGGTAAACGATAACCGGCTGGTCTCTGCCACCCCCAGATCGCCCTCCGCGGCCAGCAGATTCTGCGCCACAGTCAACGTATACGTGCGGCCTTTTTTCAGCGCTGAACGCGGGGTGACTTTGATCACTCGTGTGGAATCATCCCCTAGTTGCCAGTCAAGCTCCTCCTGCGTGGGAAAGCTGAAACCAACAGGTAGAGTGACCGTCCCGTCTAAAAGATAAATATGTCCGGCGATGCGATCGAGATCCATAGCCTGATTAAAGCGCAGAAAAAAGCTCTGATCCAGGCGAACCCGTTTGGCCTCATGGCTGGGCTTGGAACCGAGAAGGCGCGGCAAAGGCGTCTCGATGGTCCAGGTGTAGGCTTCGGCCAGCGATTGGCCGGAGATGGATGTCACGCCGGCTGGGACCGTGAGCACATAGCGCGAGGCCATCTTGAAGGGGACGTCCGGCGTGAAAGCGAGCGTGCGCGTGCCCATCCAGCGATAGATGCCTTTCACCGCGGGCCGAACGATCAAAGGCCCCTCCGTCCTTTCTGTCGGGGCTGCTTGCAGAGCGGTCATGGGTTGGTTAAAAGTGACCGTAATGGTCTGAACGTCAGTGTTGAAAGCCACAGAGCCCTGGGGAGAGACGGAAACGATCCGCAAGGGATCCACGGCGTGGCACAATGTGCAAAAAACAAGGCAGGCAAGAGCATTTATTTTCACAAGTCATCTCCCCAAAAAATGTTCGCAGGTACAATACAAACAGCCCGTGTGCTAAACAAAAGAATCTCGAGCGGAGGCGGCGAGGAGGAGGCGTCCTCGGCTCATGCCCGAACATTCAGCCGATAGACGATCCGCGTCCAGTACAATGAATCCGGTTTATGGACTTTTAGGACGATGGGGAACGCCCGCATGGCCGGAAAAGGCCAACGATATTTTTCTTTCTGTTCGCCCAGCGCACATTCCACATCTCCGCTTGTTATCTGAAGAGAGAAATGGGATTTGTTCGTTGTGATCGATACGGTCCGAGCATCCTGAAGAGTAAATTGCATGTCGGGCCACCAGACAATCGGTTCAACGATCTGAACCGGGCGCGGTCCGTCATGATAGCGAAGATCGACCGTTTTTTCAATCCCTCTTTCATCGAAACGGTGAGACCAACGATAAGCCACACCGCCTGGTAAAAAGTTGTGATCGCACAATTCTCCGGCCGTGCTGACCACCATCTCCTCTTCCGCCTGTAGGGTCATTCTTCCATCGAATTCATATAAATTGGTAAAATAGCCGTTGTGGTTAACGAATTCGATGCGTGGCGTCAAAGGCAGGATTTCATCCATGGGCGGAAAATGCATGGGCTCCGAGCGATGATATTCTGTCTGACTGGAGATCTGGAAAAATCCATGATCCTGCACCCATAGATTGCATAGAGAGCCCCCGGCCGGTCGATGCATATACTTGCTCTGAGAGCGCCTTTGCAGGTCCTGATAATGATAGTTGGCAATAGTGGCCATCATGGTTTTCGTGCGCACCAAACAAACGTCGACGGTCGGAAAATGACGCATCCATCCCGTTTCATCGCTGAACAGTTTAGGCAATGGACCGCTGCCCGGTTCCCCCCACTCAGCCGCCAGGGCAAGATTTTTGGATCGAACAAAGGTTGGGTAGAGGCAAGGCGGCCGCGAAAAAAGCTGCCAATATTGAGGACCATAACCGATAAAACCGTCTTTCATCATGGTGCGCAGATAAAGGAGATTCCGCCACGCGGCCGTTCGACAACGGCCTTCTCTTGCGGCAAATAAGCTGAATAAAATCTGGCATCCATCAGCCGTCTTGCTGCCATAGGTGGTCCATTTATTGGAACGAATCCCCCATGAGCCGTCGATGGCGCCGTTTGGATAGACAAAATAAAGGTGAGTGAGCAGAGAGGCATAGGTCAAACTGTCCACCAGGGAATCCTTTGTCAGGCGGGCGTAAAGCGCCAACCCCCACAGCGACATATCGATTTCATAACCGATATCGGCGCCGTATTTGACGTTGTAGGCTCGATCGCCCTCGGCGTGAATAAAACCCTCTTCATCCATCTTGGCCGCCGTCTGTCTCGCCAACCATCGGGCTTTGGTTTGATATTTTTCTTCAGGAAAAAGACGGTGCATCAAAGCCAGCGTGGCAGCCGAAGTGGCGCAGTAATTAATGCTGGCAAAGTTTGGGCTCATCACATTCGTCAAATAATCCGCAGCCTTATGCATGGCGGCTTTCCAGAGGGCCGCCTCCTGTTGCGTCAGATGCGGTTGTAGAATGGGGAACGCCGACAGCAGCATGAGCAGTTGATCGGTGGTGGTGCCGGTCCACTCCTCCGGTGTTTCCTTCCAGGAGCCGTCGGCTTGCTGTTGCAGGAGCAGCCAATGGCCCAGATTTATCGCAGCGTCCAGATAGGATCGATCGCCTGTCTCGCGATAGGCTACGGCCATGGGAAAAACCGCTTCCGCGGCGCGGGTGTGATAAACGCCGCAGGACGTGCAAAACAGGCCTCCATATTCCTTTTCGTTCTTGTGGACGTTTTGCACAGTCAGCAGGGCGTCGACCAACTGTCGCATGGTGTGCAAGCATTCGGTTTTCAAAGAAACCGTTGCCGTGTTGTTGCACGCCGGAAGGCCAAGAACCAAAACCCAAAACGCTGTTTTCTTCCATGACATACGCGACTCCTCAGAGATCGACCGGATCGGCCTTTTTAATCCATTCGGCCTCGAGACTAAACTCGGAGGACATGTGCATCAGAACAGCAGGCGGCCGCCCCTCTCGGTTTCAAAGAGACACCCGCCAGCGGAACGCACACCTGGCAGGATTATAAACCAAAACGAACCAGTCGCAGTGGAACCACCCTCCACCGTTCAACTCAGCCGCCGATTCTCTCCAACGCTGTGAGCCGTACAGGCCCCAGCAAACCAGAGGGCATGGAAGGCCAGGCCGAAGCGTCAAAAGGCTTGTATTTGGTGTTGACGATGTTGATGTCGTAAAACTTTTTCCACTGAACGCCGCGCCGTTCCATGTCCGCGATACGGTTGGCCGCCAAATTGACCACATCGATGGTCAGCTGGTTTTCTTCTTTCAGTTCGGCGTCGTCGATCTCGCATTCAAAAGGCAGGGACCAGCAGGTGGCGATCATTTTTCCATTCAAGAACACACGGGCGCTTTCGCCCACTGCCCCCAGATCGAGCCGCCACGCGGCCGCGGCGCGATCCGGTTTGAAAAATCGCGTCTGATAGCGCACCTCGCCGCTGAAGGCCTCTGCATTGCGCAAAGGCCATCCGGTCCATGAGGACAGTGCGTAGACCGTTATGGAATCCGCCTGCACCCGCGGTTCTCCGTCCAGAAATCGCACCCGCCAAGGACCGGCGATCTCGAGCACCGAATTCGTTTCCCGCAACGGCGCAATAGACTGCGCCGGTCGCTTATCGGTCTGCGCAAGAAGGATGCAGCTCTGGCCGGGCTTGAGTGAAAGATAGACTCTGTTCTGCGTGTCCGTGGGCGCCGGGCTGCTCTGGCCGGTCAGTGGGTTGTACAGCGTCAACGCGGTAAAAGCCGCAACCGGCTGGATCCACTCCGCCACCGGCTGATCGCTGAGGTTGGCGATAAAATAGATCCGCTGTTTGCCCGCCGCCCGTCGAAAGTAGGACAGCCCTTTGCCGGCCAAGTCTTCGGCTCGAATGCCCCCCTCCGCCAAAGCGGCGGCGAGATTCGTTTTCACCCCCAGGGTCAGGATTTGCTCTTTGCACTTTTTCAAATGAGCCCGTCTTTGTTCGATCCGGCCAAGACCCGGAACATCCTCAGGCAAGTGATCGCAAAACACCACCAAGGCCCCGGCTTTGATCAACCGGTAAATTTTTTCCAATGTTTTTTCCGGCATATAGCGGCAGGGGGGCACCACCAGCATTCGGGCCTGACAGCCTTTGGTCTGCAGTCTCCCTTTGCGGCAGACCACGTCCTGCAGCAGACGGTCAGAGATGTAATCAAACTGATACCCCTGATTTTTCAGCTGGTGCGCGATTCGATAAAACTCGGTTTCATGCAGCCAACCTTCAGGATTGTGCACCTGCAAACGCAGCTGCCCATCCTGGCCGGATTTAGCGGACCAGATATCGTGCAGAGTGAAATAAAGCAGCACGTCCGGATCCGACTGACCCTGCTGTAAAAAGGACTGACATCGGCTGATGTAGCGGTTGAGTTCAGGAAGGTCGCGCCAGAAGGGATTGAATGGATCAAACTGTGTGGAGGCGTAGAACACCCAGCCAGGATAGGCGGCATCCGCCGGCGAATAGGTCATTCCATGATAAAAAATATGGTTGATGCCGGCCGTGAACAGTCGATCCACCTCCGGCTTGACCTGCGACAGGCTGACCTTAAAATGTTCGGCCAGCCAGGTGCAGGTCTCGGAGGCGACGAGCTTTTTGCCCGCCACATGAGCCGCAGAGGAGGCAAACTGGTTGACCAGAATATCAGGTTTACCGGACTGGCGGAAGACGGTGGTGTCGAGGCGCAGGCCGGGGATGGGAAGCAGGCTGGAGCCGAACACCTCGGTTTCCGGAATATCGGCCGCACTGTAGAGATCCAGAAGATTGCCCGGACTGCCATGAGCCTGATTGCGGGTGATGGTTTGATAGTGGTGAGACCACTGCACCCATGGTCGAGTAAAACGATCCAACAGCAGATCCGACACGGTTTCGCGTAAATCGCAGAGCACGCGTCCTTTGGTCTCCGTACCGGCTGCACCGCAAAAAGCGTGCAGCCATCGGCTGAAATCATAGCCACGGCGTTTGTTGAATTCCGCCAGAAAATCATCTGTGCCGTTGCAGCCCGCAGCTTCGAACGAATCGTGATAAAAAGCGCGCGGCAACACCCCCGCATACCCGCTCAGGGCGCTGTCGAACCTGGCTAAATAAGTGCGCACTGCGCGGGAAGAGAGGTAATCGATCACCCACCCCTCGCCGCCCGGCGCCGCCCGTTTGACCCGCATGCCTGTCGGTTTTTCCAGCAACGCAAAATATTCAGCGCCGCCGGTGGAATCCACCGCGACGATCCGTTCGCCGGTTTGTTTCGCCTCCTGCAGCGAGGCGCATCTTTTCACGCGCCAGGTTTTTGCTGCATCCTGCTGCTGGATCCAGGGTCCGCCGTAGGGCCAGCCGGTGCCAAGGGTCATGTCCACTCCCAAGCCCAACCGGCCGGCCTCCTTGACCGTATGCGATAGCATGGCCAGCCAGCGCTCGCTGAGAAACGGAATAAAGCGGCTCTCCTCGCCGCGGACGCCGTAAATGGGTATGATATGCACGCCGCCGAAACCGGCCTGCTGATAGAGCTGCAGCTGACGGCTGAGGTTGGCCTCATCTACAGCGCTGCCCATCCACCACCAGTAGACCCAGGGTCTGGTTTCGTTAGACTCGACGGATTCTATCGTCGACTGGACGGCGAAAGAGGCGGCGTACAGGCAGAGCAGCAACAGACACATTTTTTTCATACGTATTCCTGTTCACTCGGTTGAGCCGATGGTGATCCTGCTTTGTCAAAGAAAACATTCTCTCCGCGGTTTAAAAGGGCGTCGCCCGCTCTGCAAGATTTCCTCTGCTGCAGGCCCGCCGGAGCAGGCTTCTGATGGGCGGCCTCATGCGCCGCCGGTCGGTCCATGCCGGGCAGGTTTTCTATTTGAACGGCTCAAGAAATTTCAAAAACTCTTTGGCCGTACGGTCCAGGTTGTCGATGGAGCCGCCGCCATCCAGCACTTCGCACATCTCATAGGCGATGCAACCCTGATAGCCGATCTCCTTCAGCGCATGGATGAATGTTTTATAATCGATGATACCTTCGGGATCGGTCATGGCCGTAGCGCGAATGACGTCATCCTGGCGCAGATAATTAGTCAACTCGTTGGCATAGTGATAGCGGGGATGCCGCCGGTACTGCGCACAGATCGTGTGCACCAGGTAGGGCTTCATTTTGATCACTGATTGCCGGATCTCCTGCGGCGTCAATCCCTCCAACGTCGGCGACCAGGCATCCCACCCGGCCAGGACATTGGGCAGATTGACCTCCTTGAGCAGCCAGAACATGGCCTCATGATGCAAAGCGATATCATGGTGGTTCTGCACCACCAGCGTGACGCCGTATTTTGCCGCCTCTCTGCCTGCCAGTTTCAAACCCTCCAGCACCTGGCTGTACTGCTTGTCATAAGGAATTCCCGGACGTTCATAGCCGGTAAAGATGCGCACCATGTCGCAGCCGAGATCGTGGGCCAGCCGTGCGACCTCGCCGACATAAGCCGCCTGAATGTCGATGTTGGGAATGCCGGGTTTGTCGATGCCGGCGGTGAAATCGGAATAGCCGGCCAGACAGACCAGTTTCAGATCCAATTCGGCCAGGCGCGCTCTGAGCTTTTTTCGTGCCGCTTCGTCATAGTCCAACGGCGACAGGTGAGGCCGTTTGGCCATGATCATCACATTGTGATAACCCAACTCTTTGGCTTTGAGCAGGAATTGATCCAGAGTCAGCTGCGCCTGACCGCGCCAAAGCCCGGCGTAGCCGATGGAGTGCAGGCAGGGTTTGACGGAGAAATCCTCGGCCTTCCCAGTGGGCGTCTTTTGCGCCCAGGCCACGGCAGCGGCGCACAAGCACATCCCGAGAAAGAACAATGACCGTTTCATTTGCTTTCCTTTATATTGATTCGATTCAACGTGTCCTGCGAATAAATCGAGTGGTCGCGCTCTGCCCTTAGAGTGCCGGGGAGTGAGCAAAAAGATATATCAGCAGAGCCGCTAGAATGACCGCCAGAACAATGACGAGCCAGAAGAGCAACTGCACGCGGGACTCTAGGATGCGCAGGCTGTCGATGAGTCGTTGCTGCTGTTCAGCCAGCTGAGCGACCAGAGCGGCCTGCCTGGCCTCATTCTCCTCCAGCTGCAGCACCCGCCGGGAGAGGCCCGCGGCGGGAACATCATCCTTCGCCGCTCCGGGCGATTGGATGGCCGTGGGTTTGCCCAGGTTGCGCAGCAGCTCTTTTGCCGTTTCCACGACCGTGGGAACATAGGGAAGAATGCTCTTCCAGGGTATTTTTATCAAAGCGTAACCCAAACCCATTGAACACCTCGCAGAATAATCCAGCGTCGGCCGGCGTCGGCCGATCGATCGCTTCAGCCGATCTTACCTCAAAATATACAAATTATAATTCAAGGACCAATGATTTTTTTCTTGATAAACAGCCCGATAAATGCTAATTTTTATGCATATGTTCGGCCGCTGCACGCACACAATCGAAGACGAGCTTGGGTCGGCCGCATGGAAAACGACGCCTCTTTCCTGCAAAAGGAGCGATCTTGAAAAATTTTTTTCGAAATTCTCCAGAGTCTCATGCTAAAAACGGACGGTCCGATCTCCCCGCCATTCTCAGCCATGTGCCTATTTTTGCAGATCTGTCCAAACGCGAAATGGCGGCTGTGGTGCGCATTCTGCACGAGCGAGAGTACCAGGCAGAAGAGATCATTTTCCGAGAGAATGAGCCCGGCATGGGCATGTACATCATTCACACCGGCACAGTGGCCATCATCTCCGAGAGCGGCCAGTTGCAGCTATCCGAACTGAGCGACGGCGCTTTCTTCGGCGATGTAGCGCTGCTGGACGATGCACCGCGATCCGCCACCGCTGTTGCTAAGACAGCCTGCAAGATATTCGGCTTTTTCCAGCCCGACCTGTTCGCTTTAATGGAGCGCGACCCCCAACTGGGTTTAAAGATCGTTTTCAGACTGGCCCGCCTGATCGCTGAACGCCTGCGCAAAACCAATCAGCGGGTGCAGGAGCTCAACCAGGAGTTGCAGAAAATCAAATCAGCCGGCATGACGCATGCAAGTTAGAAACCATAAAAAAATTCTCTGGCTGTCGCTCTTCCTCCTGGCCTGTCTGTTCATCATCTTTATCGGCGGCGCGGCGAAACTGCTGATCATCGCCGCTCTGCTGGCGTACATCCTCGATCCTCTGGCTACGCGCATCGAATCACGCGGCCTCTCCCGCACTTCGGCCGCCACTTTGCTGATGGCGACCCTGATCGCCGGGCTGATCCTGATGTTGGTCGTACTCGTGCCGCTGCTGTTCGATCAGCTTAAAAGCCTGCAGACCGGCTTTGGCGGCGAGAAAACCAGCCAGGCGATGGAGCGGCTGCAGACCATGGTGCGGAGCCGCTTTGGCTTTCTCGGCCTGGCGGACGTCGACCTGATGGAAAAAATGACGGCGCTGAAATCAGGACTGTTGGAAAAAATCAGCAAATTTCTTATCGAAGACTCGATCTCCCTCATCGTTCATTCGGTGTCCATCCCCTTTATCATTTTTTTCCTGCTCAAGGACGGCCGTGAGCTGAAAAAGCGACTCATCCGCATGGTGCCCAACCGCTACTTTGAATTTTCCATGGACCTGATCCACAAAATGGACCAGCAGCTGGGCAATTATCTGCGCGGCCAATTTCTTGACGCCCTGACCTTTGGGGCGCTGGCCACCATCGCCCTCTGGCTTTTGGACGTCAAATACTTTCTCTTCATCGGCGTCTTTGCCGGCATGGCGAACCTGATCCCCTATGTGGGCCCCATCGCCGGCATGATTCCGGCCATCGTGGTCTCGGTGCTCGACAGCGGCGATGCCATGCGGGCGGTCTATGTGATCCTGACTTTTGCCGGGCTGAAATTGATCGACGATGTCTTTATTCAGCCCTTTGTCGTAGCCCAGAGCGTGGACCTGCATCCGGTGCTGGTGCTGGTGGCCATCATCATCGGCGGCCATCTCTTCGGCATTCTCGGCATGCTCATCGCCGTGCCGTGCACCGGATTCTTTAAAGTAGTGTTGTGCGAGAGCCTGCAGACTTTAAAAAAGTACCGTTTTACCGCCTGATCCGGTGTGGCGACCTGGTGCGCCACAGGCAATCGCCGGCCGCGAAAAAATACTTGCATTTTCTTAAAAAAACGGCTATTATGCTCTCGTAGTCCGAGCCTGCGGGCCCGGATTTTCTATTTTAGACCGTCTTTTTAATTGAGCGTGAATCCCCATGAAACTAGCCTATTCCATCGACGCCGACAAAGTCATCATCGACTACACTTCGGTCTATTGTGAAACTGCGGAAAAACTGTTGCGCAGCAAACCCTTTGAGCATATCGTCTGCCGATATCTGGAAAAACTGGAGGCCAAGGGCTCGCCCATCTATGAAAACCTGCAGGAACGGGTGGACCCGCACGAGTTGTCCGCGGTGTTGCGCTATGCGGTGATTCTGCTCCGGCTGCTAACCACCCATTCCGTGAAAGAGATCTCTTCTTTCAACCGCCGCTTCGCGCGGCTGCTGGAAGACCGCGAGGCGATCTATGACTTTGTCGAAGGGCTGTACGATTTTTGGCGTTCGTACGAGCGGTATATCGTGCTGTCTGCGCCTAAAACCAAACTGCGTACGCGCGACAGTATTCATCACGCTCAGTTCATCAAAGCCAACGAGACTTTGCGCCAGCTGATCCTGCGCACCTACCGCATCATCTGCGAAAACCTAATCGAGACCCCTTTTCGCGTCTATCGTCAGCTGCCGGCCGCGGCGCAGATAGGCATTCTCAATCAACACATCAAATGGAATTGCCCCTACGCCTATCGCGGACTAGCCAACATTCCGTTCATTCGGCTGGCGCTGTTGGAACCGCCGGTGATCTTTTATCCCAAGAAGAACACCCGCTCCGGCCTGTTCAAAGAAGTGGGACAAAACCCCCTTCACGATCTGGATATCAATCCGGAGGAATGGTTCTGCTATCCGGCGAAAATCGGCAAGCTGTTGGCCTTTGCCTATTTTCACAAACGGTTTATGGCGCAGGGCACTTCTCTGGTCAATCTGTTCGAACTGGCGCAGTTCGAGGACATCCATGACCGCCGGCCGGATCTGCTGCTGCTCTTCGGCGGCCCGCCCCTGCCCTTCACGCAGGAACTGACCCTCTTTCATCAAGATAAGGTCAACAACATCCTCACCGGCTATGTGGTCAACGATGAAAGCGTCGATTATTTCGGCTATATGAAAAAAATGCTGCTCACGCTGCACAACGTGCAGACGCTGGAACGCGGCGTGCTGCCGGTGCACGGCGCCATGGTGGCCATCCGTCTCAAGAACAAGGCGGCCGCCAACATCGTGATCATCGGCGACAGCGGCGCAGGCAAATCCGAAACCCTGGAGGCCTTTCGTCAATTAGCTCAGGAGCACATCAGCGATATGGACGTCATATTCGACGACATGGGCTCCATCGACAAAAACCTGACTGCCTTTGGCACCGAGACCGGTGCATTCCTGCGCCTGGATGATCTGCAGACCGGCTATGCGTTTCAGCAGATGGATCGCTCCATTTTCATGAATCCCCATCTGGTCAACGCACGGGTGATTCTGCCGGTCAGCACCTATAAGCGCATCGTCCAGGGAACGCCGGTGCAATACCTGCTCTACGCCAACAACTATGAACCGGTGGACGAGAGTCATCCGGCGGTGGAGCTGTTCACCCACGCAGAAGAGGCCTTGCAGGTTTTCAGCGAAGGAAAACGCATGGCCAAAGGCACCACCGCGGAAAAAGGCCTAGTGGCCAGCTATTTTGCCAATCCCTTTGGCGCGCCGCAGCGGCGCCATCAGCATGAAGAATTGGCGGCACGGATCATGCACACCCTATTTGATCACCAGGTGGCCGTCGGCCAGCTGCGCACGCAGCTCGGCCTGTCCGGGTGGGAACACACCGGCCCGCAGGCCGCGGCCGAGGCGCTGTTCAAGCTCATCAGTCAACGCATGCGCTGACGGACGACCGTGGAACATTTTTCCCTGTCATATGTTTTGCTGTTCGGCGTAGGCGCGATCGCCGGATTTATGAATGTGCTGGCCGGCGGCGGTTCCGTTCTGACGCTGCCGGCGCTGATTTTTCTTGGACTGGACAGCGTCACCGCCAACGGCACCAATCGCATCGCCGTGGTGATGCAAAGCGCGTCGGCTGTGGCCGCCTTTCACCAAAAAAAGGTCCGCTGGTACAAAGAGAGCGTCCGTTACACCCTGCTTACGCTGCCCGGCGCTGTGCTAGGAGCGCTCTTCGCCGTACAGATCGGCGACCAGACCTTTAAAAAAATCCTCGGTGTGCTTACCCTCCTTATCGTCTGCACTCTTTTTCTGCCCATCACCAAAAGCAACAGCCGTCAGGAACAAAAAGCTTCCGCCTGGCTGTTCTATCCCGCAATGGCAGCAGTCGGTTTTTACGGGGGATTTTTACAGGCCGGAGTGGGGTTTATGATCATGGCCTGCCTGTATCACCTGGAAAAGCTGGAGCTCGTGGTTGTCAACATCCACAAGGTATTTCTGATTCTCTTTTTCACACTGCCGGCCCTGATGGTGTTTGCGCTCTCGGGTCATCTCCGCTGGCTGCCCGGCATCGTGCTCGCCGCTGGCAATGCCCTGGGCGCGTGGGTGGGCGCCAGAGCTAATCTGCAGGGCGGCGAAAAATTGATTCGCATCATTGTGGCTGCGGCCGCATCGATCATGGCGATCAAACTGCTGTGGTAATGGCTGAGGCTGCGGGCGATGAAAGCCGTCTAATCGTTCCGCTGATTCATGCCGCCCAGATCGCCGTTCTGGCAAATTTCTGGGAGAATTTTATCCGTGGAATTCACGGCCATTTGCTGGAATTTTGCAACCACCGCTGCGCTGGTCGCGCCGGTCGATCTACAGGCTGTTGCCGGGCAGACGCCGCTGAAGGAATCGGGGGCGGGGAAACCATCATCGTTTCCGGCGTTCTGATCAAAGACGGCTCAAATTCAAGCGAATCTCCAGCACTCGGCCGGAGCGCACCACCCGGCCGTATTCATTTTTATAATCCCTGAAAGTGAACGAATTTTCATCCTTCGCCAATTTGACCAGATACGTATCCAGGTTCGCCTGCACATGCGCAAACGCCGCCCGGCAGGCCGCCGAGTCCGCATAGTTCACCCGCAACAGCACAGAGCGGCGCTGCTCGTCGTCCGGCATTTCAACACAGACGCCGAAATATTTGCCTCCCAGCTGCAGGATATCGCCCTCGCCCAACGTGTACACCATTTGCAAGCTGAGCGGCCCGGCGACCAGCAGCTCAGAACCCGGAATCCGATCCGCAGGCATATCCCGCAGCCAATCCTGCGCCGCTTCCAGTGGAATCTGGCGCAAGGCGCCCTGCAACAAACGAATCATGGCGGAAAGATTGTCAGGCTCGCCGCTCTGATTGTTCACCTGAATAAACCAGCGCCCGCGTAACGCGGTGATCTGCCAATCGCCGCCGGTGTTACGGTCCTCCACTCCCGGCACCGGCTGTTCCTCTCCCTTTTTTGCCAGGTAAACAGCCAGAGCGGCATCCGGGTCGGCCATGCGATATAGGTCGAGGCTGAGCTCCCGTTCCCCGCAGCGATAGCGCTGCACCGTGAGCTCGCTGAATCTAAATTCAAAAAAAAGCTCTGCGCCGCCGTCGATATAGCCGTACAGATCTTTGCCGGCAAAGATCATCGGCGCCTGATAGCGGTGCCAGCCCGGAGCGAACTCGTCGCCCGGCCATTCCTGGCCGTACTCCGGCCGTCCTGCGCCCCCGCAAAAGCATCCCAGCCCTACTATGATCTGCAACACAAAAAATCGCATGCACTCACCGCTCTAAAGGACAATGTGGTTGATTCGATCGAACGAGGCGACGCCCAGGCCATATTGTTCCGCCAGGTGCAGGTATTCGGTGTAGCGCGGATGCTCGTTCACTTTGACTTTCATCTCCTTGCGCTTGTTCACCAGCAGACGGTGGCACACTGCGTCCAGGGCAAAGGGATCAGTGGCGAAGAAAAGAGCCCCGTAATCATAGGCGAATTGAGCGGCCGGCATCGGACCGCCGTCGTACTGGCCGCGCAAACCGTCGGTGATGTTCAGCACCAGCTTATCGCGAATGACCGGAAAAGCCGGCACCTCGGCGCAGACGTTGAAAAACAGCGGACGATGGAGCCGCGCAGTATTGCAGATGGCGCCGTAGCTGATATTTTTCGTCGCCATGGAAACGCCGTTGCCGGTGTTCTTGAAAACCGGCAGGTTGATGATCTTGGTCAGCTTTTGCGTAAGCAGCTTGCCGAAATAGGAGTATCGACCGTTGAACACATGCTGGTTCAGGTAGGCAGGGTCCGGATCGCCTTCCACATCGGCCCAATAGTACGCCTCCCGATCGAACCGGTCGCTGGAACGGTGGGCGCCGTCCGGCTTGAGCCAGCGGCTGTTGTCGTTCGTCTTGCCTTCAGCGGCCGCTTCGTCCATGGTCTGCAATCCTTCAATGCCGATGCCGGGGAAGCGTTGACTGGTAATGCCGGCATCCGCCAGCATGTAATCAAACCGATCCCAGATGATGATATTTTGCCGCGCCAAGCCGTTTGCGGTCAACCAGTCGATGACGCAATCGATCAGCTCCAGATGAGTGGAGATGACGCCTGGGCCCACGGGATTGACTTTGATTCCGACCACATCGTCCTGGCGGAAAAACAGGGCAAAGCTCTTATCCGCGCCTTCACCGGTCAGCTCAGACAATCCCTTATGAAACATTTCTTTAAGGAGATCTGGATTAACGGTTGCATCGCGGATGACCTTGGGATCGTTCACCTGAATCACGCGGCCAGGAAAAGGCCCTGGAAGCGAATGCGGGGTTCTGGGGATATTGAGCGCTTCAGCGATGTTGGTCCTGGGCGGCTGTGCTTTGCCGGCGCTCTGCGCCCAGATCGTTGGATCGCCCAGCAGCAGTCCGACGCCTGCGCTGATTTTAAACAAGTCCCGCCGGCTTACCTGGACTGTCTCGTTCAGGCTGCGATAGCCGTGATGATTCATCCTGTAGCTCCTTTATTGCCTTTTCCCTTACAAAGCAATAACGCTCGTTTACATCTAGTATACAAAATCCACCTAAGGTTTGCAAGCCTGTTTTCAACTGAAAAGCTCGAAAAAAAATCCCGGCCTTTTGACCGGGATTTGCAGTTCATTGAAACAATAAGCAGAGTAGGTAATCCACAGCTCGGCAAACCGCCGGGTTGTGGGGCGCTGGACCAGAGCCCTTTCGAATCATCGCCCCAACATCCATCGATCCAGCAGTCGTCCTGCGGTTAATTGAGCTTCGGAATACGAATTTTCTGTCCTGGATAAATGAGATCCGGATTCTTGATGACCTCACGGTTGGCCTCAAAGATCACCGGATACTTGGCGGCATTGCCGTAAAAGTGCTTGGCGATCTTGGACAGGGTGTCGCCCTTGACGATTTCATAAAAAACCGTTTCATCCTTGGGCTCCGGCGTCGGCGCGGTCAGATTGGCGTCATTCACCTTGGCTACTCCTTTTACATTGCCGGAAAGCAGAACCGCCTTTTCCTTCACTTCGGCGGATTCGCAGTTGCCGTACAGGGTCACCTCACCGTCCTTGAATTCGACTTTGAGATTGGCGATCTTCCCCGGCAGCTCTTTGTTGAGCATCTCAGTGATGGCTTCGGCTTCGTCCTTGCCGCCGCCGAACAGGCTGGAGCCCACGTTCTTCAAAAAATCGACCAGACCCATGGTGTTTCTCCTTATGTTAGTTTGGATGAGGTTATTGCCGATGAACTGCTGTCGAACTATTTTTTGACCAAGCGGATTTGCGGCGGTTGTATGAAATCATGATACACCGTCGACAAAAAAGCCTTTGGCCCTGATCCACGGTGCAGCCAGAGCCGAAAACGGAAGGTGACCGGTTGCCCGCTCTGCAGAGTGACCGGGTGCAGTCCGGGCCAGGACACGCCAAGAAAACCATAATGCCGAATGCACCATTCCGCCGGCGCATCCGGATTGCCCGAATGCTGCAGAACGGCGATGCCGGAGAAATCATCAGCGCGCTCGAACCGTGCCGACAGATCGGTCCAAGCAAAGAGCTTGTCGTTGCTGTCCTCCTGCTCTTTACCCTGCGGGGAGGTGATGAGCGTACAGTCCCGTGGAGCAAAGCGCAGACTCAACCCGCCGTATCCCTTGTTGGCAGCGCCCAGCAGGCCGATCGGTTCACGAGGGATGAGCACGATTCGCAGATCGATAACCCGCCCGTACTCGTTGCTGCGGAATGTCCGCACCCAGACTTTTTCGTCGCAAACCCGATGATCCTGCACTTGCCAGGAGCTCTGCATGGCTATCACTGCGGCAACCGGACCCGTCTGTCGACACAGCCAGCTCTCAAAAACCTGACGTATATGACCATCCGACTCCCAAAGGTTATACTCCTGACCCGCTACCCGCACATGCGGCCACATCCAAGAGAGCCCCCGATGGTGATAGTGATCCCTGGGAAAATCATCGGTAAGAATACGGCCGTTTAGATCATAGAGAGGATGAAAATAATCCGCCCGCCGGTATTTTTCCGCGACCCCCTGCGGCAGCTGTGGGGCAAAGGCATAGGCCCAGACCGGCTGTCCGGACTCTAAAAGGATCAATCGGCCGTTTTCTTCGTAAATTTGAAAGGGAGAAGGTAAAGCGAGTGGTTGAAGAGCATGGACCCCATTTACAGCACTGGTAGACGCCAGCAACGCCACTGATTCCCGCGGATCCCCGGGGCGGTCATCCAACACGCCAGGTCCTGGTTGCAGCATCAGCCCCGCGGCCGCATAGGTGGAATCAAGGGTGACCCGCGCTTCAAACGCGGTTTCGATCGTACGGGTCTCATGAAGCGCCTGAACCTGAATATGCAGCACAGGCTGAGCGAAAGCAGGACAGAAAAAACAAAGCCCTAATAATATGATTTTCATCACCCTTCCGGGTTTGTGCTCAAGACCGCGAATACGGTTGTTGAAAATACGCATTATTGCCGCTCTTGTCAATATCTTTTTATCGTCACAGGCTTTAGGTTCCATTCGTCGCTCATCATGCGGCCCGGCGGTCTATCGCGCTACTCGAATACTGTTTTTTACCAGCTCTTTGATGCCTGAGCGCATTTGCAGCAGAGGAAAGCGTTTGGGCTCATGCGCCCACAGATGAATGAGATGACGGATGCCGCCAAAAGTGAAATGGCGCAAAACCACCAGGTCCACATCCTTCCTGAACACCCCGTGTTTGATCCCTTCACGAACGATCTGGGTGCCCATTTGCAGATAGGCCTCATAATGTTTGATAAAATCGGGCCGGCCGTGGTTAAGAAGAAAATTCTGTTCGTTGACAAACACCACGGCAAGATCGGCGTGGTGAATGAATCCGTTGAAAATCAGGTCGATCATGATGTCCAATTTCTCAACCGCGGTGAGATCCTGCCGCCGGTACTGGGCCTTGAGCTGACCAACGAGCCGGGCCCAGAGATCGCTGAACAGACGGTTGAGGATGCTCTCCTTATTGTCGAAATACAGATACACACTGCCGACGGATATGCCGGCCAGTTCAGCGATATCGGAAATTCTGGAGTGATGATAGCCGTCGCGGGCGAAAATCGCCACCGCAGCCTCAAGGATTCTTTGTTCTTTGTTGCCGGTTTTAGTTCGCATTTATCCACCTGTAACGATCAAGACCGCTCCGGCGCCGCGACCGTGGAGCTTTAATCATTTAAATATTCAATACGGTAATCATAGTCCCAGGCATCGAAATAAAGGTTCCCGCCGCGCCACTCTACTTCACCGCGCTGGAAATCAACGGTCTCGCTGCGCGGGAAAATCTTGGCCGGATACAACGGCTGAGAAAAATCATCGTTGACGATCCAGCGGTACGGGTCCGTGTTTCCCAGACAGAACCATTTTACTCGCTCGTCTTTAGAGTTTTTAATCCCATAGGATTGATCCACCAGAACCCAACCGTAGGGCTCGAGATACATCTCGCACCAGTCGTGTAGATTGTCCTCCCCCGGTTTGAGATCAAAACCGGACTGCCAGTGCACCGGAATGCCGTTGAGCCGCGCCAGGGTCATGAAAAGCAGGGTTTGAATGCCGCAATCGCCGTGCTTGTTCTCATAGGCGTAGCGGCTGAGATTGTCGATGGTCGAATACTCCCGCGATCTGGCCCAAGGCGCCCAGCCATCGATCCATTGGAAAATCCGCTTAGCCTTTAGATAGGGATTGGTCTCACCGCCGATGATCTGTCTGGACACCTCCCGCAACTCGGGAGTGAAAACAATGTGCGGCGGCTGCTCGCGGGTGTATTGTTGATAAAGGTCGGACTGCACGTCATAAGGCTGCACTTCAGCCGGATCGATGGCCGTATATTCAGCGAAAGAGGTAAACCCAAGACTGCAGACGAACAAGGTGGGCTCTCCTGCGCGGGCGATCTGCTCCATGTAAATGGAGCGCTGCAAATAGGCATCGTTGTCCGAGATCAAATGCCGTTCCGGCGACGTGTGGAAAAGCTGAATTGACGTCTGCCGCGGATGGCCCTCACGCGGATAGGGCAACCAGGCACGAATCGTCTCTCCAGCCGGAACCGCGTCCGGATTGACTGTCAAGGTATAGGTGATGCGGAACCGCTGGGGCGCCACCCGGCGCGTTCCCTGTCGTTCCCCGGCCGCAATGATTTGCGCCGCCTCTTTCTCATAGTTGAATCGGCTGGATACCACACCGTGTTTTTTGTCATGGCTGGCTTTGATGGCTCTGGCCTGCCGGTCGATGCGAAAAAAATTCGCTCCCGCCTGACTAAAGTATCGCTTAACGCCGTCGATGGTCATGCACTCCAGAGACTTTTCCTTTTCCCATCTCCGCAGATCCGATTCTGTGACATCGGGAATATAGGTTCGAATATACTGCACGACCTGCTCTTCGGATTTGGTAAAGTCCTTGCGGATTCGATCCAACCGTTCGATCTCGAATTCCAGCTCCAACCGATCGGCCGCCGTCAGTCCTTGATTCGTCGCCAGCTCAAGGCGCATGGCTTTTTGAGCCTCGGTGAATTCGCCCTGGTCGATCAGAGATTTGAACTTTTGTAGAGCGCCCCCTGCGGCGCCGTGAACGGCAAAGGCACTGGCAAAAAAAATAACGGCAAAAACCATCAGGCTAAGGTTGGTTCGCATGACAAAGCTCTCCTGCGATCGTTAACAGTCCTGTGCGGACAAAGGGCCGCACCATGGGCGGTTTTGCCGGCAACTCCCGCAGCCCGCTGTGCGCCGGCCGATCGCCGACATACAGAAAAAATAGATAAAAATCCATCTTTGCGCAATTAAAATTTTCAGCCGCTGCCGGCTGCAGAACCGTTACCAAGGATTAAAGTCCAATTGTCGGCTCCATGCACATAAGGCCGGATCCTAAGCGGATGCACGCCAGAGCAGACAGAAGGAACAGGTTTTTTTCTTGACATTCGAAAGAAAGAATGCGTACCTTGAATACACACCAGAAATTCAATCCGCAGGCAAGATTATGCACACTTTTTTTTTGATGACTGCACTGCTCTTGTTGTCGCCTGCAGACTCGACAGCTGCCCAACCGCCGGCATCCATCAGCCTGCAGAGCGCGGAGCTCACCGCGGCGCAGGCTGCTCTGAAGCAAGCCCGACTGCTCTTTTACGCCGGCGTGGAGGACAAATCCAAGATCGAACCGGCTTTAGCGGCCTTTCAGGAGCTCCTCCGCATGCGCCCCGAGTGGGAGGCGCGTACGCTGACCTACATCGGCGCGTTGACCGCACTGAAGGGAAAGCACAGCCTGCTGCCGCATGACAAATGGCGCAAGGCCAACCAGGGCCTGAGGATCATGGATCAGGCGGTTGCGCAAAACCCTCAGGATGTGGAGGCCCTCTTCATTCACAGCTCCACCTGCGTCTTTTTGCCGTTTTTCTTTAAACGCGGCCATGACGCGCAAAGCAAGTTCCGTCGACTGGTTCAGCTGCTGCCGGAAAAACATCAGGAGTTTGATCCGGAGATGCTTAAAAACGTCATCCAGTTCATCTCTGAGCGGGCCAAATTGAGCCAGGAAGAGACCGCAACTCTCAACCGGCTGAAAAGTGAATTAAACCTTGAATAACTTTGAATACATCCTCTTTAATCTGATCGTCCTCAGCGGACCCGTGGCATTCAGCTTTGATGACCGAGTACGCTTTGTGCGCCAGTGGCCGCCCGCGTTCTGCTCTGCCCTCGTCCTGCTGGCGCCTTATGGGATCTGGGACAGCCTGGTCACCGGCCGCCACTGGTGGTTCAATCCGCGCTACACCTCCGGCACTTTTATCGGCCCGCTTCCCGCAGGGGAGTGGCTTTTTTTCATCACCGTTCCCTTCGCCTCTCTTTTCATCTGGGAGGTGCTGCGATTTTACCGCCCGGCCCAGCATGCGGTCAAGGACGCCCGAACGCCGCTGTGGATCTGGTGGGGTCTGCCCCTGGCAGGTTTGATCTGGCTGCTGGGTAAAGAGTACACCGGCCTGGTGATCCTGGCTCTGACCGTGACTGCGCTGGCGGACCTGACGGCCGGAGGACGGGTGCTGCACCGCGCCAATGCGCTGCTCTATGCCGCGATCCTGACCATGTTGATGCTGCTTTTCAACGGCTATCTCACGGCACGGCCGGTGGTGCTCTACGACGCAGCCTACCAGCTCGACCGGCGGATTTTCACGATTCCAGTGGAGGATTTCTTCTACGGCTTTAGTCTCATCCTCGGCTGTACCACGGTTTACGAAAAAATTCGGAGCGCGCATGGTTAAACCGGTCACAGTCATCGGCGGCGGATTGGCCGGCTTGAGCGGCGCTATTCGCCTGGCGCGGGCAGGATGGGACGTCGACCTCTTTGAACAGACCGGCCGTCTGGGTGGAAAAATGAACGAAGCGAGGCAGCATGGATTCCGCTTCGACACCGGTCCTTCGCTTCTTACCATGCCGTTCGTCATCGACGAGCTCTTCTCTTCAGCCGGTTTTCAACGCCAAGAGCTGCTGACCTTGGCCCCCCTTGATCCGATGTGCCGGTATTTTTTCGCAGACGGATCGCGGCTCGATGCCGACAGCGATACGGCGAAAATGGAACAGGCTGTCGCGCAATTATCGCCGGCGGATCGCGGGCGGTTCGTTCGCTTCATGGCCTACAGCCGCGCCATCTATGAGGCCACGGCCGAGGTCTTTCTCTTTACCCCCATCCATGAGTGGAAAAAGCTTCTGCACAAACGCCACCTCCCTACCCTGTTGAAATTGCCCTCCATCGACGCCTGGCGCACGGTTCACAGCGGAGTGAAAAGATTTTTTCAGGATAAAAGGCTGGTGCAGCTTTTCGACCGCTACGCCACCTATAACGGCTCAAATCCCTACCAGGCGCCGGCCACGTTGAACATCATCCCCTATGTCGAATATGAATTAGGGGGATTTTACATCAAAGGCGGCATGTATCGTCTGGTCGAAGCCCTGGAGCAGACGGCGCGAGCGCTCGGTGTCCGCATTCACCTCAACCAGCCGGCGCAAGAGATCATCACGCAGAATGGGCGGGTCGCCGGAGTACGGGTGAACGGAGAGCTGGTGCGCACGGATCGAGTGTTGTGCAATGCGGATGTGGTCACCGCCTTCAATCAGCTGCTCCCCGGCATGTCTTCCGAGCGCCGCAAGCTCAACCGTCTGCAGCCGTCGCTGTCCGGCATGGTCTTTCTCTGGGGCGTTCAGCAGCGCCATGCACAACTGCTGCATCATAACATCTTTTTCTCAGCCGACTATCGCCGTGAATTCGAGCAGATTTTCCGTGAACGGCTGGCGCCGAAGGATCCGACGGTCTATGTCGCCATCACCAGCCGTTTCGATGCCGACGACGCACCCGCCGGGGCGGAAAACTGGTTTGTGCTCGTCAACATGCCCTATCTCTGCCCTGGCGCCGCTGAGCCGGATGTGGATTCAGTGCGCCGTTCTGTGCTGGAAAAACTGCGACATAACGGATTCGATCTCTCCGGCCGGATCAGCTGCGAGACGGTCATCACCCCGCGTGATCTTGAACAGCGCTATGGCGGCAATCGCGGCAGCATCTATGGCATCTCGAGCAATTCGCGCTCCATGGCTTTCCGCCGGCCGGCCAACCGCAGCCGCGCCGTGCGCGGACTCTACTTCGCCGGCGGCGCCTGCCATCCGGGCGGCGGCATCCCCCTGGTGCTGCTCTCCGGCAGAATGGCGGCGGATTTGATCATCGAAAGGGAATAAGCGGAACCGCTGCAACGGTTGAAGAGATCGGACCTATCGGAATTCGCCAACGGGAAAACGCATGAGCAAAGCGAAAAAAGTGATCGTCATCGGCGCCGGGTTCGGCGGCCTGGCCATCGCCAACCGACTTCAAGCGCAGGGACTTCAGGTGACTCTGCTGGAAAAAAATGCACGCGTGGGCGGCCACGGCTATCCGCTGGAGATCGATGGTTATCATTTCGATATGGGACCTTCCCTGATCACCGCGCCCGAATTGCTGGAAGAGATCTTTGCCATGGCCGGTAAACGGCTGGCCGATTATGTACAGATCATTCCCCTCGATCCCTATTACCGCATCTATTTCCACGACAGAACGTTCATCGATTACACCGGCGACAGCGAACGCATGCGCAGCCAGATGGCGCAGTTCAACGCCCGCGATGCTCGGCGCTACGAGGCGTTCATGCGCGCCTCAGCCAAGCTCTATGAGGCGGTCATCGTGCAGGGCCTCGGCGCCAGGCCTTTTATGGATTGGACGAGCATGTTCTCCTTTATGCCGGCGGCGCTGCGTCTCAACGCCCTTCTACCCTCCTATTATTTCGCCAGCCTCTATTTCAAGGATTTCCGCCACCGGTTTATCTTTTCGTTCCATCCGTTGTTCATCGGCGGCAACCCCTTCCGCGCTCCGGCGGTGTATCAGATGATCCCCTATCTGGAGAAAGTGGGCGGCGTGCTCTACAGTAAGGGCGGCATGTACAGCCTGGTCCGCGCCCTGGAAAAGCTCTTTCTCGAGCAAGGGGGCGTGATCCATACCCAGAAGCCGGTAGAGGAGATCCTGATACGCAACGGACGCGCGGTCGGCGTACGCAGCGCGGGCCAGGAGTGGCCGGCTGATCTCGTCGTCTCGGACGCCGATTTCATCCATACTCATCGCGACTTGATCAAACCGCAATATCGCAAAAAATGGAGCGACCGGCGGCTGGGGCGGGTGGACTATTCCATGAGCGCTTTTCTAATCTATCTCGGCCTGAAAAAACGCTATCCCCAGCTTTTGCATCACACGCTGATTTTGGCGCAACGCTACCGGGGTTTGATCCGCGATATCTTTGACCGCAAGGTGGTGCCGGAGGATTTTTCGCTCTACCTCCACACCCCCACGCGCAGCGACGATTCGATGGCGCCGCCGGGCTGCGAAAGTCTCTATATCCTGGCGCCGGTGGCCAATCTGGCCGGCGGACAGAACTGGCAGGAACTGGCGGAGCCGTTCGCGCAACGCATCCTGGATCATCTGGAACACCGCTTCGGCCTGGAACACCTGCAGGCGCACATCGCAATTAAAAAACTCTTCACCCCGGAGGATTTTCAACGAAAACAGAATGCCGTTTACGGCAGCGCTTGGGGGGTTGAACCCAAATTGACCCAGACCGCGATCTTTCGGCCGCACAACCGCAGCGAAGACGTGCAAGGGCTCTACCTGGTCGGCGCCAGCACCCATCCGGGCGCCGGTCTGCCCGGTGTCATCCTCACCGCCGCCGCTACGGACGCAGTGATCCGGCAAGAGCTGCAAAAAAACTGAAGGATCTATGGCCGCATTTTGGCAAAATAAAACACTGGCGCCGTCGTTTCACTACGCACGGGCGCTTACAGCTCAATATGCGCGCAGCTTTTATTTTTCTTCGCGGCTTCTGCCGGTTGAAAAACGCTGGGCGACCTATGCGCTCTACGGCTTTTGCCGCTATGCCGACAACCTGATCGATCTGCCGCGGCCGCGCAGCCGCCAGGAGCTGCTGCAAGAGTTGTCCTGTCTGGCCGGAGAGATTACAGCCGCCTACCGCTCCGGCGAATCCGAACATCCCATCATTAAATCGTTCATCTTTGTTGCACAAAAGTACGGCATTCCCGAAAAATACGCCCAGGAGCTGATCAAAGGCGTTGAGATGGACGCCGGTTTCAGCGGCTATGAAAGCTTTGCCGAGCTGAGTCTGTTCACCTATCGCGTCGCCGGCGTGGTGGGACTGATGATGACCCATATCCTCGGCTATCAGAGCGAAGAGGCTTTTCCCTACGCGGAAAAACTCGGCATCGCCATGCAGTTGACCAACATCCTCCGCGACATTCAGGAGGACAAACGGATCGGCAGAATTTACATTCCGGCCGAAGAACTGAAAAAATTTTCAGTATCCGCGGAGGACATTATGAACGAACGCATGACTCCGCAACTGCGCCGGCTGATGGAGTTCCAGATCCATCGCGCCCACACGTACTACCGCGAGGCGGAACCCGGCATCGCCATGCTGGACGTCGATGCGCGCTTTAGCATCTATACCGCAAGCAGGATCTACCGGGCGATTCTACATAAAATAGAACAGGCGGACTATAATCCCTTCACCGGCCGCGTCTTTATCTCCGATACCCGCAAACTGGGCATGTTCTTGCACGAGTACCTGCGGCGGCGTTGAGACCAACCACTCACCCGGAAGGATACAAGGATTGATCCCCGCACGCCACAGCAAAATCGCCAAAGCTTTTTTTCACCGTTATATCATGCATGCCATGAAGAAACAGTTCCATGCACTGCATCTGTTCGGCCGCGAGCCCGAGTGGCCGACGGATCGACCATTGCTGATATTGCCCAATCATAGCAGCTGGTGGGACGGTTTTTTCATCTATGTTCTCAATGAAAAGCTCTGGAAGCGTCGGCCTTATGTGATGATGCTCGAGCCGCAGCTTGCAAAACACCGATTCTTCAGCCGCCTCGGCGCTTTTTCCATCGATCCGGAGACCGCCGGCGGCGTGCGCCGGTCGCTGCGCTATACGCGGGAAATTCTGCGTTCCACGAAGCAGCCTCGGCCCATGGTCTGCATCTTTGCCCAGGGCGAGCTGCTGCCCTGGCATACCCGTCCGTTGACCTACAAGCCCGGCATCCGCTGGTTGTTGCGTCACGTTTCAACCCCTGTCTGCGTGGTTCAATTGGGCATTCGGCTGGAATTTTTATTGCAGCAGAAACCACAGGTCTTTTTCGAATTCTCCGATCCGCTGATCTATTCAGGCGAGGAACTCGCCCTTGCCTCCTGGGAAAAACGTCACCGGGATCTTCTCGAGCGAATGAGCCGGCGCATTGCACATAAAGAGGAGGGGAAAATTCTGCTGCAGGGAACACATTCTGTGGACACCCGCTGGCTGCGCTGGCGCCGTCTGTTCACAAGGGAGATGCCATGATCCATATTTTAATCGCCCTCTATATGCTGCTGATGCTGATTTTTCTCGTAACCCTGTTCAACGCCCTCACTGCGCCTATGGTACAGAACGGCCCGAATCCGCTCCGCTTTCCCAAGGTATCGGTGCTGGTGCCGGCGCGCAACGAGGAGCGCACGATCCAAACCTGTCTGGCCGCTCTATGCAGCCAGGATTACCCGAATCTCGAGATCATCGTCCTCGACGATCACTCTCAGGATAAAACCGCCCAACTGGTGGCCGGCTATGCAGAGATCGATCAACGGATTCGCCTGATCCAGGGGAAAAGCCTGCCCCGCGGCTGGACCGGCAAGAACTGGGCCTGCCATCAGCTGAGCCACGCGGCGCAGGGCTCCATCCTGATCTTCACCGATGCGGATAACTTTTATGCTCCCTACGCGGTCTCACGCACCGTGGGCTGGATGGAAAAGCTCAACCTGGATCTCTTTTCAGCCTTTCCCCAGCAGATCACCCAGACCTGGGCGGAAAAACTGATTGTGCCGGTCTTTGATCTGTTCGTCTACAGCCTGCTGCCGCTTTGGCTGACCTATCACAGCCGGTTTGCCTCTCTCTCCGCCGCCAACGGACAGTGGATCGCCTTTGCTCAGCGGGGCTATGAGCAGATGAGCGGTCACGCCTCGGTGCGGGGCCACATCGTCGAAGACACTGCGCTCAGCCGCCGGGCAAAACAGTTGGGGCTCAGAACCCTCACCGCCTCAGGCCGCGATGCCGTGTTCGGCCGCATGTACACCGGACCAAAGGAAGTTTGGTTCGGCTTTGCCAAAAACGCTTTCGGCCTGATGAATTTTCAGGCCTTGCCCTATTTCCTGTTCATGGGATTTCTCTTTTTCATCTTTATCGTCCCCTATCTGCTGCTGCTGTTTCCCTTGTTGTGGCCCTTTGCGCTGCCGGCAGTGGGGATCAACATCCTCATCCGCTTTATCGTGTCCATCAAATTCAAACAACCGCCCTTTTACAGCGTCGTGCTCCACCCCATCAGTATTCTCGCGACCATTCTCGTCGGTCTCACTTCGTTCTATTATTACTGGATAGGACACATCGTCTGGAAAGGACGCCCGGTTCCCTTTCAGAACGGAAAATCCGATGGAAATAGACATCATGATTGACCCGTTTGAAAAGCCGCCGGCCTCACGGCAGGCGGAAAAAACGACGATCATGGTCTTGTATCTCCTTCTCTGCGCCGGCGGGCTCTGGCATGTGTTAGGTTGGTTTCAGCCGCTTATGCGCGCACTGGCCGCTCCCATGCTCTTCAGCCTGGCCGCGCTGCTGTTCCTCGCCTGCGTGCGCCACGCACGCCGCGGATACGTTGACTCTCTGAGCCGCTGGACTCTGTTTTCACTCAGCGTGATTGTCTCGGCCTTTTTTCTGGAATGGATCGGCGTGCACAGCGGCAAGGTGTTTGGTCCATACGCCTATGGAAAAGTGCTGCAGCCGCAATTGCTGGGTGTGCCGCTGGTCATCGGTTTCGCCTGGCTGACCATGATCCTATCGTCCGCCGGCGTCATGGACGGCATCGTCTGCCGCCTGGACCGGGCCTATCCCTCCCTGGCCCGGTCCGCGGGCGCGAAAGTCGTTCTCATCGCCCTGCTCATGGTGCTTTTCGACGGAATCATGGAACCCGCGGCCGTCAAACTGGATTATTGGCGCTGGCTGGAGAATGAGATACCATTGCAGAATTATTCCGCCTGGTTCGTTTTTTCCCTCCTCTATGCAGCCGCAGCCCTGCGGCTCGGACTGCTGAGGAATGGATGGCCGGCTTTGGCCCGCCATGTCTGGATGGCCCAGATCATCTATTTTTTCCTGGTCCGTTTACAGTGAACGCTCAGGAGTTCTCTATGGCGAAAGCGTACACAAACTCAGTACAAGGCCTCTTCATCGCAGCGATGATCTATCTGGCCTGGCTCAGCCACCTGGTCTATTGGCTGGCGGCTGATCTGCGATCCACACCCTGGCCCTGGATCGTCCTGGCCCTGCTCGTACAGACCTGGCTGTACGTCGGTCTCTTTATCACCGCCCACGACGCCATGCACCAGGCGGTCGCTCCGGGCCGCCGCAGGATCAATCTATGGGTTGGACGCATAGCGGTTCTGAGCTATGCGCTGTTTTCTTTTGACAAACTTTTACGGCGCCACGGCCTGCATCACAGCTTTCCCGCCAGCAACCGGGACCCGGACTTTCACGACGGCGTTCACACCAGCTCTTTGCGCTGGTACTTGCATTTTATGTCGCACTATCTCACGATTCCGCAGCTGATCGGCATGGCGTTGCTATTTAATCTGCTGCAGCACATCGCAGGCGCGGCGCTCGAAAATCTGCTGATCCTCTGGGCGGCGCCGGCTCTTTTGAGCACCTGGCAGCTTTTTTATTTCGGAACCTATCTGCCGCACCGCCTGCCCCCAGGCGGTTACCAGCCTCCCCACCGCGCCGTCAGTTCCGATTATCCGGTTTGGCTTTCCCTATTGACCTGTTACCATTTCGGCTATCATTCGGAGCATCATCAGCAGCCCACCGTGCCGTGGTGGGGGCTGCCGGCCTGGCGGGCGAAGAAAAACAAACAACAAACCGCGTGACAGGCGGCCTTACTGCTGAACGAAACAACGACGATCCGAAGGCGAAAGCAGTGAGTGAAATAGTTCACGCCGGGGCTAGCACAGTGGACGTGTGCGACCGCCCTGGCGCTGTGCTCCGCGGAGTGGGCGAATGCGAGGGCGTACCCGCCCGTGGATCGATCGCTTTGAACGATTTCTTGCGCAGAGAAAAAAGGGGCAGCCGATCAATCTGCATGACGGCCTAATAACCTATCAGCCGGGCGAAGGAACATTTTGCCTGCATACGCGGCAGGAATCATCGCCGTATGGGCCTCCTTCACCCTGCCGAATTGATAGAGTGTGCCGACATTTGCTCCACCTGCGCCTGAACTTTATATGGATAATAAACGTCATCGGAATCCAGAAAGCAGAGGTACTCGCCGGTCGCCGCCCTCATGCCCAGATTGCGGGCGGCGGATGGCCCACGATGTTCACCGGCGATGACTCGAATCCGATCGGCGTACGGCCGTAGGACCTCCATGGTATGATCGGTAGATCCATCATCAACGACCAAAATCTCCAGTCGCTCATAGGTCTGGCCCAGCACGCTGTCGATCGCCGCAGGCAGCAGATCCGCACGGTTAAAAGTCGGGATAACCACTGAAACCAAGGGCAGGGCGCTCATGAATCCCCATCCTTTGCAGCTGCCGGCTTAACCGGCCGCAAGGAAAAGACTTCGCCCATCCTGAAGGGCACAGCCGCAGAGATTCCTCGCTGGCGTCGCATTGCCTCCCGGCATTGCATCAGAGCGGTCAGCCCCAGAGAAGAGGAATGCTGCGCCGCCTTTATGACCGTGGCAGAAATCCAGCACCAGCCGCCTTTGGACATGTGGGGCCGTATCACGCCGGCGCTCCCTTTATATTGAATCGACAGCTCCGCATTCGACCATTGGGAAAAAACGGGATGTATATAATGAAAGTCTTTTGTGACGGCGGAGGGTTGATACCCCTGCGCGAGCAGCCAAGAATGAGTACAATTCCTGGCTGCGGTGCAAAAAGGAGCAGCATCCTTGTGCCGATCGGAAACGGACTCGAGCGTTCTGTACACTGCCGAATAAAAAGCCGGAGCGGCGTCGAGGGGGATGGCGTTCTGATGTTTTAGGCGGGCGATCCTTGTTGCGATGGATCGATCCATGGAAGCGAGCAGAACCTGTTCGAAGAACTGACGCATATCGCAGTGAAAGAGAAAACAGCTTGCCGCAATGCTGAAACTGCCGAAAAGGCGCGGCTCTTTTCTGCAGGCCTGATCGGCCAGCTTCCATTTTAATGCCTTCCTTATCATGCTTGCCTTTCGATGAAAAGAAAGGAATGCAACTGGGTTGGAAGGTAGCGAGATGAAAAAAGCCGGATTTCAAGAACGCGGCGCGATCGGTATCAGGCAACGACCACTGACGCTCCCCGGCGTGGACATACCCTCTTGCCCCTGCTAAAGCCCCTATAATAAATTAACCCCAACAAACCTGAAAAACAAGCGATTATTCAAGGCAAGCGGTTTGGTTCACCTTGTTCAGGGAGACGCCCCCGCGGTCGCACTGTTATTTTACATCGCCTTTTTTCCGCTGCAGCAGTTTATTCCGCATCCAGGCGATCGCTGTTTGTTTCAGATGGGCATCATAAGCTGAAATGGCGGCGGCATAAAGCACGGTGATCAACAGCGATCTGATCACCAGCAAGGATAACGCGCTGCCGGTTTCCACCCGGTGCACTAAAAGACCGATGCCAAGGGCAAAGATAAGGTACACGGCCAGGTCCTTGACCGGCCATTTCAATCTCAGAATACGATTGGAGTGCAGGGTGATCAACGCGGTCAGCACCGTATAGGAGATCATGGCCGAGAGGACCGCGCCCTGTATTTGATATTTCGGAATGAGATAGATATTCAAGGCTGCGTGCAAGAGAGCGCAGAACATGGTATAACCGGCTATGATCTTTGTTTTCTTGAGCAGAAAAAAGCCTGCACCGGTTATGTGGTAGGTGCCGTATATCAGAATGCTGGCCGTCACCATCGGCACGATCTGCACGGCCAAAAGATATTTTTCTGTTGCAAACACTACGATGAATTCCCTGCTGACCGACAGAACCCCGCAGATGATCAGCACCGCCAGACAAAGATAATACTTTAACAGGACCTGCAGATAGTCTGTCGTTCTTTCCCGTCCTTCTGACTCCCATAGCTTGGTATAGATGGGGAAAATGGTCATCCACAGAGGGCCGGTGATAAAGCCTTGAATGTAAGTGGAGATATTATAGCCGACCGAATAGATGCCCAACTGGGCGGAATCGAGAAAATACTGAATAAAGAACCGGTCGGCATAATCGTTCAGCAATGAGGATACTTCGAAAAAAATGAGTGGAAAACCATAAATAAAAAGCTTTTTCAGTTTCTCCAGAGAGATCTTTTTAACATTCAACTCGCCTTTCCTCTGGAAATACAGAGTCAGCAGAAAAGCGGCGATTGCTTCAAATATTAAAAGACCCAGCAGATAGCCGTATAATCCTTTCTTCAGCAACACACAGGCTGCAATGCTGACGATCATGGCGCCGGATCGACTCGTTAAACTGATTATGCCTAACAGAAACACCTTTTCCTCTGCCCTGAAAAAAGACGCGAAAAGGTTCAACACCGTGCGCGAAAGGAGAATGACCGCGACGATCAGCAGGAAATAAGCTACGTTGAGAGCAACATACTCTTTGGCAAAAAGGGCGATCAAATAGTAGACGATAAAAGTGCAGAAGGAACAGATCACGACGCCGCCCAACGAGCTGGTAAAGAGAACGGACTTTTCCTCCGCATTGGCGACTTTTGCATAATCTTTGATGACCGCGGTCGTCATTCCGCTTTTGGCGAATGGGATTAAAAGAGCCAATACGGCATTGAACAGGGCCAACTGGCCGTATTCCTCCACCGTGAAAATTCTTGCCATGATCGGAAAGGCGATAAAAGAGAGGACCAGACCCATGGCGACAAAACCGGCGTACTGAAAGGCCTGACTCGTCGTTCTTTTTAATAAAGACATGATCGAACCATCTCTATGAAACGAACTCCTTACGGTCGCCCAGCGAAGGCCCATACCGTATGATATAGATAAATATTTCTATTTTCAACAGCAATTATCATACCTTCCAGTCCCGATCGAGCCGGCGCCTTTGCTTAATTTTTCACCGGCTTCGCCAAGTTATATCTATATTATTATATAAATTACGATAGATGGCTTGTCTTCAGGACATACTCCTCTTTCGTCCTGGTTGATGTCAAATGCCAGGCACTAAAGGTCAACTGTCGCAAAAAGTATAAATCATGGCTCACCAGCATCATGGCGCAGGGACAATCGGCAAGAGCTTGCTCCAGACACTGAATCGAAGGCAGGTCAAGATGATTGGTGGGCTCATCCATGATGATGATGTGCGGCTCTCGAGCCATGCCCAGGGCTAGGATCAGCTTGCGAATTTCGCCCGGACTGGGCTCTGCGGATGCCAGCAGCCGTTGCGGCCTGGATCCCAGCCGGCTGACGATATTCATCACCCGGCCCAATTGCGGTCCGGAAAGCGATTGCGCCTTTTGCAGAATCGTGCGGCTGGTCTGCCCATCGATCTCCTGCGGCAAATAGGTGATCCGGTCCTCGTCGGCATGAAGGCGGCCCAGCAGATGGCGAACCAAAGTGCTCTTGCCTGAGCCATTGGGTCCGGTGATCGCGATGCGGTCCGTCGGTCTGATAAGCAGATCAGGGCAGCAAAGTTTTTTATTTCCGCCCAGATCGAGATCCGCTGCCGGCAATGAGAGGAGAAAATCCCGCTGCGATCTTGAACTGGGCAACCAGATGCCCAGCTCGAAAGATTTTTCCGGCTTGATCTCCGCCAGTCCGGCCTCCATCTTTTCCAGTCTCGATCGCAGCTGCCGCTGCAGCCGGCCTGCCTGGCCGTCCTTTCCAGTCAAACGCGCCCGGTCGATTTTGGCGCGGCCGTCGCGATCCTTGCGCTCCAGATGACGCTTGGACCTCTTGCGATCCGCGGCCTGCGCCTCCCTGCGCCGGCGATCAGCCTCCTGACGCACCTTTTTCAATAAATGTTTGTTGAGATCGTACTGCCGCTGGACCGCTTCCTGTTCCTGTTCGACAGCCGCCAAAGCAAGAGTCGCTCCGCCCGGTCGCGCCAGGATGGCAGGCGGAGAGGCGAGCAGACAGGTTTGACACAGCCTGTCGAGCAACTCGCGGTCATGGCTTACCAGAAGGCCGATGCCGCGAAAGGTCTGCAACCCGGCAACGATCAAATCGCGCGCTTGCGCATCCAGGTGATTGGTCGGTTCATCGACCGCCAGCAGATCCGGATTGAACCGCAACGCCACTGCCAATTGCAACCGCTTGCGTTCGCCATGGGAAAGGGTTTGCCAACGCATGAGGAAATCATCGCTGATTTCGAGCTTTTCTTTCAACAGACGGCTTTCGCGGTTCTCATCCTTAATGAACTCTACAGCCCGTTCCGGCGGATCATCCGTTCGTTGCGGGCAGTACAAGCAAAGGACAGGCCGGCTGATGCTGCCCGAATCCGGCTGCAGCAGGCCGGCGGCCAGTTTCAGCAACGTCGATTTCCCCGAACCGTTGGCGCCGATCACGCCGGTCCAACCGGCGCCGGCGTGAAAAGAGACCGCCTTGAACAGCTCTGCAGGGGAGGCGGCATAGGTAAAAGTCACGTCATGAAAAATCAACTGCACGGATGACATGGATTCTCTGTTCCTGGGGATAAAAAAAGCCACGATCAAAGACCGCGGCCGTAAAAACCACGGTGTGAAGGAAACAGCAGCGAAACCGACAGACAAACGGCTGCACCAGCGCAAGGGTTGCGCCATCCAAACAGCAGCTTTACTGCGGAATTTCGCTGGTCAGTTCTTCACGCCCGTGACTCTGAATAATTCTACTTCTGCTTAAATAACGCGCTTTTCCGGCTAAAATGCAAGTAAAAATGGCCGAGTCCGCCGTAAAAAAACACACGCAGCCAGCCCCTGGTTGAAAATCGTCTCGAGCAGGCCGAGGCGCCGGCAATCCTCGTCCACGATTCATCTCATCCGCCTCAGCCATCTTGCGCCTTGGCTCAGACCCCGTGCCTCATCTGCACCATCGCTTCATTCGCGCTGTCGTTGAATATCTCGATCCCATTCGCTCCCTCGTCGCCGCCGGCGAAGGCCGCTTGGCGCTTACAATGCCATTGCTTTATGCAAAATTTTTCGTTAAAATATATGTCGATGAACCATTCATCGTTCAACCAAGCTTGACGCTGTTCACCATGATGCACAAGGACCCCCATGCCGGAAGATGAAGTCACCCGGTTGTTGACATTGACCGAGGGCAATACGCTCAAAGCGATCGAAATTTTAGAAAAACAGCTGAACACCCTCTATAGCCGCGCGCAGGTCCTCATGAGCCTTGCCGGCGTAACCTTGACCATCACCGGTTTTTCCGGTCGTTCCATCGCCGCCGCCAACGCGGCAGCCCAAATTCTCGTTATCTGCGGACTCGCGGTGGTGCTGGCCAGCGCGGTCTGGATTTATATACGGGTCATGAGCATCCGCTGGATCACCGCGGAAGCGCAATCCGATACTCGAACCTATCTGGCCGGCATCATCAAACGCCGCAATCAAAAGACCGTCGCCTACTCCATGGGCGGAAAAATCCTCCTCTTTGGCCTCGTTCTCTATTGCATCGCATTTTCCATTATGCTGCTCAATCTCTAATACCGCAATCCAGCTAAAGGACAACAACCATTGATGAAACCGGCTATTTCCCTATTCGCGCTGGCATGCGCCCTTACCGCGGCTATGGCGCAACCGGCGCTCGACGATCAGCCAACCACCGCATACATACAAAGTCTGTCCATTGACCCGCAAAATCCCCAGCGCATCTATGCCGGGGCCATGGGCGACGGCCTCTATCTGTCCGATGACGCCGGTGAAAACTGGCGCCCCGTCGCCGCCCTCGCCTCCCTGCGCTCGATCCAGGTGGTCAAAATCGATGCGAAAAACCCCAGCCGCCTGTTCGCCGGCGGAGAGCGCAGCGGCGTATGGATGTCCATTGACCGGGGTGAAAACTGGCGCCTGATCAGCCCGGACAGCCTGACCGTGTGCGACATTGCCCTGCATCCCAGGAATCCAGATCATCTGCTGGTGCTGGCTGAGAACGGCGTCTATCGCTGCAAGAATCTGCGCACCGCGCCATGGGAGATTGTCTTTGACCACACAAACTTTCAACAAAAGTGGCGGGCGGAGACTAACCTGCCGTTCTCCTGGAAATACAGCCGGTTTCAGAAAATCGAGATCGATCCCCATCATCCGCAGACGGTCTTTCTCGGCGCCCGCTGGGAAGGAGGCTATCATCGCAGCGACGACGGCGGCGATACCTGGCGCCATCTCTCTCTGGGCGGTATTTTCAGGCGGGTGGATCCTATACTGTTTCATCCCACGGATCCGGACATCATCATGGTCGGCACTCACCATCAGGGCATGTTCAAAAGCTGCAACGCCGGCGCCAGCTGGGTGAGCATGAGCATCGGCATGGAAGCGCAACGCCGCACCCCCTACTATGGAGCCTACCTGGTCTCCGGCCTTGCCCTGGCGCCCTCTAATCCCAACACCCTGTACACCGGCAGCGATCATTCCAACTGGAAGAGCGTGGACGGCGGACTGTCCTGGCAGGAGGTGGGAAAATCCCTCACCTGTCCGTTTGCGCGCGCCTTTGCCGTGCATCCGGAGGATGAGAACCTCGTCTATGCCGGCACTAATGTCGGCATCTATAAATCAACGGACGGCGGCCAAAGCTGGACCTTCAGCAGCCGGGGTCTGCCGGCAGTGGCCATCCTTCCGCCCGTGGATCTGCCTTTGCAGGACGGCAGGTATCGCTTTGCCCTGGCGGATAAAAAACCACTGGTCTACCGGCGGTCGCTGAATCCGCTGAGCAACTGGACACCCATCAATTGGCTTTTACCCGAGGCTTGTGTTCTGCTGGAAAAAGGCGCAGGAGCGAATGAGTTGCGACTGGTGAGTGAAACAACCACCTACACCAGCTATGACGGCGGACTGCGCTGGAACGATCCGGACCCTCCTTTTGCCGATGTGGCGTCTACGATGGATCCCCTGCCTTTTACCGGAGATGCGACTGATCCTGCTCAATGGACTTTGGAGGTCGAGTTTTCCGGCAGAGTGTTCTTTGACGACCAGTGGCTGGGCGCCTATTACCGCCGGCCGCCGTACGTGGCGCTGTATCTCGTGTCGCAGGAATATCCCTGCGACCACAGCAAGCCCTTTTGGCAGACCACTCTCGACCGAGCCCTGCATTTCACCGTTCAGATACCCAAAACCGTTCTGCCGAAAAAAAGTGCGTTGCTGTATTCTGAGGTGAGGGATTTTCATCGCAACACCCTGATCGGTTATGCCTTGGTCAAGCCGGGCGAAAGTAAAAAGGTGACGGTCTCTTTGGCGCCTGACCACCGGCTTCCAGCGCTGCAGGTTCTATTCGACCAGCAAAAACGCCGCCAATAGACCGGCCGGCGGCGGTTCGGCCGTAACCGGGAATGAAGGGAGCAGGCGAGTGCGGTAAAAGCGACGCATCCTGATCCCTCGAGGCCATGGGCCCTGGCAACGGCTGCAAGTCTAACCCGGAGATTGCCGCACTGCTTTTCGTTACCAAGCTTCAACTTGGCAATGCAGCTGCCAGTGAAGCTCTGCTTAACGTTCTCTCGTTACCAAGCTCCACTTGAGAACGAGAGGCAAAGAAAACAACCACTGTATGCAGAATTCAAATAGCGTTTAATATGGTCTTTAGCCAATTCGATAAAGACTTGAAATTTTCTTGAATTTGATAATCACGTTGGCTAAATTGCTTCAATAAGCACGCAACATGGTTGGGATTGGCAAAATAAGGGTAGATGGGAGCGGCAAAGGCTCGTCCTGTTTGTATCGCACCTGTTGTTGTGGATTTTTTTATACAACCTATTATCCTTTCCTTCCAACCCAACTTCATATCCGCTTTCCAAAGCAATCCTAATTTGTGCTTGATGACAACCGACAATAACTGTAATTTGCCAAGAAACAAATGATCCATTGTTGCTTGAATCGGGCCTTGACAAAAAAATGTTGCCCAATGAGAGTAAAACCAGGTGACGTACTGACCATCGAAGAGTTGGCCGCCTACCTGAAAAAAATCGACGCTCCACAAGATCTTTTGGGTAAGGCAAGATCCCTTCCCCAAAAATCGGCCGGCACTGGCGTTTTCGGAAAGGAGCCATTGATCACTGGCTTGAAAAAACGCGTGCAAATGAATCCGATTCTGGAGGAGATAACTAGTGGCGGAACAACTTGCCGATAGTGTTATCAAGAGAATTGGCCAGGCTGCCGAGCTGTACCACCGGCTTGTCATGCTGGTGGCCCCGGCCGGTTCGGGCAAGACCGCCGCGCTCCAGGATGTTCATGAGCGCACGGCGGCTCCGCTGGTCAACGTCAATCTCGAACTTTCCCGGCGCATGCTCGACCTCACCGAGCGCCAGCGGGCCTTGCAGTTGCCCCGCCTCCTCGCGGAGATCGTGGGCGCATCCGCAGCCGATGTGGTTCTTCTGGACAACGTCGAGGTCCTCTTCGATGTCTCGCTCAAGCAGGACCCGTTGCGGCTCCTGCAGGGGCTCTCCCGAAACAAAACGGTGGTCGCGGCCTGGAGCGGCTCCATCGACGGAGAGCACATGGTCTATGCGACGCCGGACCACCCCGAATACAAACGATATCCCTTACGAGATTTCCTGGTAGTGAACCCGGAGGCCGTTGCATGAAGACAAGGAACGAAAGCGCAGGAGGGCAGACGCGATGAAATACGGAGACCTGATCCAATTCGAGCCTATCGAGTCCGTGGTCCAGCTACGGGACGCCGACGAGGCCGCTGCTGCCCGGCAGCTTGTCCAGACCTATGTCATCTCCGGGGAGATGGCCGAGAAGTTGACCAGCTTGGTAGTTCCTCAGCTTCAGTTCGACCAGCCCATGGACAACAAGGGGCTGCTGGTCGTCGGCAATTATGGCACCGGTAAATCGCACCTCATGTCCGTGATCTCTGCCCTGGCTGAAAACGGCGATCTCGCAACGCATCTGAACGACAAGAGCGTGGCCAGTGCCGCGGGCAAGATCAGCGGGCGCTTCAAGGTAGTTCGGACCGAGATCGGCGCGACCACCATGTCCCTGCGCGACATCCTCGTCGCCGAACTGGAGGAGCACCTGGCCGCAATGGGCGTGTCTTATTCCTTCCCGCCCGCAGACAAGGTGTCCAATAACAAACGTTCTTTCGAAGAGATGATGACCGCCTTCCACCAGGAGCATCCCGACCACGGTCTGCTCCTGGTGGTGGACGAACTGCTCGATTACCTGCGCACCCGCAAGGACCAGGAACTCATTCTCGATCTCAACTTCCTGCGCG